>ERZ795044.2311-NODE-2311-length-16629-cov-6.654459_pt1 | contig 16629 bp, 8 predicted proteins | sample MGYA00375128_ERZ795044 | MGnify/ENA primary metagenome ERZ795044 (study PRJEB30173, sample SAMN05720213) | anaerobic digester metagenome | isolation source: active sludge of municipal wastewater-treating anaerobic digesters | place: USA | collected 2014-12-22 ... | reverse complement strand
ACTTTTCACTTTTCACTTTTCACTTTTCACTTTTCACTTTTCACTTTTCGTTATTCGTTAATTTTCTATGCACTGTATCAACGAATGAATCACCTTAATATGTATCTCCTGCGCCCTATCGGCGAAATCTGAATGAGGAGCTCTGATCTCTATATCACACAAATCGGCCATCTTGCCGCCGCCTTTGCCTGTTAATCCGATTACTTTCATGCCGGCTTCTTTTGCGGCGCGGATCGCTTCAAGAATATTTTTTGAATTTCCGCTGGTGCTGATGGCAAGAAGCACATCGCCTTTTTTCCCAATGGCTTCAATGTACCTGGAAAAAACAAAATCATAACCGTAGTCGTTTGCAACGCATGAAATATGTGACGGATCGGAAATACTCAATGCCGGCAAAGCTTTCCTGTCGTCGCGGAATCTTCCGCTAAGTTCTTCGGCAAAATGCATGGCATCGCACATGCTGCCGCCGTTTCCGCAACTAATGATCTTTCCACCATTTGCTATTGCAGACTTCATCAGACTTGCTGCCTTTTCAATAGAAATGAAGTTATTCTCATTTCCAATAAATTCTTCAAGTATGTTTTCTGCTTCAGTAAAATTGGCTTTGATCTGTTCTAGGTTTTGCATCGCTTCTGGATTTCGGAAGCGAAGATAAGAAACTGATCAGAAACTCTAGAATATAAATTAAATCGTAAAAAGCCAATCATTTAAGGTAACCTATATCAAATTTCAAAAACCTTACTTTCGATTTTCCCTTTTTCTAATTATATCCGATAGGATTTTAATACATAAGAATAATAACTCCCTAGTTAAGATATCGTCTAGAAACCAAAAAGATCCTTCCAGGATGACAAAGCGGTTTGCTTTATATGCACAAGGTGAAAAAAAGATGCGGGCCTTCGGCACGCATCTTTTTTTCACCTTGTGCATAAATTGTGACGAAAGTGGTCATCCAGGAAGGACCTTTTCGGTTATTAAGCTTTAATGCTTCATCCTTAAATTTACCAATTCGAAATTAATAATGGTCAGAATTTATACGAGAAACTCAAACCATAATTAGTTCCGGTCGTAATTTCACTGATCCTACTGTCTTTATCCGCAACGTATTTTCCATCTTCATCCTGATCCTGATAGAAAATTGCAACATTATTCAGGACATCGTTGACAGAAAACTTAAGTTCTCCTGACTTGAATATTGTTTTACTGATCTGTAAGTCCAGCAAATTTCGTGGTGCTTCGTAGATGCTTTTATAGCCCTCATATCCTACCTGGAAGATGCGTCTGCCGATCTTGTTGTAAACTATATTTAATCCAAAACCACTTAAAGGATCATTGAACATCAATCCACCATTTATAATGTAAGGCGATTGACCCTGCATCGGACGATCTTCTTTTGCACGTAAGTCATCGGATTTATCTACTTTGGATTTGATCAATGCTACGTTTCCAAAAATAGTAAACTTAGACCACGATTTCCACGAAGAAATTTTTTCCATGAATTCCAGTTTTCTGCGAAACTCTGCTTCTATTCCGAAATTAGTTGCACCTTTTGCATTTTCGTATGAAACTGATCTGCTTCCTGCTCCTGAGCTTTCAACTATTTGCTCTATCGGATTTGAAAACTGTTTGTAAAATAACGAAACGGAATACACCTCGCCTACTGTCGGATAACTTTCAAATCGCAGATCAACATTATTGATCGTGCAGATCACAAGTGAATCATTTCCCTGGATAGCAGTTGAAGTATTGAAATCATAGAATGAGAATGGCGCCAGCTCTCTGAATTCCGGTCTTGAAACACTCTGAAATGCAGATGCTCTGATATTCGTTTTTTCAGTCAAGCCGTATGTGAAATTCATAGAAGGCAGTAGATTCAGGTAATTTCTGTTCACTTCGATTGTGTCGTTGCTATAGCCAAATGAATTCAACTTCTGAATAAAATTCTCCAGACGAACTCCATAAACTACACGCAACTTTCCGAAATTGTTATCCATCATAGCATAACCTGCATGCAAGTTTGAAGTAGCAGTATAACGATCAGATGGATTTGTAATATCATCCAGACGGAATCCTTTTGAGTTCATGTGATCTGCGCTGAAAATAGTATCGAGAGAAGAGAATAATAAATTGTAATTGAAAGTTCCTGCATTTGGAATAACATAACCCAAAACGCGGGCATCAAACGTTCTTTCCTTATACTGCTCCATTCCACCAAATTTTACAACTCCGTCCTTTTTGAACAACTTAATTGGAATGCTAATATCCGCACCGCCATTGTAAATATTTTCATCTAAAGAAGAGTAAAATTTACCGGCATAATTTGGAGAGGCACTACCGAAAGGCACATATGCTCTGTAGATAGTATCTGAGGCATCACTTACTTCAAAATTTCTGTAGTACTGCATTCTTCTCAGATCAGGAATTTCTCTTGAAATAATTCCGGCACCACCATACCATTTTATATTAATTTTAGATTTCCCCAAAAGATGTTCGCCTGATAACTGCGAATTAAAAAGAGTACTCGATGTAAATTGAATTGCAGTTGCCTGCTTTTCCTGCTGAAGTTCTATGTCATCACCCGAGCGCATTACAGTAGTATTATCAGAGTTGACTGAAAAATAGTTTTTCAAAGAGATCTTACTATTATCGTTGAATTTCATTGTCATATTAAAAATTCCGCCGGCTAATACATTGTCAGAATATTGTTCATCGAAATAATTATATCGTTCCGAACCATCAAAATCAAAATCACCACGCTCTACTGTTTGATGTTTGTTAGAACGAGCGTAAGTCAATGCACCAATGAAACCAAACTTCTTTTCACCAATCGACATTTGATTTCCGAATGAAAGCTGAACATTTTTGTTTACAGGCATATTTGACTTCTCATCAACTGCCCAGTCATTTGATACTTGCTTTGACAGCTCATACTTCTGAGCTTGTGTCATTTTTTTAAATTCAGCAGAACCCGGGAAATTTTCAGGTAAAGAACGTGAACCGTCATCAATGCCAATCCAGTCTGACTTCCCTGTTGAACCACTGTAATAATCTTTAAAAGTAGAGTACGAATTCAGACCTGTACCAATTGTTAAACCAAGAAAACGTTTGTCAGGAATATCTTTGGTATTGAGCTGGATAATCCCGCCTGCAAATTCACCCGGAAGATCCGGTGATGCAGTTTTCAGAATAAATAAATTATCAAGCAATGATGACGGGAAGAGATCAAACGAAAATGATTTTCTGTCCGGCTCACTACTAGGCAACATTGTATTATTGATCATCGCCAGATTATATCTGTCACTAAGTCCGCGGACGATAACAAATTTACCTTCCTGCAAACTGGCCCCGCTTACTCTTTTTAAAACTTCAGCTGTATTTTTATCCGCAGTCTTTTTGATCGCCTCTGAAGAAATTCCATCCTGAACAACGGCACTTCTTTTTTGCATCAAAAGAATTGAACTTGCACTTTCACGACGCATTTCTGCGACTATTGTAACCTCATTGAGTTGTTGAACAGAAGGTTCAAGAATAACATTTAATGCTAAAGTCTCGTTGTCTTTGACTTCGACATTCTCCACAATTTTTGGATTATAGCCGATGTATTTGACAGATAAATTATAACTTCCAGGGCTTACGTTAAGATTGAATTTGCCATCAATATCGGTTGAAGTACCTATCGAACTTCCATCAATCCAAACCAGAACCCCTATCAGGGTCTCGCTGCTGGCCTTATCCAGTACTTGTCCGGTAATTGTTCCTGCTGCTGAAGCATAATTATTCAGCGCAAAATGCAGAATTAATAACAATAAGGGACTTTTCATTTTTTTCATCTTTCGAATGTTGATTCCTCAAATTTCGCTCTGCATTGTTAAGCTATCTTAAATCGAAGGTTAACTCCATATTAACCTTACGTTAGCTGAAAAAAATAAAACACTAAGCGCACTAAGTTCACAGCAAGACCACTAAGAATTCCGTGTTCTTATTGTGAACTTAGTGATCTTGCGTTAAAAATAAATCAACGAAAATATTCTAATCACAATCGATCACAAAAAAAAGTCCCGATAAATTACCGGGACTTTAGCGTAAAATCTAACCTTATTTTATCAATCTAACTGTTCTTTGTCCTGTAGAAGTTGAAAGTACCAGCATATAAATTCCTTTTGAAAGATCACTTGTATTGATCGCGAATTTATTTGAACCTGCACTGAAAGCTTTAGTAGACAATTCTGTTACAGCTCTACCTGTAAGATCGTTGATCACGAATGAAATTGATTCTGATTTCTCCAGATTCAAATTTACACTCACTTGTTCAGCGATTGGATTCGGGAATACTTCCAAAGAAGAAATACTGTTGATTGTATTTACCGAAAGGATATAATTATTCGTTTCCGGAGTCCAGTTTGCCCAACCGGTTGTCCAGTCTGTTGTACCGAATGCACCTCTGTAAGTAACTGCATCAAAGAATGAATTTGTTAAGCGTGTTGCTGTGAAATCTGCTCCAAAAAGCATTGATGTAGCAGCCTGTGGAAGGAAATCAGGTGCTGAGTAATTATGTGGAGCTGTTAACATTACATCACTTACATTAGTCAGTACTTCATTTGCGAATAAACCTGTACCATACCATCCTGCAAGATCCCATGCACTACCACTTGCTACTGCAAAGTTTGTAAGACAACCTGCAAGTACTGAATTCTTGATTTCAAGTCCACCTGCAATAGCACTCGTTTCACAATTTGTACCATCAATAAGCAAACCAACAGGATAACCTGTAATGATTGAATTATAAAGTGACTCTTCAGAGCTACGACGAATGTGTGCACCACGTTTATAATTGCTGTTAATTGCAGTTGAAGCATTCACCAGTGGTCCAACGATAGTTGCATTTGAAATTGTTGCATGAGTTAAAGGTGTATTCGTTGATCCTGTAGCATCATTATCACTTTCAAAACCGTTTGAACCTGAAACGTCAGCAACATTGCTATCACGAAGTGCTACTATAAACTGCAGATTTCCTGAAAAACCAAAGTCTGTATCGAAATCATCGTCAACTCCTCTGTATGCAATTAGGTTTTTTGCATTTACTGTACCACCAAAGAATTCATATGAATCATCACCACTGTAACTTACCTGAATGTGATTCAACACAGTTCCACTTCCTACTCCACCACATGTTAGTCCATTGATTTCATTATTCGGTTGAAAAGCGATACCCGGAAATTCAATGCGTACAAATTCAAGAATTCCTGAATTGTCAGCTGCATCTGTTCCACCGTAAAGTCCTTTTACAGCATCCAGACCACCTTCGATAACTTTTTCTCCAGCCGGATCATTGATCGGTGCATTTCCCAATAAAATCAATCCACCCCAGTCACCATAGGTTCTTGAACCCAATGGCTCTCCTGATGTAAAGATAATCGGCTGAGAAGCTGATCCCTGTGCATTTATCTTCGATCCACGCGTGATGATCAAAGATCCTTTTGTAGTTTTGTCACCTTTAATAATAGTACCTTCCTGTATTGTCAATTCAGCACCTGAAGTAACATAAACAAAACCGGACAAAATATACTGATTGTTATTCGTCCAGTTAGTGTTCGTTGTTATATCTCCACTTACAGTAATAGTACTTTGCGCATTCGTTAAAAACGGCGCAATAAAGATTGCAATGATTAGTAATAATTTTTTCATGATTGTTTAGGTTTTTTTTTCTGCAAGCAAAAGTACCTGAGCGATGTTATGCTGAGGTTAACAGAGAATTAACTGTAGGTAAAATCAGTTGAATTTGAAGTGTGTAAAGGGTTCTACACTTTGCTCTTCAATCCTAAACTTAAACTCTACCTAAACTAATCGTTGATTAAATTGCTAAATTGGAACTGAGTGGTAAAATGTCCACACTTCACACTCAAACTCAAACTATCTTTAATTAGTGTGAAGTTTGAGTGTGGAGTTTGGAGTTTGGCTTAACAGTTTGAAGTTAGAGGTGTGCAGTGGGATATGTAAAATGCCCACACTACAAACTTCAAACTCAAACTCAACCTATCTTTAATTAGTGTGAAGTTTGAGTTTGAAGTGTGGAGTGTGAGGACTATTTACTCACATCATTCTCAGACTGGGATGATAACTTTCGGGAGAGTTGTTTTAGTGTAAGAGTAAGTGTAGGTACCACTACAAAAAGAAACAGCGGCTCTCCCTGCCGCTGTTCAACTCGAATAAACACCTCCATGTTGTTTAACCAAAAACTAACCATGAGATGGGCACAATATACAGTAGTGTTCAGGCGAATTCAATTCAATTCGGCAATGACTCTTACAGTCTTGGTAAATAGTCATTTTTTGGGTGTGAGTAAATCGGTGAAAAACTTAGAACCGGAACTGCATTCAACTCATATTATGCTTTAATTTCGTTTCCAATGAAAATTCATTCAAATTATCCGCTGCAAAAGTTAAATACATTCGGACTAAATGTCCTTACCACTAACTATTGCAAGGTCACTTCTGTGGAAGATATTAAAGAACTGCTTGCTAAACCCGAGATATCTGGTCAAAATAAACTGATCTTAGGAGGTGGAAGCAATATGCTTTTCTCAAAAGATTATCAAGGGCTGATCATTCATAATTGTATTGAAGGTATTCGGATTGACAGCCAAGGTGAAGATCAGGTTTTAGTATCAGCAGGTGGTGGAGTCAACTGGCATTCTTTCGTGCTCTTTTGTGTGGATCATGGATTTGGCGGAATAGAAAATCTGTCGCTTATCCCCGGTTGCGTTGGCGCAGCACCGATTCAGAATATTGGGGCTTACGGTGTGGAAATAAAGGATACTTTCTTTGAATTGACCGCAGTCAATCTGACGGATGGAAGCATTCAGAAATTCAATGCTGCTCAGTGTCATTTTGGATACCGTGACAGCGTTTTTAAAAGGGAAGGAAAAAATAAATTCATCATTACGGAAGTTACATTCAGACTTTCTAAAAATCCTGTAATTAATGTTTCCTATGGCGCTATAAAAAGCCAACTGGAAAGTATGAATATCACCGCTCCTACTATAAAAGATGTAAGCGATGCCGTAATTGCCATCAGACAAAGTAAACTTCCGGATCCAAAAGTAATTGGTAATGCAGGGAGTTTCTTTAAAAATCCGGAGATCCCTACTGAACAATTCAATGAATTGCAAAAATCATTTCCAGATGTTGTAGGATATAAAACACACGATCAATTGACAAAAGTAGCTGCCGGATGGTTGATAGAAAATAGTGGCTGGAAAGGAAAGCGAATTGGTAATACAGGAATGCACGATAAACAAGCACTGGTATTGGTAAATTATGGCAATGCCACGGGAAATGAATTAATCGAACACGCTAAAAGAGTTCAGTCAAGTGTAAAAGATAAATTTGATATTGATCTTGAAATGGAAGTCAATATTATCTGAAAAAAACTTGTACTATCAATTTACAAAAATTTTTCAATCTCTGTCTTTGTCAATTCCAGCTCTAATTTCAATCTGTCTACAAGATCACTCATTCCATAGCTATCAAGTTCTTTACCTTTGATCTCAATCGTCCTGCACGTATCTGCAATTTTATTAGCACCCAGATTCAGCGCAGAGCCTTTTAACTTATGTGCGAGAGAAGCCATTTGCGGAAGATCCATGACCGGCAGCAATGCGGAGATCTGATTTACAATATCAGTGCTTTGATCAATGAACATTTTTATTACCTGATTAAAGAATGACGGATCAGCTCCTGAAGTCATTTCTTTTAATTTCATCAAAGTCGGCTCATACAGAATAGCATTCCCATTGCCGTTTGCGGTAGTTACTTTATTTGTCATGTCGTTTTGGGATTCACGGAATCTTCCACCCCATTTTTTAATTCGTTCTACAATCTCTTCTATGAGAAATGGCTTACTAATATAATCATCCATTCCTGCTTCCAGGCATTTTTCTTTATCACCTTCCAAAGCAAATGCTGTCATTGCAATAATAACAGGTTTTACTTTTGGTTTTAATTTTTCAATAATGAATTTTGTAGTTTCCAGACCATCCATTTCAGGCATCTGAACATCCATAAAGATCAGATCAAAGGTCTTTGCACGTAAATGATCAATCACCTGAAGTCCGTTTGAAGCCATTGTAGGCTTATATCCCAATCCTTCAAAGATGTTCTGCGCAAGTTTCTGATTGATCAGATTATCCTCAGCGATCATAATTTCAAGTGGAATTTCCTCCCCTAACTTTTTAGTCATTCCATCGAATGACTTTTCATGCTGAGTACGCTGGTGATTTTCAATACTGAAAACACCGATCAGAATATCCAGCACCTTTGATCGGTCAACATTCTTTGGTATGACTGCCGACACAACTTCATTGGTATAATCAAAGAAAATTTCATCTGCCTTGTCTACATTGAACATCACAACCGGTAATGTTTCTTTATTCCTGATAGTCCTGACTTCCTGAGCAACAACCAATGCTTTCGCTGTGATCAATTGTGCATCTATCAGAACAATGTTATAATCTGATTTTTCAGACACAAGTTTTAATCCTTCAGAAACATCATTTGCAACAATTGGTATCAGACCCCAACGCTTAAAGTAATTCGCATACAGATCAGCTTCTGTTTTATCGTCACTGATAATAAGCACCATTGAGTTTGAAAACTTACTGCTTCCGGTCTTTTGATATTTTGGAATATCTGACTTCTTAACTTCCTCTGCATGGATATTAAATATGAAATTAGACCCTACTCCTTCTATACTTTCAACTTTAATAGTACCACCCATTAATTCAACAAGGTTTCTGCTTATGGCAAGTCCCAATCCGGTTCCACCATAAGTTCTGGCTGTAGATGCATCTGCCTGTGAAAACGGAGTGAAAAGTTTTCCGATTCTGTCTTTTGGAATTCCAACACCGGTATCTTCAACTTCAAATTGAATATTCAGATCATTTTTTGCAAATGAAAACTTACTTACGCGAACTGTCACTTTTCCCTTTTGTGTAAACTTCAGCGCATTCGAAACAAGATTCAAAAGAATCTGTCTGAGTCTGGTAATATCACCATAAACAAATCCGGGAACATCTCTGGCAATAGTATAATGCAAAGAAATATTCTTCTCTAAAGCTTTTGATGCAAGGAGATCAAATGTTTCTTCAATACATCTCTTTAAAGCAAATGGCTTTCTTTCCAACTCCATTTTAGATGACTCTATTTTAGAGAAATCCAGAATGTCATTTATAACTGACAATAGAGCTTCACCACTTAATACAATGCTGTCAACAAATTCTTGTTGCTTGTTAGTAAGCGGAGTTTGATTTAACAACCTGCCCATACCAATTACTCCATTGAGTGGAGTTCTGATCTCGTGACTCATTGTAGCAAGAAATCCAGATTTCGCCTGAGTCGCTGCTTCAGCTTCTTCCTTTGCTTTCAATAATTTCAACTCAGCTATCTTTCTCTTAGAGATATCATGTCCGAATATCGAAACACTTTGTACAAATCCCTGATCATCTTTCACCGGAGTGAATATAATTTCCAGATGTATAGCTTTTCCATTAACGGTGATGAGTTTTTCAAGAATAAATTCTTCTCCCTTGAAAGCCCGCTGATGAACTTCAAGATAATCTTTATGGAAATCTTCTGGTAATATTTCAAGTAAATTAAATCCAGTCTCAACAATTACTCCGGTTTGTGCATAAAGCTGGTCGCACAATCTGGAATTTATTAATAGTATTGAATGTCTTTTGTCGATTGACAAGATCGAATATTCAGCATTCTCAACAAGGGAATTCAGTCGCCTTCTGTTATCATTAACGACTTGTTCTATTCTTTTCCGCTGAGTAATATTCTCTGTAAGCGAAATCACATATTTCGGATTACCATTTTCATTTTTAGAAACAGCCGATGAAGAGTTCACCCAGATGATCTCACTGTTTCTCCGGATCAATCGTTTCTCCTTTTTACTTGAAGGAAGTTCTCCACTGAAAAGAGCAGAAAGTAATTTTCGCTCAACAAGTTTATCTTCAACAGGAATGATATCCAGGATACCAATTGCAAGCATTTCATCCTCTGTATAACCTAAAAGGTTGGCAAAAGCCCTGTTTACTTTAATAAATTTATAATTTGTTCCTATAATCGCTACCGGCATGGATGACGATTCGAGTAATTGTACAGTATCGTTTTCAGATTCGCGAACAAAACTAGTTATCGGAGGCGGAGTATTTTCAACTAAAGTTGCACTCACAGGATTTGCTATTGTTCTTAACCGAACAGAGATTACCCGACGTTCGCCGGATACCTTTTTCACAGCATCAACTTCAGCATGAAAAACATTTTTCTTCATCGTCCTGAAGATTCCATTGACCTTTACATTCTGATCCTTATCAAGCCCTTCTTTTATCTTGTTTCTTTCTTCAGGTTTCCAGGAAGGATCGAACAACGATGTCAGATCAATTCCTATCAGATCAGATGTCCTTGCTTCAAATAAATTTGCTGCTGAAGTGCTGCAATCAATTGTTAAGCCTGTGACAGGACTAACAACAATCACTGCATCATCAAATAAATTATTATCGACCAGCAGACCCGGCTCAGTGCCTTCAATTAAATTGTCAGTTTTGCTTTCTGATTCTTCCTGTTCCGGTGCTGATACATTGGAGATCTTCATCCACATGTAGATCAGCGTAACTATCACAAAACCGAAAAGACTCAGGAGCAGGAAAAAAGTGAAATGCAACTGGAGCATATAGTCCAGAATAAAAACAAGAACGTACACTACAGCAACTGCCAGAATCAACAGCCTGTAGAGGACTTTCTTACCTTCTTCGGTTTGGTTTTTATTTTGCGTTTTGGTACTCACTTTTGATCATGCACAACTATGCGAATCCTTATATGTAAAAGGAATACATAGGTTTTGATAATCAGCCGTTGTTTCAAAGTAATTCACTCGGCATTATTACATGGTGCGTATTGCAATTAACAACAATTGCAGAAAAATAATGTGCAGACTTACAGCAATCATTTCATTAAAAAAGTTTATGCCAGGATTGAAAAAAAGTTTGTTAAACGATTAAATCCCTTGAAACATTAGAATATTGCAACTATTACAAGTAAGAAATAGGTCAATAGTACCTTATAACTAAAAAAAAACTGTAATTACCTTACAGTTTTTTTATTTCAACACGTACAAAATCGACTAACTCCTTTATGTACTTTTCCGAGAAATCGAAATGAATTCCGGCAGTTTTATAAACTTCAGGGATACTTTTGGTGTACCCTAAACGGAGCGCATTTTTATATTGTTCAATCGCTTTGGCAGGATCATTTTTGTAATTTCTCCAGACTGCTATTGCGCCAAGCTGAGCCATACCATATTCGATATAATAAAACGGAACTTCAAACAAATGCAATTGTTTCTGCCACATTTGTTCTAAAGCATTCTGATCACTGCTCCAGTCAACATGTACAGATGTGAATTCTAAAATCAATTTCTTCCATGCCTGAGTTCTTTCAGAAATTGTGTGTCCCGGATTAGTATATAACCAGTGTTGAAATGCATCAACACATGCTATCCATGGTAATGCTTCAATAACATTTTCAAGTTGTTCGAGTTTTGCTCTCTTTAGATCCTCATCATTATCAAAGAAATGATTCCAGTGTTCCATTGAGATCAATTCCATACTCATTGATGCAAGTTCTGCGATCTCCGAAGGCAATTCTTTAAACCCAATGAAATCAAGGTCGGCAGTTAACATTGAATGAATAGCATGTCCGCCTTCATGAACCATTGTTATCACATCGCGCAAAGAACCGGTTGCATTCATAAAAATAAATGGCACTCCGCTTTCATAGAGAGGGTAATTATATCCACCGGGAGCTTTACCGATTCTTGAATCAAGATCTGTATATCCTTTTACTTTTAATGTATTGAGTACACTTCCAAAATAAGGATCGATTTCACCGAAACATGAAATTGATTTTTCAAGCAACTCTGTACCAAGTTTGAATGGCTTCAGGTCTGCTTTACCTTCTGGATCAACTTCCAGATCCCATGGTTTCAGAGTATCTACTTTTAATCTTGATTTTCTGTCCTGCATAAAATCATTCAACACGGGCACAATACAAGTTTTCACCGAAGAATGAAAATTCAAACAATCATCAGACGTATAATCAAAACGGTCTAACTCAACGAATTTATAGTCCCGGAAATTATCAAAACCCGCATTCTTTGCCACAGTATTCCGAAGCGCAATCAACTCATTGAATAACTGATCCAGTCGATCACGATCCTCTGCACGTCTTGATACAATTTTGTGATACACTTCATCACGCAATTTTCTGTCAGGTTCCTTTAAAAAATTTGAAGCTTGCTGTAACGTTATTGTTTTACCATTAACGTCGACAGTCATCGATCCGGAAATTTCACCGTACTGTTGTTCTTTTACAGACAACTGTGCATGTAATGGAATATTTTCTTCTCTGAAGAGACGGATTGAATTCTGTACACTCTTGATGTGATTTTTATACCTTTCATCAAGTGAATTTATAGCAGGCTCAACGATAAATTTTTTATTCAATTGATCCATGTATGGAGCAATCTTTGGATTTATCTCTTCAACAAAATAAGTATAGGCTTCTGTTAAAATTTTATTCTGAGTATCACATGTCATTCTGATATATAACCAGCCTGCATGCTCTTCGATAACTGCTTCCAGTTCACTCAGATTATACAACCACTCCAGCAATTCGTCAATCGTCTCATTTTTTCTATTCACTAATGACTGAAAAAATGGTTCAAGTTCCTGCCAGTTATTGACGTCAAGATCTTTTGGAATAAACTTTCTGGTAATTTTGTCAGCAGAAGTTAATTCAGTTGCATTATTCATCTATTAAACTTTTTTTCTTGTGCGTGCAGTTGCCTTCTTTGCTGATTCTACTTTGGGACCATGTGCTTCGTGATGCGCTTTCACCGGAACTTTTCCGTCTTTGTCGCCAATAACAGATTTTTCATCACCTTCCTTTTCTTCAACTTTTGAAAAATCAATTTTATCGCTAAGCAATTCATACCATGTCAGCATCTTTTTAATATCAGAAGTATAAACTCGTTCTTCATCAAAATCCGGTACCAGCTTTTTGAAATACTCGCGTAATTTAGTTTGATCGCCCTTCACATCGGCTTTCAATTTATTTCCTTCGGCAGACTGAATCTTTTTGTAGATCTCACGCAATGGAACTTCACCATCGGCAGTGTAAACGGCAATATCAACCAATGTCATTATTCGTTGATTTGAATTGATAATGGTGCGCTTACTATCAGCGAGTGACTCAACTATGAAGCCCGCACGGTTATTAGCTACCACTTTGTATAATCCGCCCATTCCGGGTACGGAAATTATTTCTTTGAATTCCATAATTATAATTCTTTAAACTGACGACAAATGTAACGGGAAAAGAGGAGAAAATATTGATTTTAACCGAAATTTATTAACCTCTTTTTCAGTCACATTTCAGGAAAGTAGTAGGTCAAGAAAAACAAGGTTAAAGGTCAAGGGTCAAAGGTCATAGTCATCTACTGACCTTTGACCCTTGACCCTTGACCTATTATCTTTAAAACACAAACGTGATTATCCGTCAGATCATTCCACTACATTAAGCGGCAGTGTCGATACTGCAGCACCACTTTCCAGCCTGCAGAAATAACTTCCTGAAGAAAGATCTGAGACATCAATTATCAGTGAATAAGTTCCTGCTGAAAGATTTTCCGATATCACATCCTTCACTTTCTCTCCAAGCAAATTGTAAATTCCAATTGTTGTTTTTCCACTTGATGCAAGTGAAAATTCTATGTGAGTTTGTTTGTTTGCCGGATTTGGATAGATCTCTTTAATTTGAGTAGATGATGAAATGATATTCAGGTTCTCAACTGAAAGCGCATTATCATATTTTATCTGAGCTGCTTCAGCTGATGCTTGAATCATTGCAAGATCATCTCCTGCAATCAATGCAAATGTGACTTCCACAGAATCACCGGGTGCCAGTGTAATTCCATTTGCAGATACGACACTGAGTACATCATTACCGGTTGCAGGTGTTAATGTAATTCCTGCATCGGCTCTGCCTGTCGTCATTGAAGAATATTTTTCTGTACCTGAAAAACCATCAGACAGATCCAATCCACCATTAGCTGCATAATTATCGATTGCGTAATGATTGAAAGTTCCTGTATGACTTAATAATTTCATTCCTGCCCAGATACCATCTACATCTGTACACCAAACAATTCCCATTCTGCGGGAAGCATCTGTCTGTGCCTTGTTATTATTAAAGTCCGGAATATCCCAGTCTGCAGCCAAACCTGCTGCAAAATTATTAAGTGTCGATGATCCAACATTCTTGATTGAATACTGAACCATCACATATTTATTGTCCGGTGCAGCCGACCACGCATATGCGTGATGAGTGATCAGTACATTAATCGGACTTGTCGATGTAGGACCATCATCATCAAACTGCCCTACAGCATCGAAATCAGATACCAATGCAGGAACCTGACGAGCAACTGTTTGAACTTTACTAAAGTCCTCATCACTTGTTGCTCCATCACCTCTGAAATAATCTGAAACCTGTGTTCCTGAAGCGCCAACCATCAGTGACATTTCATACAAAATAGTCGGGCTACCCTGATATCTAAATCCCAGTCCCTGTACCTGCCCGCTTTGATTGTAACCGGTAAGACCTTTACTGGTAATAGATGTTGCAATGTCGTTTACATTTATATTAATATAATCTTCGTTAATAATAACCTTGAATGAAAATACGTCAGACCATGAACCATCATTGATAGTAATCCTTAATACCACTTCGAGATTCAGAGGTGTTCCTGGCAATACTACAATTCTGTATGGTGCTGCAAAATTTGATAAGGTATCATTTGTACTTAGTACACCAACGGTATGCGTATTATTCAGGATCTGAACAAATGGAGTTGTTGGTGCCGCAATAGTACATGTAAGGTTTGTTGTAGGGCGAAGTAAATTCCAAAGCAGGTTACTAACGTTTAAAGTATCGCCGATAACAAATACTCCGTCGTTACCATCTGTCACATTTATTTTCTTTACAACTACTCCCGGAGATATTGAATCTGTTACTGCACGGAATAAGTTCACGCGGCCTTTTCCTAGTTTACTTATATAAGGTGAATTTCCCGGTACTGAGTAAATATTGTCAGCAGTTGATCTTAATTGTTCTGCAACCTGCAATGCATTCATGGAAGGAAATTTAGACTTGATCATTGCGGCACAACCTGCTGCAATTGGAGAGGCCATGGATGTTCCACTTTGAGTTGAGTAAGTATCATCAAAATCCGTCGCAAGAATATTACTTCCGGGAGCGCTTACATCTACATTAAAACCAAAACTTGAAAAACTGGACCGTGAATCTGTTGAAGTTGTAGAAGCAACAGAAACACAATTTTCATACGATGAAGGATAATGATCTTCATCAATGCCGCCATTGCCTGCTGCGGCTACCAATACAACATCATTATCAAGTACTGCATAGTTTACGATATCCTGCTCGAACTGACTTGGTCCACCCGAACGACCCCATGAACAATTTACAATATTTGCTCCATGATCTGCGGCATAAACAATTCCATCATAGCCATTATCAATATTTGTTGTACTTGAATTTAAAGATGCTTTAATGGGCAGTATTCTGCAATTAAATGCCGGTCCTGCAACACCAACATTATTATCAGTTACCGCTGCTGCACAACCGGTAACGTGTGCTCCGTGTGTACTGTTTACATTCACCGGATTATTATCATTTTCACTTACGTCCCATCCATGAAAGTTGTCAATGAAGCCGTCATTATCATTGTCAGTACCATCAATCGGATCTGCATAATTCAATTTCAAATTTGCCTGAATATCCGGATGATCCCAATCTGTACCGCTGTCAACAATTCCGATCACAGTATTTGTATCACCTTTCCAAACATCCCATGCTGTGAAAGCGCTGATCTTTGTAAATTGATATTGCGACCCTACACTCGGATCATTTGGAGTGAAATCCATTTTGTTGATGAAAAGTGGTTCGGCATATTCAACAACTCCGGTTGCGTTCAACTGTTGAAGCAACTTGTAAATGTTAGTAGCAGCTGAAACTTTTATCTGGTAGATCAAAGATAAGTCAACTGCATTTTTACCATGTCTATTTTTCGCATTGACAGGAGCGACAGCTAATGGAAATTTTTTGTTTACCGATGCTGCATTTTGTCGGGAAAGTATCGTCTTTACTTTGGGTTCATTAATGGAAGTCGGAGAACATAAAGACCGGAATTCAGGTTTCATTTTTAAAACCAAAACACCCGCCTGAATCTCGCTATTCAGAACCTGTTTGTTTGTTGTAGAATTATTTGCATTCTTATCAGCTGCTTCAGTATTTATTGTAAACAAGGAGATAATGAGCAACATTAATGCTGCTGTAATTTTTTTCATGATGGGTTTAAGTTACTGATGTAGGGCACAATGTAGTACCATTTTTAACACGAACAAAGAAGGGATAATCAAGGGAGTGTCATTTGAATTGGAGGGGGAGTGTGGTTAACAGGTTTACAGGTTTACAGGTTGGCAGGTTAACA
>ERZ795044.2308-NODE-2308-length-16633-cov-21.683074_pt1 | contig 16633 bp, 12 predicted proteins | sample MGYA00375128_ERZ795044 | MGnify/ENA primary metagenome ERZ795044 (study PRJEB30173, sample SAMN05720213) | anaerobic digester metagenome | isolation source: active sludge of municipal wastewater-treating anaerobic digesters | place: USA | collected 2014-12-22 ... | reverse complement strand
CCCAAAGGAGCGCAGGTCGGAAGTCAACATACAAGCCCGTCGAACCATGAACGGAATCAGGACACCAAGTGCCCATCCTTCGATGCGCTCTGGACAAGCAGGACTTAACCCCGATTCGATATCGGCTGCGTTGAACCCTCCGCGCAACCAAACTGGAGGTGTTCCATGCGTGCCCTGCTCTGCTCCGCCCTGCTGGCCCTGACCCTTTCCTTCCCGGCCCGTGCCGGCAATTTGCTGGATCTGGCGGTCGTCGATCGGGATACTGGCGAGACCCTGATCACCTACATGCAGGACGGCAGGCTGTATGTTGCCGGAGCACCTGGCCATCGCTATGCCGTGCGCCTGACCAACCGCACCGGCGCACGCGTGCTGGCCGTGCTTTCCGTGGATGGCGTCAATGCAGTCAGCGGCGAAACCGCAAGCACAGGCCAGAGTGGCTACGTGCTGGATGCGTGGGAGTCCACCGAGATCAATGGCTGGCGCAAGAACCTGGACGAGATTGCCCAGTTCAATTTCACCTCCCTGCCCAACAGTTATGCCGCGCGTACCGGTCGCCCGGACAATGTGGGCGTGATTGGTGTAGCCGTATTCACCGAGCGCACTTGGCATCGCCCGCAGCCGCCGCAAATCATCAACCCGGCGCCGCGCCCGTGGGCCAAGCAAGAGCAAGGCGCAGCGGACAGCATGGCACGTGAAGCCGCACCTGCTGCCTCTGCCGAATCGCCCGCCCTGGCGTCCGCGCCTCCGCCCGCACCCGCTGCAGGTGCCATGGAAAGCGAGTCAAGCCGCAGCAAGTCGATGGCACAGCGCCTGGGCACCGGCCATGGTGATCGCGAATGGTCGCAGGTGGAAACCACGCAGTTCCGGCGTGCCAGTTCGCGCCCCGCCGAGTCGCTGGCGATCTGGTACGACAGCTATCCCAACCTGGTAGCCCGCGGCATCATCGTGCGCACGCCGATTGCGCGCTACCAACCCGACCCGTTCCCGAACGGTTTCGTGGCTGATCCGCCGCCGCGCTATCGCTGAAGGAAATTGCTCTTTGCAATCCGGGGCCTTGATTCGTCAAGGCCCTTTTCCTTTTGCAGTCTGCGAAAAGCCCTGCCCCGACCCCGGCTCCGAATGGCCAGCCAATCCCCCTCAAGACCCATGCGCCGACCCCTCGAGCATGCGACCATCGGCGGCTTGCGTTTCGAGTCCACGCGAAGCGCGATCGTCACGGGGAACTCCAGAGGACATGAGCATGAACGATTTCCAGCCGCGCCTTTGCGCCCGCCTTGGCGCAGTTTTCGCAGTACTGCTTTGCGGGCTGCTGCCCGCCCTGGCCATCGCCGCCCAATCCGGCTACTGGCAAGACACGCCGGGCCGGGCCTTGGCCGGTGTCCACCAGGTTCCCGACCACTATCGCCCACTGGATCTGGATTTCACAGCCCTGCGCAATGACCTGCAAGGCGGCATCGGCAAGAGTCTGTCCCTGCCCATGCCGAACGGCGGAATTGCCGAGTTCGTGCTGTCGGATTCCGGCGTGATGCCAGCGGAATTGGCTGCCCGCTATCCGCAGATCCGCAGCTTCGTCGCCAGCGACGCCAACGGACGCCACGCCCGCATCGACATCTCGCCACTTGGCCTCAATGCCATGGTGTTCGAGGGCGCCAACGTCTGGCTGGTGCGCCCGGTCAGTTTTGGCGAAGGCCGCGAGTATGTGAGCTTCAGTCGAGCGGATGTTGCCGCGCAGGCGCCGGGTTTTGTCTGCGGCACGCACACCAGCCTGGATCCGGTCATTCCTCGCCCCACCGCACCAGCAACCACCACCGGCACCATCAAGCGCAACTACCGCGCCGCGTTTGCCGCCAACCACAACTACGTTGCAGCCATTTCCGGGGCCAATCCTCCCACCGTTGCGCTCGGTCTCGCGGCAGTGGTCGCGGCGGTGAACCGGGTCAACGAGGTCTACGAGAACGATCTCTCGATCCACATGAGCCTGGTCCCCAACAATGACCTGGTCATCTATCCGGATGCGCTGACCGACCCCTATTCCAACGGTGGTGGAGCCCTCAACCAGAACACCGCCAATCTCAATGCAGTGATCGGCAGCGCCAACTACGACATCGGCCATGTGTTCACCACCGGCAGTGGCGGCGTGGCTGGCCTTGGCGTGGTCTGTGGCAGCGGCAAGGGCCGCGGCACCACCGGATTGAGCAACCCTGCCGAACTGGTCAGCGACACCTTCTACATCGACTTTGTCGCCCATGAAGTGGGCCACCAGTTCGGCGGCAACCACACCTTCAACAACAGTTGCAGCGGCAATCGTGAGCCATCCGCCGCCTACGAACCGGGCAGCGGCTCTACCATCATGGGCTATGCCGGCGTGTGTTCCCCCAACCTGCAACCCCACTCGGACCCCTATTTCCACGCCAAGAGCCTGGATGAGATCGACCAGTTCACCGATGGTTCCGGCGGCGCCTGCGCAGCGACGGAAACCAACAATGACGCCCCGCAAATTGCTGCGTTCACGGGCGGCTTCACGATTCCGGCATCGACGCCATTCGCCCTGAGTGGGGTTGCTTCGAGTACCGCCGTGGGCGCGCAGCTGCGCTACGGTTGGGAGCAGTACAACCTGGGCGCACAGACGGCCAACATCAATGTGGATCCGGGCAACGGTCCCATCATCCGCTCCTTCTCGCCCACGACCACCGGCATCCGCACGGTGCCCAACCTCAACAACCTGCTGAACGGCGGCAGCACCATCGGTGAAATCCTGCCGACCACCACGCGCGCCCTCAATTTCCGCCTGACCGTTTTCGACAACGTGGCAGGCGGCGGCACCTCCTCCAGCCAGGACATCGCATTTCAAGTGAGTTCTGCCGCTGGACCCTTCGCGGTAACGGCCCCGGTTGCTGCCGCCACCTGGGATGCCTCGATCAATGCAACGGAAACCGTGAGCTGGAATGTTGCGGGCACCGACCTTGCGCCCGTCTCCTGCCCTGCTGTTGATATCGACGTCTACACCGGTGGCGGATTTGGCCTCAGCACCGCCGTGCTCGCCCAGGGCATTCCCAACAACGGCAGCGCCGTGGTCAACGTGCCGAACATGCAGTCGACGACCGCGCGCGTGCGCGTGCGCTGCGCGAACAACATCTTCTTTGCGCTCAATCCGGGCAATTTCACCATCGTTGGGCCCGATCTCATCTTCGCCGACGGTTTCGAAATACCGGACTCTCCCGCGCCCTGAGGTCCGCCCGTCCGAATCATCGATGCGGACTGCACGCAGGGGCCGCATCGATGCCGTAGCGTGGGGCAAACGGCCCAGCTCCTCGCCATTGCCCGGCGCCGCGCGCGGGCGCACACTTGATTCGCCGTTTCGTGCGCTGGGCCGCTGATGCCCTCGGCCAATCCCCGGATCATGTGCGCGAAACCTTGAACGAGGACGTCGCCCATGCGCGGGCTGATCACGCTGTTTGTGTTGATGTGCGCCAGCCATGCCCTGGCGACGCCGGGTTCTGTCTCGCTTGAACGCGCCACACTGCGCCAACTGGGAAATCTCTCGCCCGGCCAGTCGCTTTCCGTCGCAGCGTTTCCCGCCGGCCCCGGCCTGGTCAGTGCCTACGAATTCCGCCGCATCGAGATCTATGCGCCCGGCGCGCGCGTCTTTGTCATCGACGGCAGCGGCCAGCACGAGATTGCACGCAGCCCACGCGTGCACCTGCTCGGATACAGCCGGGATGGCCTTTCACGGATTGCGTTGTCGTTTGATCCGGATCTTTCCACGCCGCCACAGGCAACAGGTTCGGGTCCTGCCGGCGGGTTTGTCGTGCAAGCTGCCCGCAAGGGGGATGCCTGGCAGCTCGAAGCCCTCAGTCCGGAAGCGGCTTTGCCACGCGGAGTCAAACCGGAAACCGCGGGTCTCGACGATGCCATTGCGCTGGCCAGCACGCCCGCCGCTGCCTTCGATCACCTGCTCCCCGACACCCCGGGACCACAGGGATCGCTGCGTTACGCGCGCATCGCGGTGGATACCGATGTCAGCTTCATGAGTGAGCGTTTTTCCAACAACACCGCGCAGGCCACCAGCTGGATTGCCGACCTGTTCACCCAGATGAACATCGGTTACGAAAACGATCTCAACGTGCAGTTGCAGGTTGGCGACACGTTTCTGCGCACGACCACGGATCCATACGCGAATACAACCTTCCCAGCCGATCAAGCCACCCTGGTCGAGTTCGGCAACTACTGGCAGGCGAACTACGCCGCGATCAACCGCGATTTCGCCATGCTGCTGTCCGGCAATTCCACCAGCGGAAACTCCGCGGCAGGCATTGCATGGCTGGATGTCTATTGCCTCACCTCCGGCAACGGCGGCAGTTACAGCATCAACCAGGTATTCACCAATCCTGGAATCGGCGTGTTGCTCAGCGCAACCCTGGTGGCACACGAGTTGGGGCACAACTTCGGTGCAGCGCATACCCATTGCACCAATGTCAGCACGGGCAACTATCCAACCGGCAGCAACACCATCGACTTGTGTTCGAATGTCGGCAGCGGCTGCTACACGGGCCCGACCAGTTGCCCGGTTTCAGGGCCTGGCGCACCGCGTGGCAGCGTGATGAGCTACTGCAACCAGAATGGATGCAACCAGAACGTGCTGCAATTCCATCCTACGCAGATCACCCGTTTGCTTGCCCGGATTGCCGCCAATACGCCGAGCTGCCTCAGCGAAGGCAATGACCTCATCTTCGCCAACGGTTTCGAATGAATGTCGCGCTGATTCAGGGCCAGGAGCCTGCGCGACAGAAAGAATTCGAAGCGAAACGGCGCTGACGCGATTCAGCGGATCAATCGGAAGGCGCGCATAGCGGGCACTATGTAAGCCTGACGATTGATCCGATCAATCGATGGCAGCGTCGTTGCAGCCGGATGACTTCTGCCGCGCAGGCTCCTAGGACTGATCGGCGGCGCGTTTGATGTCGATGACATCCGCGCCCGGCCCAGGGTGCAAGTGCAGGACCGGCTGGTGGACCTCGGCCTGACGTGGCGACCCCGGTGAGTCAAGTCGGATGCTGATGCGCTCGATGAGGCGCCGCTCGATCATCTGGTGGTCGGCGCGCTGGATGGTGTGTTCCAGATCCTCGTTGTCCTTGCGCAAGGCAAAGCCGAACGAGAACGGCGTCGTTTCCTGGGTGGCTTGTGCAGCCTGCAGGCGTGAGACGTAGGCCTCCAGCGCCTGCCGATCATGCTCAGGCATGAGAATGGCGAATTCATCGCCACCCAGGCGCACGATCACGTCGCGCTGGTGCACGATGCGCTCAAGAAAGCGTGCAAGCCGCAGAATGGCCTGGTCTCCCGCCGCGTGTCCGTAGGTGTCGTTGGTGCGCTTCAGCGAATCGATATCGACAACCACGCAGGCCCAGCGCGCTGAACTTCCGGCCTCGGCCTGCACGTACTCCAGCTGGCGCCGGTTGTAGCAACCTGTCAGCGCATCCCGGCGCGCGGTTTCGCGCGGGCGCCGCTCACCCTGACTGCGCTCACTGACGTCGATTGCCGAGCAGATCACCTGCGCATTGCCGTCGGCGCCAGACCTCAGGCGATGACGGAATTCCCACAGTCTTTCGTCGCCGGCCGAATCAACGACATGCACGAGCCCCGAACAACTGCCATTGCGACTTACCTCCAGCAGGTAACGATGGAAGGCATCACGCTGGCGGGCGACGACGAATTCACCCAGGTTGCGTCCGATCAGTTCGGATTCCGGGTAACCGAGCGCACAGGCGAACGCGGGATTGACCTTGCCCAGGCGCCCATCCAGATCATGCTCGAAAACCATGCCGAGGCTGAGCTGGATCAGTTCCGCGTAACGTCGTTCGCTCAGTTCCAGCGCGCTGGCCTGCGCACGGTCGGAAGTCAGGTCGCGGATCACAACCATCTGGATGGCGCGACTGCCATGCTCGAAGGGCCGGATTGCCAGCTCGACCGGAAACGTGCTGCCATCCGCGCGCTTGTGCGTGGCCAGGTCTCCATTGGAACCTGGATTGCCGCCATCCCTTGCATCCGCTCCGAGGATGGCGAACGGGCTGCCACGCACGGCATCGACTGGGCATCCATAGAGTTTGAGCGCCGCAGCATTCGCATCGAGGATGATGCCGTTGACGGCATCGACCAGCATTGCAGGCAGCGGCAACAAGGCAAACACGGTTTCATCGGCCACCTGCGTGCGGCTGGTGCCTGGTTCGATGGCTTGGGACAAACCCGAGACGGCAATGCGTGGACCGATGTGGCTGCGCCGCCAAAGGATCCAGCTGACTGCGCAAGTCACCAGAAGCAGCGATGCCAGCAAGTGCAGGGGGATCCACTGCGCGGCAAATCCACCGATGGCCAGGGCCATCACCGACAGCGCGAGCACAACGCGAACGCCGGTGCGAACGTGCCGGCGTTCGGCCACGAGCCCGGTCACCGGTGAGGCGTCACCCGCGTGCATGGTGCGATTGCGCTGAACCTCGGACATCCGGCGGCAAGCCTCCTGTTGCTTGTTTCAGGCAAATGGCACTCGCCAGCGAAAGCCCCGCGATCTGCACGCCGCTGCATTCAATCCGGCAATGCGGCAGGCAAAAACCAATCGGGTCAGGACTCACGGGCAAAGTGTCCACTCAGGACAAGCTTGCAAAACTCAAGCAATCGGCGTGCCATGCTGCGGCGGCGGTTCGGTGCTTGTTTCTGCATGATGCAGGGCAACGCTGGTCAAGCCTGCTTCGTTCGTCGTTCCCGCGGAAGCGGGAACCCAGTGCCTTGTTATTCAATCGCTTGAAGGCGCTGGATCCTCGACTGCGTGAGGATGACAGCAGTGGCTCGACCGATGCTTCAGGTCGGAATCCCGCGCCTTGATGGCGCTGTCAGGTAGCGCGAATTGTCAAAATTGATCACGCAAGGCCGCGAGCATTGCGTCAATCGCGCATCAGGGTGCTCTTGCCGAACAGGCTTTCAACGAGATCCACCGCGAGCACGGCAGTCCGGTTGTGGTCGTCGAATGCCGGGTTCAGTTCCATGATGTCCAGCGAGCCGAGATTGCCGCGGTCGGCAATCATCTCCATGCACAGCTGCGCCTCGCGGTAGTTCGGCCCGCCCGGAATGGTGGTGCCGACTCCGGGCGCGATGTCCGGATCAAGGAAATCGACATCGAAACTGACATGGACGTGGGTGTCGTCGTCGATGTCCGCGAGCGCCTCCTCCATGACCCGTTTCATGCCGATCTCGTCGATGTAGCGCATGTCGTAAATGTCGAGCCCGGCGTCCCTGACCAGACGCTTTTCGCCAAGGTCGACCGAGCGGATGCCAACCTGGCGGATTCGATCCGGGCTCATCGCCGGTGCGCTTCCACCCAGGCCGGTCAATTCGTGGGGACCCAGTCCACACAGGCACGCCATGGGCATGCCGTGGATGTTGCCGGATGGCGTGACCGCGCTGGTATTGAAGTCGGCGTGCGCATCAAGCCACAAAACCAGCAGTTTGCGATTGCGCTCGCGACAATGCCGCGCCACCGCCGTGATGGATCCAATGGCCAGACAGTGATCGCCACCGAGCAGGATCGGCAGGCGATCCTTGCCCAGCTCGGCCGCAACGGCATCCATCACCAGTCGGTTCCAGGCCACCACCTCGGACAGGTGCCGATAGCCATCCACCGGCGAAGTCCAGGGATTCATCGGTCCGTTCAGGTTGCCGAGATCCACCACGTCGAACCCGCGCCCGAGCAAGGCTTCGCCAATGCCGGCAACACGCAAGGCCTCGGGACCCATGGATGCGCCGCGATGGCCAGCGCCAATGTCGGTGGGCGCGCCGATCAGGGAAATGCGGTTGTGCGTGGGCATGGGATGAGGCTTCGCGGGGAAAGCGCAAAGCATAGCGTCGGGCCTGCGGCATGGCCACCCGATGCGGAATTTCCGTATGGGGGATTGCTATCGCGCCGATTCCAGCGCCCGGATCAACTGTTCCATTTGCGGTTTCAATTCGTGCACGAGCGCCGATGCATCGGCAGGCTCAAGTTGCCCGCTGCGCACGCGGTGCCGATCAAGGGTGTCATGCACGCGCAGGGCCGCGTCGCCCAGATCTTCGAAACCATAGCTGCTGGCCGAGCCGGCCAGCCGATGCACCAGGGGAAACAACTCCTTCAGTCCCGCGGGATCTTGCGGGGCGGTGCGCATCCGCTCCCATGCGCGTTCCAGCACCACGCGCTTGTCGGGCATGGTGTTGCGATACCGGTCCTGCAGGACTGAAAACTGGATATTGATTGCTTCCACCCGGGATCTCCCGTTCACCCATCCGCGGCAGGCTGCTGTAAGTCGAGGCTACTCCTGTGCTCGTCCATTGGCCTGTCCGTCACGAAGTTTGACCGAATCCGCATGCGGAACATGAAGCCGGAGCCGCGCATGGTGGTAGCGTGGCAAACCCCCACCCACCTTGCAGAGACCCCTCATGAGTGACCTGACTTCCAGCGTACTGGCGCAACTGGATTCTTCCCACATCAATGCCATTGCACGGCAACTGGGCGTGAGTCCGGACCAGGCGGGCCAGGCAGTACAACAGGCCCTGCCGCTGCTGCTGGGCGGACTGGCGCGCAACTCGGCCTCGCCGCAAGGAGCCGGAGCGCTGCATGCCGCCCTGGAGCGCGACCACAGCGGCGTGGACATCGGCGGTTTGCTCGGCTCAGTTCTTGGTGGCGGCGCTGGCGGCGGAAATTCCGGCCCCGACCTGGGTGGCTTGATCGGCTCGGTTCTGGGCGGTGGCGGATCCGGCAGCAATGCCGGCGCTGGTGGTGCCATCCTCGGCCACATTTTTGGCGGCCGTCGTGATCGCGCAGCGCAGGGGCTTGGCCAGAGCAGCGGCCTCGGCGGCGCCGGCGCCGCGCAATTGCTGGCCATGCTGGCGCCGCTGGTGATGTCCGTGCTCGGCAACATGTCACGCGAGAAAGGCCTCGATGCGCGCAGCCTGGGCAGCGTGCTCGGCCAGGAAAACCAGCGCATCGAGCAAGGTGGCGTCGGCGGCCTGCTCAGTGGCGTGCTCGACAGTGACGGCGATGGCGACCTGGATCTGGGTGACCTGCTGAAGGCCGGCTCCGGCCTGCTCGGTGCGTTCGGCAAGCGCTGACCCGGCTGCGCAACCGCGATCACCGACGGGAATATCCGTAGGAACCTCTTCAGGGGCGATCAGAGACGCTGCACGAACAAACGACGTTCCACCTCGCGGAACGACCGCACCTGCGGGCGCTCATCCAGCGCTAGGAGCCTGCGCGGCAGAATGAATTCGAAGCGAAACGGCGCTGACGCGATTCAGTGGATCAATCGGAGGGTGCGCATAGCGGGCACTATGCAAGCCTGACGATTGATCCAATCAATCGATGGCAGCGACGTTGCAGCCGGATGGCTTCTGCCGCGCAGGCTCCTAGGGAAACTCTGAACAAGTACGGAACTCATTCGTCGCGAGCAAGCTCGCTCCCACAAAATCAAGCAATGGTGGGAGCGAGCTTGCTCGCGACAATACGTGTTCAGATCTTCCCTAGCCTTCGCGCGTTACCCGCAGCACTTCTTCGGTCGTGGTGATTCCGGCGACGCACTTCTGCCAGCCGTCTTCCAGGATGCTCGGCGCCGAACGGCGCGCGTGACACTCAAGCTCGGCTTCGGCAGCGCCTTCATGGATGAGGCGGCGCATCTGCTCATCGACCGGCACCAGTTCATAGATTCCGGTGCGTCCCTTGTAGCCGGCGTGACGACTGCCGAGATCCGATCGCGGACGATACAGGGTGACCTGGGCGTCGGTCGGCTGGTTGAAGGCCGCCAGCTCCGCTGCGCTTGCCGGATAGGCTTCGCGCAGATCCGGATCGAGTGCACGCACGAGACGCTGGGCGAGCACGCCCACCAGACTGGATGAGAGCAGGAACGGTTCCACACCCATGTCACGCAGGCGGGCCACCGCACCGACTGCCGAATTGGTGTGCAGGGTGGAAAGCACCAGATGTCCGGTCAGCGAGGCCTGCACCGCGGTCTCGGCGGTGTCGAGGTCGCGGATCTCGCCGACCATCACCACATCCGGATCCTGGCGCAGGATGGCGCGCAGGCCGCGTGCGAAAGTCATGTCGACGCGCGTATTGACCTGGGTCTGGCCGATGCCGTCGATGTAGTACTCGATGGGATCCTCGACGGTCATGATGTTGCGCGAGGAATCGTTGAGCTTGAGCAGGGCCGCGTACAGGGTGGTGGTCTTGCCAGAGCCGGTCGGTCCGGTCACCAGCAGGATGCCGTGCGGACGCTGGATCATCGCTTCGAGGCGCTTGCGCGAAGCGGAATCCATGCCCAGTTGCACGAGATCGAGTCGACCGGCCTGCTTGTCCAGCAAACGCAGCACCACGCGCTCGCCATGGCCCGCCGGAATGGTCGACACGCGCACGTCGACCGGACGCCCGGCAATGCGCAAACCGATGCGCCCATCCTGCGGCAGGCGCTTCTCTGCGATATCGAGCTTGGCCATGACCTTGATGCGACTGACCACGGCATTGGCGATGGCCTTCTGTGGTGCCAGTACCTCACGCAGCACGCCGTCTATGCGAAAGCGCACGACCAGTCGACTCTCGAAGGGCTCGACGTGGATATCGGAGGCGCCTTCCTTCACCGCTTCGGTAAGCAGGGCATTGATCAGGCGGATGATCGGCGCATCGTCATCGGATTCGAGCAGGTCTTCGGGTTCCGGCAGGTCGTCCGCCAGCGCCTTGAGATCGAGATGTTCATCCAGGTCCGAAACCATGGAGCGCGCGTCATCGCCCTGTTCGTAAAGCTCGCGCAACAGACGCTCGAAGGCCGGTGGCTCATGGGCCGTCAGCTTGAGTTCAACGCCGAGGTGTCGCCTGAGTTCCGCCAGCACTTCCGGGCGCACACCCTGGCGGCAGGCGATCTCCGCGAAATCCGCATGCCAGGTGGTCAGCGCAACACCATGCCGCCGCGCAAAGCCGAATCCGGGTCGTGCGGGTCGCGGCTCGGTAACGACCGCCTGATTCATTGCCGATCCCGCGTCGGTGCATTTGCGGCGGGGCCCGGGTCGCTCAGGAAGTCGTGCACTTCGGGAAGCAGCGGGCGCTCGCCGCGTGGCGTCAGCGGCGCCGAATCCTCACGCAGGCGCAACTGCTCGGTGCGCATGTAGTTGTATTTCTCGCTCGAAACCGCCGCTTCGGTGGCCGCGTCGCGCAGGATCTTCGGCCGCATGAAGATCATCAGCTCGCGATTCTCGTTCTTGTTTGAGCGGTAGCGGAACAGGTTGCCAATGACCGGAATGCTGCCAAGGCCCGGCACCTTGCTGTTGTTGTCACTGACATTGGTGTCGCTCAACCCGCCCAGCACCAGCAGCGAGTTGTCGGACACCAGCACATTGGTGGACAGCTCGCGCTTGTTGGTGACCAGGTCCACGGCACCGGTCACCGGTGGCGCCAGCGAAGAAACTTCCTGGTGGATTTCCATGCGCACCGCATCGCCTTCGTTGATGTGCGGCGTCACCTTCAATACCAGTCCGACATCCTTGCGCTCGATGGTCTGGAACGGATTGGTCACCTGGCCGTTCTGGCCGCTGCTCGCGGTGTTGGTGTAGGAGCCGGTCAGGAACGGCACTTCCTTGGCGATCTTGATTTCGGCTTCCTGGTTGTCGAGGGTGAGGATGGATGGCGTGGACAGGATGTTGGTGGTGCCATCGCCGCGCAATGCGCGCGCCAGGGCACCGAGGTTCAACAGTGGCGTGTCGGTGCCGGGAATGTTGATGGTGCCGTCGATATAACCCAGGGAAAGGCCACCCAGACCCGACAAGCCGAGCGGATTGGTTGCCAACGAAGTCAAGGCGGAATTGCCGTTGGGCCCCGGGAAATTGGTGCCACCGATGATGCCCTGGCCGAGGCTGCCATCACTGCGCTGCGGCGCGGTGAACCATTGCACGCCGATCTCGCTCGCCGTGGAATCGCCGACTTCGGCAATGATGGCCTCGATCAGCACCTGGGCGCGACGAACATCGAGCTGGCGAACAACGGCAGCCAGCGAGCGGAACACGGCCGGCGGTGCGCTGATGATCAGTGCGTTGGTGGCCTCATGAGCCTGGATCGTGGCGATCAATGAGCCGCCGGAGGCGCCGGATGCCCCGTCTTTCGGCGGCGAGGGCGGCGCATCGCCGGTCAGGGTCGCGGCCACGCCTTGCAGGATCGGCACCAGATCCTTGGCACTGGCATTGCGCAGGTACACCACCTGGGTATCGCCACCGTTCTGCAACGGCGTGTCCAGGTGCGCAATCAGGGCGCGCAGCTTGAGCCGCGCATTCTTGGCTCCGGCCAGCAATACCGAATTGGTGCGGGTATCGGCAAACACGCGGGGCGCCTGCGCGTTGACCTGGGCCGTCTTGTCGTCGGCCAGCGCAGTCAGGGTGCGCGCCAGTTCGGCCGCATTGGCATGCGCCAGCGGAATCACTTCCACCTCGGCATCGGAAACGGTGTCGATGCGCTGGATGATGCTGACCAGCCGCGCGACGTTGCCGGCGCGGTCGGAGATCACCAGCGAGTTGGACGAAGCGTGCGCAACCAGTTGCCCGCCCTGCGGCATCAGCGGACGCAGGATCTGGATGAGGTCGTTGGCCGCAACATGCTTGACCGGCACGATCTGGGTGATCAGCTCGTCGGTCGAATGCACGCGGTCGCCGTTCAAGGATGCCGAACCATCCTGCTGGGCCATGGCCTCGGCCACGATCTTGATCATGCTGCCTTGGGAAATGGCGGCGTATCCGTGCACGCGCAGCACCGACAGGAACACATCGTAGATTTCATCCGGTTTCATGGGCTTGGCCGAAATCACCGTGACCTTGCCCTGCACGTTCGGCCCGAGGATGAAATTCTTGCCGGTGATTTCCGACACCGTGGCGATCAGCGCCTGGATATCGGCGTCCTTCAGGTTCAAGGTGTGGCGGCCATCGGCGGCAACTGACGATGGCGTGGTCGAGCCTTGTGCAAATGCCGGCGATGCGAACAGACAGGCGCACAGGACGAGGAAATGCAACGCGGAAGCAGACTTCATCGGTTCGGACTCTTGGCTCAGGTTGCGGCTGCTACATGCACATCGCCAGCCACGCGGCGACACGTACAGGTCCAGGGAACCCCGTGTGGACGGGGCGGCCAAGCGTAGCAAAGCGCGCCGATTGCTGCTCTGGACTGCGCCAGACATCCCTTACTGCAAGCGCACGGTGATTTCAGCAGGCGTGCCGTCGCGGGTCACGGTGACTCGCACGTCCTGGGCATTCTTCAGGCTTTGCAGGATCTGCTGGCCGCGCTCGATGGAATCCACCGGCACGCCATTGACGGCGGTGACGATATCGCTGGGGCGCAAGCCGAGCTTGCCGAGCAAGGCGGCATCGCCATTGGCCGAGGAAACGCGCACGCCGGAAATGCGCCCTTCATTGAACACCGGATCGATGCGGACATTGCGGGCGACATCCGCAGGGCTGCCACCTATGGCTTCCATGGTCTTCTGCCAATCGAGCGCACCTTGCGCCATGCGCGGGGGCTCGAAGGTCGACAAGGCGCCCGGCTTGGCCTCCATCGCCGTGTTGCGGGGTGCAAAACCACCGCGCTGCGCGGCGGGAATGGGGGTCGGCTTTGCGGCGTCGGCCTCGCGTGGCAGGCGCAATTCTTCGCGCACGCCAGCGTGCAGCAGCACCACGCGATCAGCCAGAACTTCATCAAGCGTTGCACCGGCGGTGACTTCCTCGCCCACCTGCCACACGCGCTCTTCGCCCTGCGCGTTGGCGATCACGGCCATGCCGAGCTTCGGATCCGCATCTGCCAGGGTGCCACGCAAGGTCAGATCCAGGGTTGTTGCCGCCGCACTCTGGCTGCTGCGCGCCTGCACGCTGGCCGCGCCGAACAGGTGCCATTTGGCAATCGACATCGGCGGTGAATTGCCGGAAGCACTCACTGCGGCGCGCGCCGGGATGCTGTCCGTTCCCTCGCCCGCCGGTACCAGCAGCCAGAACATGCGCGCCATCGACCACAGCAAACCCAGCAGCAAAAGCGCGCAGACTAGGCGTGCGCCCAGCAACGACCAGCGCTCGGTTCCGGCTCGCGACCAGCCGGGGTTTTGCAGGCGACTCAACATGCGCGGCTTGTTCCGACCTGAAGCCAGCCCAGACTGTAGCAAATGCCCCGCTCTCAGCGGTGGGTGAAGAACCGCGCGATGCGCCGCAGGAACCCCGGTTTCGGTGGCGCATGCTCGGCGGCAACATTGCTTGCCGGGTTCGCCGTGGGAACCGTGCTGGCGTGTTCGCGCCGCGGCTTGCGTTCGCGCTTGGGTGATTCGTGGCTGACGGTCGCGCCGCCGCTTGCATTGGCGATGACCTCGGGCTGCTCGCGACGGGAACGCCCGCGACCACCGCGACGGCGGCGCTTGCGATTGGCAGTGTCGGCAGACGGCGCATCGCCAGCAGCGCTGTGGTTGGCGGCGACTGATGGCGCCGCAGTCTGCGTGGGCGCGGCCTGGCTTCGACGGGGAGCGCCCGGCTTGCCCGAACCGCGGGCAGCCTGCGTGCGCGACCCAGAGCGCGAATTCGGTTTGCCCTTGGCCGGCGGCGCACCGGCCGTATTGCGCGCATCATCGGCCGCTTCGGCCTCGGCATCGAAGACCAACGGCTCACCGCTGCGCACGCGCGCCAGAGGCACGACCAGCAGGTCGGCAGTGACGGAGGCGGTTGGAATCTTCTGCTCGATGTAGGCCTCGATGTCCGGCAAGCCCATCGCGTAACGGTCGCAGGCAAAGCTGATGGCATCGCCCTCGGCACCCAGGCGCGCGGTACGGCCAATGCGGTGCACGTAGTCCTCGGCATCCTGCGGCAAGTCGAAGTTGAACACATGCGAGACCGCCGGAATGTGCAGGCCGCGCGCGGCCACGTCGGTCGCCACCAGCAACTCGATGTCACCTTTCTGGAAGCGCGCCAGCAGACGTTCGCGCTTGGCCTGGGGCACGTCGCCCGACAACGTGGCGACACGATAGCCCTGGCGTTCCAGCGAGCGCGTCACGCGCTCGGCCATGGCCTTGGTGTTGATGAAGACAATGCTGCGGTGGTTGTCGAGTTTTCCCAGCAGATTGAGCAGGAGCGGAATCTTTTCCTCGTTGGCCGGGAAATACACCAACTGGCGCACGCGCGAGGCGGTGACCGAATCGGCCTCGACGGTGAGTTTTTCCGGCTCGTTCATGTGCTCATAGGCGAGCTCAAGCACGCGATGGCTCAAAGTGGCCGAGAACAGCATGCCCTGGCGCTGTTCGCGCGGCGGCATGCGCCTGAGCAGGAAGCGCACGTCGGCAATGAAGCCGAGATCGAACATGCGGTCCGCTTCGTCCAGCACCACCGCTTCCACGGTACGGAACGACACCACATGCTGCTTGAGATAATCGATGATGCGACCGGGCGTTGCGATCACGATATCGACGCCGGCCTTCAGCATCTCGCGCTGCTTGTCGTAATCCACGCCGCCGTAGATCAGCGCGGAGGTCAACCCGGTGTGCCGGCCGATGTTGCGGAAATCCTTCTCGATCTGGATGGCCAGCTCGCGCGTCGGCGCCAGGATGACGGCACGCGGGTCACCGACCTTGCGCTCGGTCATCGCCGGTCGCGTCAGCAAGCGGTTCAATACGGCAACCAGGAAGGCCGCGGTCTTGCCGGTTCCGGTTTGTGCCTGCCCGGCGATGTCGCGCCCTGCAAGGGCAAACGGCAGGGTCATGGCCTGGATTGGCGTGCAGCGGATGAATCCGGCTTCGTTCAAACCCGCCAGCAAGCTCGGATGCAGGTCGAAACTTTCAAATATGGTGTCGGTAAGCGGTTGATGATGTGTCATTCAAAAGGAATCTCTGGTGGCGGCAGCGCAGTTGAACCGCGGCCTTGTGCGGATCTGATCCGCCCCCAACTTGCGCAGGACAGCCGATTGGGCTGAATATGGAACGGCACCACGGTCGAATCGCAGACCCTGCCATCCCTCGAAACCGGACAAGTGTAGCGGAAGCCATCTGCGCACGCTCACAATCCGCCACCATCCTTGACACTCACCAGCTTTTGGAGGTTTCACGTGAGCCAGCAAATTGCCCACGTCAACGACGACCAGTTCGATGCCGAAGTCCTGCAGTCAGCCGAACCCGTATTGGTTGATTTCTGGGCCGAATGGTGTGGCCCCTGCAAGATGATCGCCCCCATCCTGGACGAACTTGCCTCGGCCTACAGTGGCCGCCTGAAGGTGGCCAAGGTCAACATCGACCACAACCAGCACACCCCGCGAAGCTACAACGTGCGTGGCATCCCGACCCTGATGATCTTCAAGAACGGCAAGGTCGAGGCCACCCAAATCGGCGCGGTCAGCAAATCCCAGCTGACCCAACTCATCGACAGCGCGATTGCCTGAAAGGCCGGGAATCGAGAATGGGGAATCGGGAATAGATGGAGCGAAGCGCGGCGAGCCACACCCTCACCAGATTCTGCTTTTACGATTCCCGATCCCCCGTTCCCGGCTCCCGGCTCCAAAGCGATTCCCCATTCCCCATTCCCCATTCCCCATTCCCCATTCCCCATTCCCCATTCCCCATTCCCCATTCCC
>ERZ795044.2303-NODE-2303-length-16640-cov-6.951764_pt1 | contig 16640 bp, 15 predicted proteins | sample MGYA00375128_ERZ795044 | MGnify/ENA primary metagenome ERZ795044 (study PRJEB30173, sample SAMN05720213) | anaerobic digester metagenome | isolation source: active sludge of municipal wastewater-treating anaerobic digesters | place: USA | collected 2014-12-22 ... | reverse complement strand
ATCAATTCAGCTTTGTTCATGATAATTTTTTTTGAATTTTAATGTGCGACAAATATATACGGTTTTTGATTGCAACAAAATTTTTTTTCTGATTTTTCTTTTTTATTGATAACTGCTGAAATCCGCAGTTGACAAGGATTTTACCCCATATCTGCTTTTTTAAAATCTGCAGGTGATGGAATAAGGATTGATGAAATCCTTTGCTGTAGCTGGTTTCGGGGTAATGCCTCCTGAAATCCTTTGCCCATGCGGTTTTGAAGGGATTAAAAAAAGCCACGTTTATTTAAAAAAACAGCGGGTAATTGTTTTGCACATTTAGTTAACAACCTGCATTACGGAGCGAAAGGCAATGAATTTATCGCCCCATTTGTCAAAGCTTTTCTGGCGCATGAGGGGGGCATGGTTCTCAATATAATTATTGTACAGCCCCTTACTTTCGGTGTGGTATTGTATGGCATAGGTGGGGCCTTCCGAAATATCAACCTCCAGCAATTGTAAAATAACGGCATGGGTAAAACAGCCCGTGCCGATCACTTCGGGAATATGTTCTTCCTTTAGCCAGGTAAGCCATTTTTCTTTAACAGACTCCTGTACTTTGATGGTAACATTATAAATGATCATCGGGGCCAATTATTTTTCTTTTAGTTCAACGTAGATGGGACAATGATCGCTGTGCTTTACATCCGGGAAGATATCGGCATCTTTTAACTGCTTCTTCAATGGCTCAGTTACCGTGATATAATCGATGCGCCAGCCCTTGTTATTAAGCCGTACAGAAGGAAAACGCTGGCTCCACCAACTGTAACGATGCGGCTCTTTATGAAATTCCCGGAAGGTATCTACCCAGCCACTGTCTAAAAATTTACTCAACCAGTCCCGTTCCTGCGGCAGAAAGCCACTGCTGTTCTTATTGCCTTTGGGATCATGGATATCAATTTCCCGGTGGGCTATATTGTAATCTCCTACCAAAACGATCTTGGGAAATTTCTTTTTCAGTTTATTCAGGTATGCATGAAATTCATCCAGCCAGCCGTATTTGAATTGCTGCCGCTCATCGCCGCTGGTGCCCGACGGAAAGTACGCATTGATAAGGCGGATATCACCGAAATCAAGCTGTATCACCCTTCCTTCGTCATCGCTGGGTGCATGCCCATTGCCATAAACCACGTTATCGGGTTTCTTTTTGGAAAAAACAGCTACGCCGCTGTATCCCTTTTTTTGTGCACTGAACCAGTAATGATGAAAACCCAGCGCTTCCAGTTGCTTAACGTCTACATCATCTTTGGAGGCCTTGGTTTCCTGCAGGCAAATGATATCGGCCGGGTTGGTTTTAAGCCAGTCTATGAATCCTTTTTTCATGGCGGCACGTATGCCGTTTACATTATACGAGATGATACGCATGGGTTCTAATATTAACAATGCATAGTTACAAAAAAGAAATAAATTCAATGCAGCATTATGGATGAGATAAAGAATTTTGAGGATTTCTATAAACTGAAGATACAGCCGAACCTGGATGAGCTGGACAACGACGAGTCGGCTGCCTCCAACTGGAAACGCTTTACCTGGTTCACCGGCGCCGGAACCTTCATCAGTTTCCTCATGTATTACACCAGGCTGCTCCCCATTGGGCATATACTTGCCATTGCCATGCTCATCATGTGTATCATCGGGGTTTATTTTTCGGCAAAATACTCCGACCGGTATATTGATGATTTTAAGGAAAAGATCATTGGCCCCATCATAACCTATATCTATCCGGCTGCCGTTTATAAACCCATGGGTTTTATTTCGAAGAAGGAATACAAGGCAAGCGGGTTGTACCGGCGCCGGTTCACCCATTTTGATGGCGATGATTACTGGGAGAGTGTTTACAACGGCCTTTCGTTTCATTGTTCCGAGGTAAAGTCATGGATCGAAGACGCAACCGGCGTTAACTATATTTTTAAAGGGCTGTTCTTTTGCGCCCGGATAAACAGTTCGTTTGCGGGGGCTACTTATTTATGGACAAAGGGCCATTCGCAACTGCCGGCAAGCATGGCCGACGGGCATTACCGCCTGTTTCCCCTGCCGCATGTACAGCGGGTAAATACCGGTCATGCATCCTTTGATAAGCATTATTCCGTTTATACCAGCAATACTGATGAAGCATCGTTGATCCTTTCCTATCATATGATGGATCATATACTGCTCATCAAAGAGAAACTGGGAAGGGATATTGTTTTTTCCTTTGTTGCGGGCAAATGTTATATCGCCGTGCCTTTTGACGAGAACCTGCTGGAGCCGCCCAGGAAAGGATTGCGTGATAAAGAGGAGATAAAAAATTATTTTCTCACCATCCTGCTTGTATTTAATATTATAAACCGGCTGGAACTGAACCGGCTGGCCTGATACCTTGATAAAACAGTGCGGAAAGAAGTTGACAAATAATTTTTTTTAAATTATCATTGTTAAAAATTAATCATGGAGAACAGCAACGAATTTCCTCTCAAAGACGGTCAACAAGACCCGGCACCGGCCAATCCTTCTGAAACCATTTTCAGCAAGGAAGAATTTTCTATGGAAGGATACGACAAGCATATCCGCCAGGCAAGGAACACGCTTTTTATTGCGGCGGGCATTTTGTTATTAAATGCGCTGATCCTGTTCTCTAAATACCCATTCGATATAGAGGTGATGTGGCTGGACTATATGCTCTGGACGGTTTATATCGGGGGCTTTATTGCGCTGGGGTTCTGGACAAAGAAAAAACCTTATTATGCCATTGTTGGCGGGTTGATATTATTCGGTGTTTTTATTGTGGTGAATGCCATTATTGAACCCGCTACCATCTTTGGCGGGCTGATCTTTAAAATAGCCGTGATCGTGTTTTTAATAAAAGGAGTAAACGATGCCAAAAATGCGCAGGAAATGAAAGACCAGTTTGAAAAAGAGTAACACTACTCTAATACCGGCCGCAGCCATCTTGTAGCTTCGTCCAGGCTCATTCCTTTTCTTTTTGCATAATCATTCAACTGGTCATTATTGATCTTACCCACGCCGAAGTATTTACTTTCGGGGTTTGCAAAATACCAGCCGCAAACAGAAGCTGCCGGGTACATGGCCAGCGATTCGGTAAGATGAATGCCGGTTGTTGCTTCGCCACCCAGTAATTTAAAAAGGTTGTACTTCTCTGTATGATCCGGGCAGGCAGGGTAGCCGGGAGCCGGGCGTATGCCGGTATATTCTTCTTTGATCAGTTGTTCGTTGCTGAGTTGTTCATTCTTTTCATAGCCCCAGAATTCCTTCCTTGTTTTTTCGTGCAGGCATTCGGCAAATGCTTCGGCCAAACGATCAGCCAGTGCCTGCAGCGTGATCTTATTATAATCATCGTGCTGCGATTCAAAACGTTTGATATGTTCTTCAATGCCTTTGATGGTTACGCTGAAAGCCCCAATGTAGTCCTGTGGCTTTTCTTCAGCCGGACTGATAAAATCTGCTAAGGAGAGGTTGGGTTGTCCGTCGGCTTTTTTTATCTGCTGACGAAGAAACTCCAGTTTTACAACGCCATCATTTGATAATACATCAACCGAATCGGGAGCCGTTTTATTGGCAGGCCAGAAGCCAACAACACCCGTTGCGCTGAGCCATTTTTCTGCAACGATCTTATCCAGCAATGCATTGGCATCGTTGTAAAGTTTGGTTGCTTCCACACCTACTTTCTCATCGCTCAGTATCTGCGGGAATTTCCCATGCAGTTCCCAGGCAATGAAGAAGGGCTGCCAGTCGATATATTTTCTTATTTCATTTAAGTCGTAGTTGTCAAATTGCTTTGGCCCGGTAAAGGAAGGAGTAACCGGTTGATAAGATGCCCAGTTGATCTTTGCTGCATTCTTTTGTGCATCGGTAAAAGATAAGAACTGCTTGATGGGCTTTTTATTTTCAAAATCTTCCTTCAGTTTTATATATTCTGACCTGATATCAATAAGAAAATTTGTTTTCTGTTCATCGTTCAGCAGATTGCCGGCAACCGTAACGCTCCTGGAAGCATCCAGAACATGTACCACGCCTTTATCGTATTGCGGGGCTATCTTCACTGCTGTATGCATCCGGGATGTGGTGGCTCCGCCAATGAGCAGGGGTTGTTTCATGTTGCGCCTTTTCATTTCGTGGGCCACATGCACCATTTCATCTAAAGAAGGGGTGATAAGCCCGGATAAACCGATTATATCGGCGCCGAATTTTTCCGCTTCATCCAGTATTTTATCAGCAGGAACCATCACGCCCAGGTCCTTGATTTCATAACCATTGCATCCAAGTACCACGCCCACAATATTTTTTCCAATGTCATGTACATCCCCTTTTACGGTGGCCAATAATATCTTTGCAGCGCCTGCCGACTCTTCATTCACCGTTCCGGCAGCCAGGTGCGCCTGTTTGCGGTCTTCTTTTTCCTGTTCGATATACGGCGTAAGTACTGCTACCGATTTTTTCATCACCCTTGCGCTTTTTACCACCTGCGGTAAAAACATTTTACCACTGCCGAACAGGTCGCCTACCACATCCATGCCTGCCATCAACGGCCCTTCAATCACTTCCAATGGTTTTGCGTATTTCTGCCGGGCTTCTTCTGTATCGGCGTCAATATAATCGGTGATGCCGTTCACCAAAGAGTGCTTCAGCCTTTCTTCCACCGTTCCTGTTCTCCACACTTCGTTCTTTACTTCTGCCTTGCCGCTTCCTTTTACGGTTTCTGCAAATGCAATTAATTTTTCTGTGGCTTCGTTGTTATCGTTATTCCGGTTAAGGATCACATCTTCACATAAATTCCGCAGCCCCGGCTCAATCTCATCATACACCACCAATTGCCCGGCATTTACAATACCCATATCCATTCCGGCTTTGATGGCATAGTACAGGAATACGCTGTGCATAGCTTCCCGTACATGCTCATTGCCGCGGAATGAAAAAGAAAGGTTGCTTACGCCGCCGCTTACTTTGGTGAGCGGCATCAGTCTTTTTATTTCCCGGGTGGCTTCAATAAAATCTACGCCGTAATTATTGTGTTCTTCCAGGCCGGTGGCTATGGCAAAAATGTTGGGATCAAAAATGATGTCCTGCGGATCAAAGCCAACCTGTTTGGTAAGTATTTTATAGGCACGATGGCATATTTCCACTTTCCTGTCTTTTGTATCGGCCTGCCCCTTTTCGTCAAAAGCCATTACAATAACGGCAGCGCCGTACATGCGGCAGGTAATGGCCTGTTCAATGAATTTTTTTTCTCCTTCTTTCATGGAGATGGAGTTCACAATGCACTTGCCCTGTACACACTTTAACCCGGCTTCAATGATCTCAAATTTGGAGGAGTCGAGCATCACCGGAATTTTTGCAATATCCGGTTCGCTCTGCAGCAGGTTTATAAAAGTGGTCATGGCCTGAACGCCGTCCAGTAAGGCATCATCCATGTTCACATCGATCACCTGGGCGCCGTTCTCTACCTGTTGCCGGGCAACACTCAGCGCTTCTTCGTATTTATTTTCTTTGATAAGCCGGGCGAACTTTTTACTGCCGGTTACGTTGGTACGTTCGCCAACATTAATAAAATTTGTTTCCGGGCGAACGATCAAAGGTTCCAGTCCGCTGAATCTGCTGTATGGTTTAATAGTTGCGCTCATATTCTGTTTTGAACCACTAAGGCACTAAGGCTCAAAGTGGCACTAAGTTTATAGGATTATTCTTTTAATTCCATCTTTCATTAATGGCACATGAAAATTAATAAGGAAACCAAGCCGTTTACCAGTTAGTTTAAGATAGCTTAGAATCTGCGCTTCCCATACGGGGTGGTAATTTTCCTGCGCTTTAAATTCAACAATTATCAGGTTATCAACATTAAGTCCAACCTGAGTCCTTCATCAATTTGCAATGACTGATAAACTATCGGAACTTCCTTTTGTTTTTCATACTTAATGTTTCTGTTAAAAAGCTCGAAATAAAAACATTTTGCATACACACTCTCTAATAATCCCGGGCCTAATTCTTTATGAATTGTAAAAGCAATATCAACAATCTGTTTTGCCAAATACTCCTCGTGTTCTGAAAGTTTCTGAAACATATACGTTGTGTTTCTTTGTGTCTTAGCGTCTTTGTGGTTCAACCTATACTAATTCTGTTTCTAAAACCGGCAACTCTCTTGGTTTAAGATTCTTTACGTAAGCTGCAATGTGTTTGATATGATCCGGCGTGGTACCACAGCAACCTCCTACAATGTTCACCCAGCCTTCCCTGGCCCAGTCTTCTAAATAATGCCCGGTCTCATCCGGCTTCTCATCATATTCGCCCATGGCATTGGGCAGGCCGGCATTGGGATAGGCAGAAACATAGCAATTCGCTATCTGCGATAACTCTTCAATATGCGGCCGCATTTCTTTTGCACCCAATGCACAATTCAATCCAATGCTTAGCGGGTTGGCGTGCATAACAGAAATGTAAAAGGCTTCCAGGGTTTGTCCGCTTAATGTACGCCCGCTTGCATCGGTGATGGTTCCCGAAATGGAAATGGGTAATGCAGGCTTGCCCGTATCCTGGAAATATTTTTTTATGGCAAAGATGGCAGCCTTTGCATTGAGTGTATCAAAGATGGTCTCTATCAGCAACAGGTCAACCCCGCCATCAACCAGTCCCTGTACCTGTTCGTAATAGGCTTGTACCACCTGGTCGAAAGTAACGGCCCGGTAACCGGGATTGTTTACATCGGGAGATAAGCTCAGGGTTCTATTCAACGGGCCAATGGCGCCGGCTACAAACCGGGGCTTCAACGGGTTTTTTGCTGTGTATTCATCAGCGGCCTTTCTTGCAATTTTAGCTCCTTCTACATTCAGTTCATATACAAAATCTTCCAGCTTAAAATCTTCCTGGGCAATGCTGGTGGCTGCAAACGTATTGGTTTCAATGATATCGGCGCCTGCTTCCAGGTATTCTTTATGTATGCCTTCAATGATCTGTGGCTGGGTAAGGTTCAGGATATCGCTGTTGTTCTTCAGATCGCTGGGCCAGTTCTTAAACCGTTCGCCCCGGTAGGTTTCTTCGGTGGGTTTATGCCGCTGTATCATGGTGCCCATGGCTCCATCAATGATAAGGATACGTTCTTTTAAACAATCTTGTAATGTTTTCATTTTGTGCAATGAATTAAGTTTACCGGGGTTGCCGGCTTAAATGATCGCCACAAACTTTTAAACGAGAATCAATCCGGGAGAAGTCAGGCAGAATTGCTTTCGTTTATTAGTTCAGTTGGCGGAACGATTTACAGGCCGAACAATAAACAAATCTGCCTGTTACAGGCACAAAAATATAACAAGGGAACGATACGGCAAAAACTGATGTGCTGCGGGCTAGTTCTTCTTTTCGTAATTGCAGTTAACGGTAAGTTCAACGGTTTCGGCAATATTGTTCTTTACGGCTGCCGGTATGCTGATGTGGTGGTCTTTGGGCTTTATTGTAAACGTAGAATTTGCCGATATGGCGCCGCCTTTAACGGTGAGTTTGCCAGGAACCGAAACAGCCCTGGTTACCCCATGAATGTTTAAGTTGCCGGAAACAGTTATGTTGTACACCCCGTCTTTGCCCAGGTTAATATCCTTCAGGTTGCTGATGGTTCCTTTAAAAGTTGATTTGGGGTACTTAGCGCTTTCCATATAATCATCATTGAAATGTTCTTCCATCAGCGCCTTTTTAAAATGAAAGGCATTGTTCAGCAGCGAGAACTGTATCTCCCCGGTTGATGTATTGATGATGCTGATCACCTGGTTGTTGCCGGCTTTGATATCTTCCATCGGCGTGGAAGAAAAGAAAGAAACAGAACCGTTCTTGGTAAAATATAATTGAGCAGTGCTGCTGAGATAAAAGCCGGATAACAGGAGTACAATTGCTGCGATCTTTTTCATGAATGTTTTATTTGGTAAATGAATAACCTCTTACTATGAATACATCGCCAGGCAGTCCCATATCGGCATCGCCGCTAATGTAGCCGCTGCATATCCCTTTGATGGTAATGGTACTGCCTTCCTTCGCTGCTGCATCGGTCTCCTCCATGGTACAATTGATATAGGCCCCCGCAACGGTTGTTTTAATAAGTACCACCTGCTGGTTTAGCTGGTTGGCAGAAACCTTTGCCACTTCGCCGGTCACCTGCACGATCTTATCGCTGTAAAGCGACCTTGCTTTTACCGAATCGGAGATATAAAGATTGTATAATTCTGCAGCGGCTATTTGCAGGCCATCGGTATCCTTCACATCCTTGTGCGGCTTATTCCACATCATATAAGCTGTAAGGGCTGCTGCACCCACCAGAACAATGGCTGAAATAAGGACGATCTTTTTCTTACTCATCAGAGTACGAAACGGAGACGTAGTGAAAAAGGTTGCTATGTCAGCTTCCGGAAAGGATAAAATTTTCAACCGGTATGCGGTTGCTGATGCTCTTGGCCAGGGTCATTTCATCGGCATACTCCAGTTCGCCGCCAAAAGAAATACCCCTTGCAATGGTGGTGATCTTTACAGGCTGTGGCCCGGGTGAGGAAGCGGAAAGTTTTTTACTGATATAATATATAGTGGTATCGCCCTGTATGGTGGGGCTGAGGGCAAAAATGATCTCGGTGATCCCTTCTTTTGCAATACGATCTGTTAATGCACCAATGGTCAGTTCTTCGGGCCCGATGCCATCCAGGGGGGAGATGATGCCGCCCAGTACGTGATAAATGCCGTTGAACTGCTGGGTGCTTTCAATGGCAATTACATCCCGGATATTCTCCACCACGCAAAGCATATCCTGCCGGCGCATGGTATTGCTGCAGATATTGCAAAGTTCTTTGTCGGAAATGTTGTAACAGCGCCGGCAGAATTTTATTTCATTCCGCATTTTAGCGATCACTTCACTGAACTGGTTTACTTCGGCATTGTCCTGTTTGATGAGATGAAGTACCAGCCGCAATGCCGTCTTCTTGCCAATGCCGGGCAGTTTGGCAAATTCGTTCACCGCATTTTCTAAAAGGGAAGAAGAGAAGATCATGGAATAAAGTTAATGGATAATGCGGTAATGGGTAATTGATAAATTTTTAAATTCAAAACACGCAGCTATCTAATTTACTGCATTAAAATTGGGGCATTATCCTTTCAAACATTATCAAGTATCCCTGTCTCGCCTGCAGGCAGGCACTACAACTTTATATCCCGTTCATTATCCCAGTTTGCTTTTACGGCTAACTTCAATGGAAGGGTAACCACTTTTTCGGGCTGCCGTTTTTTTGAATAATCGCCCTGGTCCCATTTACCGTTTTGGTTTGCATCGTATAATATCCGCACTTCGTATTCGCCGGGGTTCATCATTTTATTGCTCCATTCCATGGCTTTTACCGGGTAGCTTTCTTTCACTTCTTCACCCTGTACAAATTGCAGAACGGGGTTATTGCCCAGGTCGAGATTGCTGAAGCGTAACACTACGTTGCCATAATCTTCCTGGCTCCTGGTAACAAAGCGGATGGTATCCTGTTTGGTAAGCCGGGTGTTTGCCGAATCGGAGACCGCGGTGGTATCCATGATCAGCTGGTAATTCATTCCCTGTTGCCATTTGACCGCCAGGCTTATCTTTTTGCGGCTGCTGTCGATGCTCCAGGTTGCCGGTACGGGCTTATGGTTTGTATCGGTCAGAACGAGTTTTGCTGTATCAAATTCTTTCAGGGGTTTATTAAAACTTATGTCAAAAGGAGTAAGCAGGTCCTGGAACTGGTAGGAAACGGGTAAGGCATAGCGTAATTTTTTTTCAACCGGCGGTTTTGATGTGGTGGCGGTACGGTTTTCTTTTTCAGCGGCCGAAGCATAAAGCAGAACCTGTGTGGTGCCGGCAGAAACCGTTATATCGGTATCGGCAAAAGCAAACAGCTCTTTTTTGGAATTGTATGTTCTTCCCCCATCGCCATCCTTTAATGCATATATCTTAAAAGTACCGGCGGGTAAATTTAAAAAACTGAAATTTCCTTTCCCCGAAACCTTTGCCAGGAAATCGGGTTTTCGTTTGTGAACAGCCGAATCATCGGCATTGCGATAGAGCAGTACTACCAGGGTGCTGTCGGCCTTGCCGGTTTCGGCCACCACCACTCTTCCGTCAAGCATCAATGAATCGATGGTATTGCCGGTGCTGAAAACATAGGTAAACTCGTCGTAGGGGTTGCCCTCGTTATTATCCACAATGGCTTTGCCGAAGTTGATGCTGTACGTGGTGTTGGGCATCAGCGTATCTTTCAGCTTAACGGTTACGGTCTTTAATTTATAATTGATCTGGGGTTGTCTTTTTGGAAAAGGGGAGATGAGTACATTGGTCTGTACTTCCTTTAATTCAATATACTCGTTGAACGTCAGCGTGATCTTATTGCCGGTTACATTAACGCTGTTAACTTTTGGCGAGGCACTTACCAGTACCGGGGCAATACTATCCCTGGGGCCGCCGGTGGGCATGCCTATCTGTGCACAGCCGCCGCTGCTGATGGCAATGATATAAATGAGTGATGCAGAAAAAAAGAGATAAAGTAACCGGTTCAATTTCATCAAAGGCATTTGAACTGCAAACTTAACCCGTTTGGTTTGTTTGTTTCGTTTTTAAATCATAAAAATCCTTTAATCCGCTTCTTCTTCCTGCAGGTCGTGCAGGGCTACGGCCAGTTTGTTGTTCTTTACAAAATTGCACCAGTGGCAGTCTTCCTTGCCGCAGCCGGTATAAAAATCACGTGCCTGTATCTTGTTCCACACTTCGGTGATCTGTTGTTTTACCGTTTCCATATCCTGCGGGTTGATGAGGATCTTTTCTTTGCGGTATTCTCCTTTTTTATCCGGCTCCACAAAATCAAATTCGGTGCTTATCACTTTCCAGTCTTTCTGCTCGTAATTATCTACCAGTATCTTATAAAAAACGGCCTGCCGCCAGTAATCGCCGCCATGGGGGTCTTTGTCGTGAGGTGCTTTCATTTTTGGAAGGGCATTTTCAATGTTGCCGCTTTTATAATCCACCACATTCACTTCCTTGCCGTTGAATTCCAGTTTATCCAGTTTGCCTTTTAAGGGAACGCCGTTGTACACAATGCCGCGGATGTTTCGCTCAACCGCTACCACTTTGTTCCAGCTGTTGATGTATTTATCGTAGTAGTTGCGCAATACTTCATCGCCGTATTCCATCCGCCGGTCAAATGCTTCTTTGGTAAAATTCTCCCGGTGACGGTTCATGTACCAGTTAAAATCTGCTATCATATCTTCTTTGGATGGAAATGTATCCTGCTTGCCGTCCTGCATCTTGCGGAATAATTTTTCCAGGGCATGGTGTATGGCGCTTCCAAATTCGGTGGCTTCGCTTTTGCCGGAAGGAATGCGGATGAGGTTGCGGTAATAAAAATTAAGCGGACAATTGAGGTAGCTGTTGAGCGCCGTTACGTTCATCACAAATTTATCCAGCAGGCCGCTGATGAAATCTTCTTCGGCCTGTTCTATCTCGGGAGCCTGTGCGGTAAAATGCAGCAGTTCAAATTCTGTTTGCTGTTCCAGTGTAAGGGCTATCCGTTCAACCGGTAAATCATGCTCTTCCTGTATCTCTGCAATGAACATGGATGGTTCCAGTTCTTTGCCGTCGTTTCGGAATTTTGCATAAGAGATGTACAAATGTTTTTCTGCACGGGTCAGCGCCACATAAAATAAGCGCCGCAGTTCTTCTTCATCGGTGGAAGCCGGTTGCGAAAGGAACATGGTATCCGGTAACTTATAGCCACCACCCGGTCTGCGTTTCTTTTCCCAGAAAGAGGCATTGGCGCCGGTAAAGAAAACGTATTCAAACTCCAGGCCCTTGCTGCCGTGTGCGGTAAGCAGGTTCACGCCCTTATCGGTTCCGCCCGACTGGGTCATCGATAAAGGGATGCCTTCTTTTTCCATCAGGTCGAAGATGCTGATGAGTTCCTTCAGATCCAGCAGCGGGTTGCGGCCGCATTCGTCTTTTATAAAATCAAACAGCGCAGTAAGCAGTTGCATCAGCGATATCTTTTCATCGCTCTGCATGATGTAATTCAGCACGCCGGCATTTTGTACAATGTGTTCAAATAATTCCGGGAGGGTGATGTTGGGTACATCGGCAACCAGGTTTTCAATAATGCGGCTGAAATTTTTCAGGCCTTCGTGAATGCCGTTGTCAAATAAATTCTGTGCAGGCTTGTTTGCCTTATCGTATAAAAGCTTACGGATGGAAGTTGGTTCTTCTTTATACCGCAGCGTATTTACCTCAACAGCCAGTTTGGCGATCTCTATCGGCGGTATTTTGTAAAAATCGTAGTGCAGTATCTCAAAAAGCATTTCATCGCCGCCATAGGGTATGTCGTGCTCTGCATTCAGGTAGCGTAATATTTGTATGATCTTACTGGTGAACGGCTGAACCAGCACATCAATGTTCCGTTTGCTGTATACCGGGATGTTCTTTAAGCGAAAATATTTTGCCAGTTCCTCGCCGTATTTGTTCTCCTTGTAAATAACAGCGATCTTTCCCGGCGCTGTTTTTTGCTGCAGCAGATCATAAACCCGGTTGGTAATATCTGCCATTTCTTCTTTTACCGAGTTGTATTCATGGAGAGATGGTTTATCCGTTAATCCGTTGATGCGCAGGTTGGAAGCAAGCAGCTCTTTACTCAGTCCGTCAATTTGTTTTACCAGGCGTTCTTCGTTGCGGTTGATAAGTGTTTTGGAAATATCCAGTATGGGTTGGGTGCTGCGGTAGTTATTGGTAAGTACAACGGTCATCAGGTCTTTCGAATAGGCTGTTGCAAAGGCCAGCATATTTTCTACGTTGGCGCCCTGGAAGCGGTAGATGCTCTGGTCATCGTCGCCCACTACAAATACATTGGGCTTATCCCAGTAGCTGATGAGCAGCTGCACCAGTTTATTCTGTGTGCCGCTGGTATCCTGGTATTCATCTACCAGCAGGTATTGAAATTTTTCCTGGTAATTGGCCAGGATATTTTTATTCTCTTCAAATACGTTTATCACCCAATTGATCATATCGTCAAAATCGTACCGGTTTCTTTTACGCAACAGCTTCTGAAAATTGTTGAACTCATTTACGGCTGCCCGGAGTTTTTCCATTTTTTCTTTTTCTTCTTCTATCTTATCGGTACGGACATCTCCTTTCTTAAATTCCTTTACCGCCCGTTTGGCAATGTATTCATCCCGGTTAGGCAGGCCGGTAATATATTCATCGATCTTCTGGTTGATGAATGCCGGCGCCCATCCTTCCCTTTTCATGGAAGAAAATAAATTCCGCAGGTTGTTGATCTCAAAATACACATCGCCGCGGTATCTTTTCAGCGGATGATTTTTTGGGAAGGCATCGATCAGTTGTTTAAAGAGTTCAATGGTCTCCAGTTCCGAAACGGCATCGAGGGATGTTTTTTCAAACAGGTTCAGGTTATCCTGTATCACATCATTGCAAAACGCATGAAAGGTATTGATGGATACTTTGTATGCATCGGCGCCGATGAATTGCTGCAGCCGTTTGCGCATGGCAATGGTGCCGGCGTCGGTGTACGTGAGACAAAGAATATTTTCAGGCAGCGCATCCGTATCCAGTAATATCTTCCCGATCCGGGCGGCCAGTATCTGTGTTTTTCCTGTGCCCGGGCCAGCGATCACCATTACGGGGCCTTCGATGGTATCAACGGCTTTGCGCTGCTGATCGTTCAGCTTCTGGTATTCTTCGGTGAATTTTAGCTGCAACAGATCTTTGTATGAATGCATAGTAGATGAATGCTAACGTTTACCCTGGTTACAGGGATACATTTTTCTTATGAAGAACAGGCCATCGAATATTTTATGCCACGCTGATCCATGGTGAAAATAGTTATGGCCTAAGCCCTTCAAACGGAAAGTTACGTCAGCCTGAGGATTAGCGTTTCGAAAAGAAGTAAAATCAGTAAAAGCATAGTCCAGGGAATCGGGTACCCAGCTCTCAAAAGCGTCTTTTTTTGGTTTGGTTACGTCAAAGATTTTGCCGCCAAGCCGGCCGGCCACTCCTTCGTACGAATCAAAACCAAGCACATAGGTATCCAGGGTCGGGCCTTTGATATCATCAAACACAGTTCCCATATACCTCAGCTTATCCTCCCACTTGTCGTTGAAATTCCCGTATTTGGATATATGCCCGTTCTGGGCCCACACAATGATCTTTTCATTGGAATATTTTACCGTGGCCAGCCACAAAAGATTTTTCGCCATCTGTTCATCCCTGAAATTCATCTTGGTTCGGAAATCTTTTGCGGGGCGGTACTGGTTGTTTTCGGCAAGCAGGTTATCCACCACCATCATCCAGAAATCGGTGGCGGGCAGTACTTTTCGCAGCTCTTCTTTAATTCGCAACAGGTAGGTTCGCTGTGGGTCGTACATGGATTCATCACGAAGCTGATATTTTTTACAGGAATCCACCAGGGGGATGATCTTTGACTGGTATTCCGGGTCGTGGGTAACCGGCAGGTTGTGAGACCTCAGTACACTGTCCAGTTTTTTTGAAAGAACGGCAGAGGAAAGCTGTAATACCATCTGGTTGTCAAATCCCGATACCTGTAAGGGGTTCGCTGTATTCTGACTCTGCGGGATATACTCTTTGAACAAATACCTGCAACCATCGCAAAGGGTCCAGAGGCCAAATATATTACCCTGTAAAAAAGTATTGAGGGCTTTTTTGTCTGCCTGGTCCCAGCCATAATTGAGCCCGAAAAAATCAGCCTCAAAAGCCAGTACGTTGAATCCTTTTTTTTCGTGCAGGTAGCGGATCAATCTTGTTTTGGCAAGAAAAGCCGGCGCATCACCATGATCCTGTTCTCCCAGCATCACGATCCTTGCATTGCCAATGGCATTGCCAATCGCTTCCAGGTCAGCATAATCAGCCGAGTCGGGCTGGATGGTATTGATGGCAACTGTATTTTGCTGAACGTATTTTTTTATATCCTGTGCATACGGATAAAAATAAGCGGAGACTAAAATAAGTAAGGGAAAAAATTGCTTCACAACGACGGTTTACGTTAAAGTAGACTGAATAGTTATTAAATATAAGTACAAATGTTTGTGCCGGAAAAACAAAAGGGAAATATTGTTGTTATAAGATTCACACGTTAAGATATGAGTAAAGTTTACAGCCTTAAAACCGTACACAACATTCCTGTTTCAATAGATAAAGCCTGGGATTTTTTCAGCAGTCCGGCCAATTTACAGGCGATAACGCCGGCTAATCTGGGGTTTAAGATCATCTCAAAACATCATGGCGAAAAAATGTATGCCGGGCAGGTGATTGAATATAAAGTAAGCCCGCTGTTGGGTATCCCTTTATACTGGATGACGGAGATCACCCATGTGGAATACAAAAAATATTTTGTGGATGAACAGCGCTATGGGCCTTACAGCATGTGGCATCACCAGCATCATTTTAAGGTAATTGATGGGGGAGTAGAGATGACAGACATCGTACACTACAAATTACCGCTTTGGTTTTTGGGAGATATGGCGAATGGCCTGTTTGTGAAAAAGCAGCTTCAGCAGATATTTGATTACCGGTTTAAGAAAGTGGAGGAATTGTTTGGAAACGTTTCAATCGTTTAACACGTTTCAATCGTTTTAAAGCAGCGAATGCAAACGGATGAAACGACTTCAACCCTGCAACGGCTTCAACGATCCCTACCCCGGCATCCTCGTAATATACTTCTCTATCTGTTTTATCTGGTCAACGATCTGCGGCGTGGTTGGTTTAAAGCTTTTCGCTTTTTTGAAATAATCTTTCGCTGCCCGGAACTCACGCTTATTCATCATGATGGAACATAACTGCAAATAAGCAGCTGCATTGTTTTCATTATCCGGTAAGCCGGCCCGTATTGCCTGGCGGATATAACTCTCTGCCTGTTTCAGGTCTCCCTTCTGCATACTCAGCATACCCAGTTGAAGTTTGTTGGGCCCTTCGGCCTGCTTGGTCAATGAGCCGCCACCCAGGGAAAGACTTTTCTTCATCATCTTTTCGGCGCCATCAAAATCCTGGTCAACCATAGCAAGGTTTCCTTTGATGGTATAGTAAACCGAACGAACGGGTTTGATGAGCAGGGCGGGAAACCAGATGGAGTTCACCACTTTTTTTGCACCTTCCATATCGCCTTCTTCCATATAACTCTGGATAAGCCGCATGGGTCCGAAAAGGAAATGGCCCACGATCAGCACCACGGCTATAAAGTATAATACAAACGATGGCCAGAAACTGGTTTGCATATGGGTGAAAATGGCCAGCCCCAGGAAAAGGGCGCCCAGCCACAAACGGTACTTAATAACTACATTCAGCCACTTCATGTTCTTATAATTTAGCCCGCCCGGCCGAATTTATGATGAATAATGATTTTTTATTTGCCGTTCGGACGGGGAGGGCAAAGATAAGGCTTGAGAAATGATTTAAGAATGATGTTACCAGATTGGCTGAATAGCTTTATTTTTGCCGTCCTGAAAATCAACATTCAACATTCGGTATTCCGTGTTCCTTGTTCGATATTCATTTGGCCCTGTAGTTCAATGGATAGAATAGAAGTTTCCTAAACTTTAGATACAGGTTCGATTCC
>ERZ795044.2301-NODE-2301-length-16650-cov-4.016149_pt1 | contig 16650 bp, 15 predicted proteins | sample MGYA00375128_ERZ795044 | MGnify/ENA primary metagenome ERZ795044 (study PRJEB30173, sample SAMN05720213) | anaerobic digester metagenome | isolation source: active sludge of municipal wastewater-treating anaerobic digesters | place: USA | collected 2014-12-22 ... | reverse complement strand
TTCAAAATTCCACTCCCCTGTATTCTCAAGGTATCATCACTGAATAATATTATCTTTAGGCATGACTGTTCCTGCAAACATACTGGTACTGGCACCCCATACGGATGATGGTGAACTGGGTTGCGGAGCTTCCCTGGCCCGTTATGTAAGAGAAGGCAGCAGGGTTTCCTATGCTGCGTTTTCACTATGCCGCAAATCTTTAGCGGCAGGCCTGCCTCCTGATACCCTTGAAAAAGAATGCCGGACAGCTACCCGGGAACTAGGGATTAACGAAAGCCAATTGTTCTTCTTCGATTTCGAAGTGAGAACATTTGACCAGCAAAGACAGGCCATCCTGGAAGAAATGGTACAATTGAACAAACTGCATCATCCGGACCTGGTCTTTATTCCTTCTGCTTCCGATCAGCACCAGGATCACCAGGTCATTCATACCGAAGCGCAAAGAGCCTTTAAACACTGCTCCCTGCTGGGCTATGAACTGCCCTGGAACCATGCCAGTTTTCGTTCCACTTATTTTATCCCGGCAGATGAAGAATGTTTGCTGAAGAAAGTAAAAGCGGTGCAGTCCTATCATTCCCAGTCACACCGTAACTATATGTCAGCCGATTTCATCCGGTCGCTGGCCAAAGTCAGGGGTGTACAATGTAACCAGTTACTGGCGGAAGCTTTTGAAGTATACAGACTGATTGACTGATCACCAGCCAATGCGCTGCCCCCATTTACCCAAACTGAAATATTTATTCAGGGTCAGGTTTAATCCCAATTGATGATAGGCGGTATTGGACTGGTACTGCGCTCTTGCAAAGCGGATATCCATTTTACCCAGCTTTACTGTTGCACCCATGGAGAATCCATTCAGTCCATTGCCCTCATTGCCAATATTGAGTTCCCTTCTTCTCAAAAAATTATACCCGGCCTGTACTTCCACATGATCACCGATATAGATCGTAGTTCCCAGCACCAGGTGATCCAGCAATTTACCGGCCGTAAATTTTCCTGATGAACTGTTAACAAATCCGTTTTCATTATTAAAGAGGGTATCCTCATAGCGGATATTAAAACGATGTACCCGCTGACCGGTCAATGAAATACCAAAGGGAGCTTTGGCCATTCTTTTGGTGAATCCGATTTGAAAATCGAATGGAAGGTCCTCTGCCCCGGCACCGGGATAGGCTTTTAACTGGCTGCCCATATTTTTTACCAGGACGGAAGCGCTGAATAATCCGGCAGAATCGGTGTACAGCAGTCCCACATCAGCAGCAATCCCATTAGACCTGTAAATACCATAAGCCGAACTGATAAATTTTACATTCAGTCCATAGTTCCACCGGCTCCCATAGGAACGGGAGGCCCCTATCTGCATCACCCAATCGCGGGGTCTGAAACTGCCGAGTATGTTTCCTGCCGCATCTGTTTGTGTGCTGTTGCCATAATCGAAATAATGCAAACCCCACAAAAAATTGGTGTTCAGTTTTTCATTTCGAAAAGCAAAAGAAGTATGATACACTTTGATACCGGCATACTGCAGATTAAACACCGTATTCAACTGTGTATGCATGGATGATTTTAGCTGGGCCGGATTATTGAAGGCCAGTCCGGCATCATTGGAGAGTTGCGATATATTCACTCCACCCAGTGCTGACAGTTGCGGGGTATTGGGCTGTTTGAGAAAACTGAAAACCGCATCCCCGCCCAGGGTCTGGGCGGGAGCAGCCATATTGCAAATGATAAAAAATATGAGAAGAAGGTATTTCAATATCCAACGAAAATACAGCTTTGAAAAAGGAAATCCGCTCCAGTAACGAAGCGGATTTATCTATGATTTTATTTTAGTCAAAACAGTCCTGTACTGCCCGTTGATGTTGCTAGTCAGTTATTTCTCTACCAGGGCCAGTTCCAGCACCTGGCTCATGTTTTTTACAAAGTGGAATTTTATCCCTTTGATAAAGGCTGATTCGATTTCTTCCACATCTTTTTCATTCTGCCAGCAAAGAATAATTTCTTTTAATCCGGCCCGGCGGGCAGCCAGTACTTTTTCTTTGATCCCCCCTACCGGTAATACCTGACCACGCAGGGTGATTTCTCCGGTCATGGCCAGAAAGGGTTTTACTCTTTTACCGGTTAAGGCAGAGGCAATGGCCGTCATCATAGTGATACCGGCGCTTGGCCCATCCTTGGGCACGGCCCCTTCGGGAACGTGAATATGGATATTCTTCTTCTCGAATAGTTTGCTGTCCAGCTTGTATTTTTTGGCGTTGGATTGCAGATAGGTTAGTGCGGTACTGGCACTTTCCTTCATCACATTTCCCAGGTTACCGGTTAACTTCAATTCTCCCTTACCATCGCTCAGACTTGTTTCGATAAAAAGAATATCTCCACCTACATAGGTCCATGCCAGTCCAACCGCCACTCCAGGCATATTGACGGTTTTATAAATATCATTGCTGTAACGGGGCTTGCCCAGGATTTTTTCGATATCCGCTGCCGTCAAAATATTTTTCAGTTTGCCTTTCGACGCCAATTGTTTGGCCTGGTACCGCATGATGGAAGCCAGTTGCCTGTCCAGTTCCCGCACCCCGCTTTCCCGGGTATAGTCCTGGATAATTTGTTCCAGCACCTTATCGCTGATTTTAAAGAGGCTGTTTTTAAGACCATGCTGTTCCCTTTGTTTAGGTAACAGGTGTCTCTTCGCAATTTCCACTTTTTCCTCTACGGCATAACCGCTGAGGTCAATGATCTCCAGCCTGTCGCGAAGGGCCGGTTGGATATTCTGGAGGTTATTGGCCGTTGCGATAAACAATACTTTGCTCAGGTCATACTCCATCTCCAGGTAATTATCATAGAAACTATGATTCTGTTCGGGATCCAGTACTTCCAGTAAGGCAGAAGAAGGATCGCCCCGATGGTCGCTGCCTACTTTATCAATCTCGTCGAGTATCATCACCGGGTTGGATGATTTTACTTTTCGTAATGACTGCAGGATTCTCCCGGGCATGGCACCGATATAGGTTTTCCGGTGACCGCGGATTTCACTTTCATCATGTAATCCACCCAGACTGAGTCTTACATATTTACGTCCAATGGCAGCGGCAATACTTTTACCAAGGGAGGTTTTACCTATACCCGGAGGGCCTACAAAACAGAGGATGGGACTCTTCATATCCCCTTTCAGTTTGAGCACAGCCAGGTATTCAAGAATTCTTTCCTTGATCTTGTGCATACCATAATGATCAGTATCGAGAGTTTTTTCAGCTTTTTTCAGGTCGTAATGATCTTCGGTATAATCTTCCCAGGGAAGATCGAGCATCAGATCGAGGTGATTGTATACGACAGAGTAATCGGGTGTGCTGGGATGCATTCTTTCCAGTTTCTCCGCACCTTTCTTGAATAATTCTTTGGCAGATGCCGGCCATTTCTTGGCTTCTGCCTTTTTCTGCATTTCTTTTACTTCCTGGGCATTGGAGTCTCCGCCGAGTTCTTCTTTGATGCTCTTGAGTTGCTGCTGCAGGAAGTATTCCCTTTGCTGCTTATCAATTTCTGTTTTTGTTTTGGTAGTGACCTTGTTTTTGAGTTCGGCAAACTGCAGTTCTTTTTGCAGCAATTTCATCAGCAGGTCTGCTCTTTCCCGGATATGATTCAGTTCCAGCAATCGCTGTTTATCCCGGATATCGGTATTCAGGTTACTGGATACAAAATGGATCAGGAAGGAAGGATTCTCAATATTGCGGAGGATGATCGAGGCTTCGGCCGGAATATTGGGTGACAATTGAACAATATCAGCAGCCAGGTCCTTGATATTGGCCACATAGGCATTGAAATCTTCGTCTTTCGGAGATTCTTCTTCTTCCAGCTTCTGGATTTTTGCCTTGAAATAAGGATCATCGGAAAAGATATTCTCGATCAAAAAGCGGTTCTTTCCCTGAATGATAATGGTAGTGCCGCCATCGGGCATTTTGATCAGCTTCACGATCCGGGCCACGGTTCCGATCTTTTCCAGATCACCCATTTCCGGATCTTCGGTATTACTGTCTTTCTGGGCCACTACCCCAATCAGTTTATCGCCTTTATAAGCATCTGTAACCGCCTTGATGCTTTTATCCCTTCCTACGGTGATGGGTAATACCACACCGGGGAAGAGAACAGTATTCCTTAATGGTAATAATGCTAATTCTGCGGGTATTTCGATTCCATTAGGGTCATCCTGATCACTTTCATTCAGCGGAATGATGGGTAAAAAATCCATTTCATCTTCTGCCTTGAGTAAAAACTGCTCTAAATTCTTCATAATCAATTCTTCAGTTCAATCTGCCAAAATGCCCCTTCAGCAGGGCAGGCGGTAAAAATATAACGCCAATTCAGTATTGCCAAGATTTATGCCCGGCTCTTTTGATCTGCCAAATTGGATGTATTCTACCAAAAAAGAAAGCCCTTCCTGACGGAAGGGCCTTTCATAAGGGTTGGAGATTATGTTATAGGGCCAGTCCAACGGATACCTGGAAGCCCTTGCTTTTCCAATCGTCTTCATTGGGAAGATCTCCGATATTATTCAGTCCGATAGCATACCGGGCACTCAGCCGGAACGCCAATACTTTGAATTGTACACCTGCCAGCATGGAAAAATCGCCGCGTTTAAAGGCATTGCCGCCATTCTGGAGTAAAGTTTTATTCTGATCGAGTAATATGCCAAACTGGGGACCGGCCTGCAGTGACAAGAAGCTGCCGATTAATTTGTAATTGACCAGGATGGGGATCGAGAGGTAGTTCAGTTTTACATTGGCATTGCCATTGAATACATCTTCGTATACATTCTTGTAATTACTGTCCAGTCTGGTCGCATACTGGTTCCACAGCACTTCGGGTTGGATCACAAATTTGTTACCGGCCCTGATTTCCATAAATCCACCCAGGTGGTAACCATAACGGAATTCATCCTTAAAGGACTTGCCATCCACCTTGGTGATATTGGCACCGCCCTTGATTCCGATGTGAAACTGGGCCATCGATGCCTGTGTGATTAGTAAAATGGCAAAAAGTGAGAAGAGTTTTGTTTTCATGTGATAGCTTTTTTGGTTAAATAATGACCGCCTGGTGTTTTCATCAATGCTTTCCCGGTTACCGTCCCTGGGCCGGGAAAGCATTAATGATTAAATCCATGGCTTTACTTCAATTTCAGACCTCAGAAAGTTTCAAGATTAGTGCCAGTCACCTGCTGATCCTGTTAAATTTCATTAAAAGGTATCTGTCATTTTACAGACGTATTTCGTAACCTTAAAATGATTGGGGAACTGTGAATGTTTTGCAAAAGGATCAGAACATCAAACCGGCATTGACCGAGAACAATGCATTGAATCTTTTTTCAGTGGCCGGGAAAAAATAATCCAGTGCCAATTGAGGTTGCAGGAAAAATTTTCCCAATGAATACTCACTTCTCAGGAAGAGGGTCAGGGACAGTGGCTGGAACTTCAACTCATCATCCAGGTAAAAATTATCGGTATTGTAGAGCACATTACTGGTGCTGCGGATGGAAGTGGCATAAGTAGTGGAAGACTGGTTGAACCCGAATTTCTGGGTACCGCTGGTAAAAGTCAGTTGCGGTGTAAAGCGGATATGGTCTTTTTTGCCAAAGATATCCAGCCAGTAAAAATCATGACGAACTGAAGCCATTACAGAAAAGTCGCTCACTTTTTCTTCGGTATTGATATAAGTAAAACCTCTTCGGCGTAAACGCAGATCCTGTATTAAGACTTCCCTGGCTTCATAATCACTCCGGCTGCCCCAGCCATAGCTAAGGGCCAGCATGGGTCTGACCCACCATTTCCGGTAAACAAAATAAGCATAGAGCTCATTTTGAATCGGGGTAGTGTAAAAAGGGAGGGAATCTCTCGTAAAAAATTTGGTGAATGCAAGTCCGGTTGCAAAATCTTTATTCTTCAGATAGTCGAATGAAGGAGTTACTCCGGTTTGAAAAAAGTTCATGCCATTTCCGTCATCCACCAGGTAACCGTTCAGCGTAATGCCCAATCCGGACTTATGATAATACCCCAATGTGGGGGAATAGGTCAGTTTTTTAGCAGTTGTGAAATCGTAGGTACTCTTGTTCTCGAAATTATAGAACCCTTTACCTCCGGAAATACTGGCCAGGAAATAACTACGGGGAGAAAGGATGGAATCCATGAATTCATCAAAGTCCCGGAAGAATTCATCATATTCCATACTGGTATCAATCAGGGAAAGGTCCGTTAATGGAACCGGCCGGACAGCCGTATCCGATGGGTTGTTTTGTGCATTTGCAGCAACAACCAGGAGGAAGAGGGCCGGTAATATGGACCATCGTTTCAGCATCGGCAGTTGTACCCGTTGGTGACAGGACAGGTTATTCTTTGGTCAACCCGAAAGGTAACGCTGGCCTTGAGACTGTAAGATTAAAAAAAAGTTTAATTCCCTGCGAATCAATCTTCAAACGATGGGAAAGGAAGATTATTGGGGGATCAGACCAGTTCAAGAATGGTGATTTCCGGCAGGATGCCCACCCGGCCAGGATAACCCAGGAAGCCAAAACCCCGGTTCACATAGAGTTTCTGACCATTTTCATGTTCATACAAACCGGCCCATTCTTTATAGAGATATTGTACGGGACTCCATTTAAGACCGGGTATTTCTATGCCAAACTGCATGCCGTGGGTATGACCTGAAAGCACGAGGTCAATATCCGGATATGATTCCAGCACTTCGGCCTGCCAATGCGAAGGGTCGTGGCTTAATAAGATTTTAAAGGGCTGGTCCGCTGCTCCCTGATAGGCCTGGGGCAGGTTACCATGCTTGGGAAAACGGGCTTTGGCACTCCAGTTCTCCACTCCCAGGAGGGCGATTTGTTGTCCGGCTTTCTCCAGCGTCACATGTTCATTCATCAGTAGTCGCCATCCCAGCTTCGCATGTACATTCTTCAACTGTTCCAGGTTGGCTTTTTTGTCCTCCGGAGTATCCCATTGTACATATTCCCCATAATCGTGATTACCCAGAGTGGAATACACGCCTAATGGTGCCTGCAGTTTATCAAACACATCCATATAATCATCCATTTCACTGGCCACATTGTTCACCAGGTCACCGGTAAAAAGGATCAGGTCCGGGGATTCCTGCATGATTTTCATGACCCCTTTTGCCACTGCATCTTTATCTGTAAAACTGCCGGAATGGATATCGGAAATATGGGCAATTTTCAACCCTTTGAATGCGGCCGGGAGATGCTGGTAGGATAGTTTTTGCCGGCGTACCTGGTAGCGGTATTTATTACCGAAACCATTCACCAGGGTAGCAAACAATCCTCCTCCGGCAACCATTCCTGCCCAGCTCATAAAAACAGACCTGGGAATTTTCTCACCGGCAGTTTCGGCTGTACCGGTCGATTGATTGCCCATGATCCGGGAGGCGCTCCATTGCACCCCTCTTCTCAAATCATCAAAGAAAAAAAAGATGGAGGCCACCAGTTTGGCAAAGAATAAACCCATGACCAGAGAGAAGATGGTACTCTTGCCTAAAAGGGCCTGTTTATCTGCTTTAAGGTAGGGAAGCATTAATAAGGTCACGATGGCTGTTACAGAGATCACCCAATAGATAATAAAGATGACGGCCCTTGTTCGGGGACCTGCATGCTGGGTCAGCAACCGAAGTGCCTGGAAAAAATAAATATCCAGTGCCAGCATCAGCCCGATAAAAATCCACCAGAAAGGAGAGTTTCGCATAGTGGGATCAAAATTAACCCGGGAACCATTCAGGAGCTTATTTTTGCCCTTCCATTAACCGGTAATTAAATGCAGTTCACCTATTTTGGCCATTCCTGCTTCCTGGTAGAAACCAATGGCAGCCGAATTTTGTTCGATCCCTTTATCAGTTCCAATGAACTGGCAAAAGATATTTCACTAAGTGACATTGAAGCGGACTATATTCTGGTTTCCCATGGACATTTTGACCATATTGCTGATTGTGTGACCCTGGCACAAAGCACCGGGGCCAAAGTGGTGAGTAACTGGGAAATTTATGAGTGGCTCACAAAGCAAAAACTGACCAATCTCCACCCCATGAATACGGGCGGAAAATGGGATTTTGGTCCGTTTTCAGTCCGCAGTACCGCCGCCCAGCATTCCAGCGGTCTGCCCGACGGAACTTATGGCGGAAATCCGATGGGATTTATCGTCAGCAGTCCGGAAGGCAGCTTTTACTACAGTGGTGATACGGCCCTGACCATGGATATGCAATTAATACCAGTGTGGGCAAAACTAAATTTTGCGGTATTGCCTGTTGGCGACAACTTTACCTTGGGCTATGAAGATGCAGTGGAAGCGGCCAGGATGATTAATTGCAAAAAGGTGATCGGCGTACATTTCGATACATTTGGATTTATCAAAATTGATCATGCCAAAGCGATTGCTGCATTTGAGGAAAAAGGTTACCAGCTGACACTTCCCTCAGTCGGTGAAACAATATCATTATCATAATTAATTTTTAGCGGAACAGGTATGGCAAGGATCATTGGTGTAGCAAATCAGAAAGGAGGGGTGGGCAAGACCACTACGGCCATCAACCTGGCCGCCAGTTTTGCCGTATTGGAATACAGAACATTATTGGTAGATGGCGACCCGCAGGCTAACAGCACCACGGGTGTGGGCTTTGACCTGCATAATGTGACCCAAAGCCTGTACGACTGTATGGTGAATGAATCCCGGGCAAAAGATGTGATCCTGAAAACAGAGATTCCCAACCTGGATCTTCTCCCCTCTCATATTGACCTGGTAGGTGCTGAAATTGAAATGATCAACTACCCCAACCGGGAAATGGTATTGAAGAATATACTGAATGCAGCCAGAGAAGATTATGATTTTATCATAGTTGACTGCTCCCCTTCCCTCGGTCTCATCACTGTGAATGCATTGACCGCAGCAGATTCGGTTGTGGTACCGGTACAATGTGAATTTTTTGCACTGGAAGGATTGGGTAAATTACTGAACACGATTAAAATAGTCCAGGGCCGTCTGAATACCGACCTGGTGATAGAGGGTATCCTGATGACCATGTATGATGGCCGCCTCCGGCTCTGCAACCAGGTAGTTAGTGAAGTCAGGCGCCATTTTGATGATATGGTCTTCAGCACCATTGTACACCGGAACGCCCGTTTGGCGGAAGCACCCAGTGCCGGTAAACCGGTGATTCTCTACGATGCCAACAGCAAAGGCTCCATGAACTACCTCAACCTGGCCAAGGAAATTCTGCAAAAGAATGACCTGACCAAGATTAAAAATGAGGAAAGGATTCTGGAACTCTAGTATTTTCCCGTTGTATTGCTGCTCATTCACCCCGTTTAGGGGCAATTTCCGGTTGCTCCCTTTCTCTTTCCCGCAAGACGCAACTAAATATTAACTTTGATTCCCCCGGAAATAAAACCCAGGATCTGAATCACGAACGCTTTATTCATTAACTTAATAAAAAGATATCGGGAAAGGAAGGCTGTTGCAGACTCCTGACTCAAGACGCAATACTAACATGACCAATCCCAAACAAAATAAAGAATTGCTTGGCAAGGGTATTCGATCCCTGCTGCAGAGTATTGATTCGGATCTTAAGACCAATTCCGGTCAGTTAAAACAAAATGTGGTGGAAAACGCCACAGGTATTTCCCGGATTCCGGTAGAAGATGTAGAAGCCAATCCAAAACAACCGCGGAAGGATTTTGATGAAACCTCTTTGAAAGAACTGGCCGACTCTATCCGGCTTCATGATATCATTCAGCCGATCACTGTATCGAAACTGAGTTCTGGTAAGTATCGTTTGATTTCGGGTGAAAGAAGACTGCGGGCCTCGAAACTGGCCGGACTGAAAGATATTCCTGCCTATGTACGCCAGGCCAATGATGTACAATTACTGGAACTGGCCCTGCTGGAAAACCTGCAAAGAGAGGACCTGAATGCCATGGAAGTGGCATTGAGTTATAAAAGAATGATGGAAGAACTGGATTATACCCAGGAACAGGTGGCAGAAAGAATGGGTAAGGATCGCAGTACAGTGGCCAATTTTATCCGGCTGCTCAAATTACCGCCGGATATTCAGCTGGCCGTACGAAATGGTAGTCTGAGCATGGGTCATGCCCGGGCGCTGATCAATGTAGACACTATCGACCACCAGTTATATATCTTCAAAGAAATCCGGGAAAAAGGTTTGTCTGTCAGACAAACAGAAGCCCTGGTACGAAACCTGTTCAAAGAAAACGGAGGCGTTAAAAAAACGGCAAAAAGCGGACTGGCCCCTGCATTTCAGCGAATAGAGGATAAATTAGCATCGCATTTCAGTACCCGGGTTAAACTTCGTCACAGCCGGAATGGCAGCGGACAGATCACCATTGATTATTATTCAACAGAAGAACTCAACAAAGTACTCCGGCAAATGAATGCATCACTTGATTAATGCCAGATCCCACATGATGCCCCGCCCCCTGCTGATCATATTATTCCTGTTGCTCTTTTCGGGTACCAGCATTTCTTTGCTGGCACAGGAAGAAATCATCATGAAGGAAAAAATAAAAGAGAAAGATAAAGGGAAAAAAAGCAAGGTGACGGATACGATCCCCCCTGCTAAAAAACCGATGAACAAATATGATTCTGCCTTTGCTGCCCATCAACCCAAAAAAGCGGCGATCCGTTCTGCGCTTTTACCCGGGCTTGGACAGATTTACAATAAAAAATACTGGAAGCTACCTATCGTGTACGGTGCATTGGGCATCAGTGGTGGAATCTTTTTTTATAACCTGAAGAATTACAAAGACACCCGTTTTGCTTATAAGGTCAAATACAATATGCGGGTGCTGCGAACAGATTCCGCGCTTTATTCAAAAATCAAACCCAACCTGCAGCCACTCGGGGAAGAATCCCTTCGCTTTTACCGCAACCAGTTCAGGCGGGATATTGATTACTCGGTGTTGTTTATGATCCTGATCTGGGGACTTAATGTAGTAGATGCCGCTGTTGATGCGCATCTCAAAACCTTTGATGTGAGCCCCGATCTCAGCCTGCAATTCAAACCCGGTTACAGCGAGCTGGCCCGCACCAACGGACTCAGCCTGATCATTAAGATCGGAAAATAAAATCCGTACCAGTACGGGTAACAGCCCCTGCCAATAATAATTACATTTGCTTTGATTGTTAGCCTTTCGACCAATCATATTTATACTAAATCTGAAACATGAAACTGGCGCTAATCGGATATGGAAAAATGGGAAGAGCCATCGAAGAAATTGCCATCCAGCGTGGTCACCAGGTGGCACTGATCATTGATCAGCATAACCTGGATGACTTTACTAAAGAAAACCTGAGTGGAATTGATGCGGCCATTGAATTCACTGGACCACACAGCGCCCTGAGTAATGTTCAGCAAATGCTGGAATGGGGTACCCCCCTGGTTTGCGGCTCCACGGGCTGGACCGATCAGCTGGATGCCATGAAGGCCATTTGTGCAGAGAGAAAAGGTGGATTTGTGTACTCCAGTAATTTCAGTATCGGCGTCAATCTATTTTTTGAACTGAATAAAAAACTGGCCGCCCTGATGGCACCTCACCAGGAATACGAAGTGATGCTGGAAGAAATCCATCATACCCATAAAAAAGATGCCCCCAGCGGGACGGCTATTACCCTGGCGGAGCAGGTACTGGATTCCATTCACAGGAAAAAAAGATGGGTGAATGAACTCAGCGATCATCCGGAAGACCTGGAGATCATCAGTCAGCGAATTGACCCGGCACCCGGTACCCATCATGTCCGGTACGCCTCTGCCATTGATACCATCGAAATCATTCATACGGCACATAACCGGATGGGATTTGCCGGTGGTGCCGTACTGGCTGCAGAATTCATTCAATCCAGAAAAGGATTTTATGCCATGAAAGAAGTCCTGGGATTGTAATCCATGCGTTTGTTTTTTGCCACCATATTAACCCTTGTTTTTGTTACCACCGGATTCAGTCAGCCAGACCCTGACAGTCTTCGACAGGTCATGAATTCGAACAGACCCTATGACCAGCAGATAAATGCGGCCATCAAACTGGTGGAGAGCTATCAACTGAAAAACTTTGATTCCACGATTATTGAGGGGGATAAAGCACTCCGGCTGGCCAGGAAGAATACAGATTCCATTGCAGTAGCCCAGCTCAAAAGGCATATTGGTGTGGCCAATTATTTCAGTGGCAAATATGATGTAGCCGCCAAATACCTGCAGGAAGCCATTGCCATTCTGGAAAAAGATAAAAAGAACCGCAGTAAACTTGCTCCGGTTTATAATGATCTGGCCAAATTGTACCGGAAGACCCGTGATCTCGACAAAGCCCTGGAAAATTACAGCAATGCCAATGCCATTTACCGTTCATTAAATGATACATCGGGGATCGCCATGATCCTGAATGAATCGGGTGTAGTATATGAATATAAATATGATTATAAAGAGGCGGTGAACCGTTACACCATGTCCATGCACCTGGCAGAAAAAGCTGGGGATTCCCTGAGTGTATCCTATTCCCTCAGCAATATTGCAGGCGTGTATGTGATTGAAAAAAAATATGACCTGGCTGAAATAAATCTATTGCGTTGTCTGCGTATCAGGGAAATACTCAAGGATAGTTTTTCCATGGCCCTGGCCTATTCAGACCTCGGTGTTGCCATGAATGCCAAAGGTGATTACAAAAAAGCCATTGACTACCTCACGATGAGTAACCGGCTGGCGGAGAAAATGAGGTATCCCGAGTTGCAATCAAATAATTACAACGAACTCTCTGCTGTTTCCCAAAAGCAGGGAGATTTTCAAAAGGCTTTTGAATACTTCAACAAAAGAACGGCACTGCGTGATAGTTTGTTCAACCTGGAAAAAACAAAAGAAATCCAGCGGCTGAACTCCCAATATGAAACTGCCAGGAAGGAACAACAGATTCAATCCCAGCAGAGCAGGATCCGGATGCAGAATTACCTGATGGCAGGTATTGGCGTGCTGGTGATTTTAGGAATGTTACTAGCCTTTTCCTATTATAAGCGCTACCGCCTTAAACAGGAGAGCCAGTTGCAGGCCGAGATATTGAAACAGCAGGAATTGAAGGCCCGGGCCATTCTGGAGGCGGAAGAAAATGAAAGACAAAGAATCGCCAAGGACCTGCATGATGGCGTGGGACAAATGATGAGTGCCGCCAAAATGAACCTATCTGCTATTGAATCAGAATTAGCGTTTACTGATCCAAAACAGAAAGAAAACTTTGAAAAAGCCATCAGTCTGGTGGATGAAAGCTGCAAAGAAGTACGCACCGTATCCCATATCATGATGCCAAACGCATTATTGAGAAATAGCCTGGGAAATGCCATCCATGAATTTGTGAATAAGCTCAGTAATAAAACCATGCAGGTGCATGTATATACAGAAGGACTGGATGAAAAACTGGACTCCAATGTAGAGACGGTGTTGTACCGGGTTATCCAGGAATGCGTACACAATGCCATGAAACATGCCCATGCCAGCAACCTGGATATTTCCCTGATCCGTGACAAGGACGGTATCAGTGGCACAGTGGAAGACAATGGAAAGGGCTTTGACCCTACAGATAAAGAAAAATTTGAAGGTATAGGCTTAAAAAACATCATTACCCGAATTGAATACCTCCGGGGAACCGTTGATTTCGACTCCGCTCCCGGTCGGGGGACGGTGATTGCGATGCATGTTCCGCTGCCGTAGGCAGTCGGTCAGTCGGTCAGTCCGCTCCAAAGAACCTAATTTCCCGCCTTCGCTAAAGCTATGGCGGGTACACCCCTTTGGGGCGAAGCAATACCTAATACCCAATATCCAATTCCCTCTCTTTAACAATTCCCCAACTGTAATTTTTCCAACCCCTGCATCCTTGTTTACGTCATGATTTTCATGACAATAACAAACCAAAACCCAATTTTATGTATTTTACCAGCGGCAATGATACCGCCACCATCGACAAACCGGCTACCAAAATGAAGAATGGAAAAATTACCTTAGGCATCGTGGATGATCACCAGATTGTGATCGACGGATTAAGCTCCCTGCTCAAAGGACATGAGAAATTCAATTTTGCCTTTGCCACCACCGATTCATCCGAAGTTCCGGAACTGATCAAAAAACACAAGATTGATATCCTGCTCACGGATGTGATGATGCCGAATATTCCCGGCAACCAGCTGGCCAAAATGGTTCGGCAGCAATTTCCTGATATCCGGATCCTGGCTTTGTCCATGAGCGGACAGGGAGATATGGTAAATGAAATGATTGAGGATGCCGATATTGCTGGTTATGTGCTCAAAAATATCGGGAAACAGGAACTGGTGAAAGCACTGGAAAAAATTGCCGGGGGTGGCATTTATTTCAGCGAAGAAGTGCTGGATGAACTGCAAAGAACCAGCAACCGTAAAAAGCAAAAAGAAGATGCCCACCTTACCGGTCGTGAAGTGGAAATCATCCGGCTGATCGAAAAAGAATATAACAACAAACAAATTGCTGAAACCCTTTTCATCTCTGAAAGAACCGTTGAAACACATCGCAAGAATATTTTCAGGAAGACCAATACCAATTCCGTAATCGGACTGGTGAAATATGCCTACGAACATAAACTGATCTAATCGCGGTGATTGCTTATAATTTTGGTCCTAATTTTACGGCATGCAGCCCTATCGGATTCTTACAGCAGGTATTGATGATGCCACCTTACTGGCCCAATTAGGTAAAGAAACCTTCCTGCAATCTCATGGTCACAGTGCCCCCGCTACTGATATTGCCGCTTATGTTACGGAGAAATATGATCCGGATATTGTAATAAAAGAATTGAGTGACCCGGAAAATATCTACCGGATTATTTATGCAGGCAATGAGCCAGCTGGTTTTTCTAAAATCATTTTTAATACCCCCTGTCCTCCTGTTGCCATTGCTCCTGTTGCCAAACTCGAACGCATTTATCTGCTGGATGCATTTCACGGACAGGGACTTGGAAAAGCATTACTCCTGCACAATATTGAAATGGCTATTGCGGCCCGCCAAAAAGGCTTCTGGCTTTACGTTTGGCTGGAAAATCAAAAAGCATTTGATTTTTATACCCGCATGGGCTTCCGGATTGTTGGGCAATATGATTTCCGGATTTCTCCCACCCATACCAATCCCAATCATCAAATGTTCCTTTCCTTTTAAATTTATTGCAGAATTTTTCTGTTGAAATCGTTAAACAGGATCTACATCTGGCACTACGGTTACAGAGCGGAAAGTGGGTTCCTGGTGAAGGATCGCCGTATGTTCCAGCAGGTCCTGCTTGCATTGGTTGATGGTCTTCCCATCGCGGGGGAGTTTCAATAATAATTCCATCAGGTACTGGTTCCTTATCCGGCCAATCACCGGTTCAGCAGGACCAACCAGGTAAGGACCATAACGCTTCTTGAGTGCGTCGGCATATTTGACTGCCGCTCTTTCCACGACTTCCCTGAATTTATGTTTGAAGGTCACCTGAATGATCCTTGTGAAAGGCGGATAGGCAAACTCTTTACGCTTTTTGATTTCTTCTGTGAACATGGCTTTGTAATCATGCTGCTGCACTACCTGCAGTAAAGGATGTTTCGGTTGTGAAGTCTGCACCAGTACTTTACCGGTGGCTTCCTTCCTCCCTGCCCTGCCACTTACTTGTTCCATTAATTGAAAAGCTCTTTCATTCACCCTGAAATCAGCAAAATAAAGCAGGCCATCTGCATCCAGGATACCCACCAAATCCACATTGTCGAAGTCAAGCCCTTTTACCACCATTTGTGTGCCCACCAGGATATCGATCCGCTCCTGTTCAAATTGCTGGATCAGTGCATCATGGGCATTCTTCCCTCTTACGGTGTCCATATCCATCCTTGCCACTCTGGCATTGGGAAAGGTTTCCTGTAACTGTTCTTCAATCTTTTCGGTTCCGAAATTCCGTTGGGTGAATTTATCGCTTCCGCAGGCCGCACAACTGTGTACCGGTGGATAACTGGTACCACAGTAATGACAAACCAGCCGGTTGCTGAGTTTATGAAAGGTCAGTGATACATCGCAGTATTTACATTGAGGAATCCATCCGCAAACACCGCATACCTGATAAGGTGCATAGCCCCTCCGGTTTTGAAAAAGAATCACCTGTTTATTCCGGCCAATTACTTCATTCACTGCTTCTACCAGTTGTGGGGAGAGAATGATTTTATCATGCTTCTAATATATTCAGCATTATCTCGAGTTATGGTTTTTCTTCCCGCATCTAAAGTAAATCCAGTTCCTTGTATTACAATATGAAAGTTAGTATAATATCCAGCGTAACCTAATCTTGGCTTATTAATTTCAACGCTGGTTGGACATCCTTTTATTGAAACTACAATATCATCAGGAAACCTATCTAAACCAACTATTTCACCAAATTTTTTATAAATATCTACTTCTGCAAAAGTCAAATAAATTTTATTTTCATAATCCACAAGTCTTAAAATTCCTCTTGGATTTTTTGCAATTTCGGTTTCATCAACAATCCATTTTTTGTTTCTTTTGCTATATTCAGCATCGAATACAGGATAAAAACCATCAACAAGTTCATCTAAATGTAAATATAAG
>ERZ795044.2299-NODE-2299-length-16659-cov-5.392737_pt1 | contig 16659 bp, 15 predicted proteins | sample MGYA00375128_ERZ795044 | MGnify/ENA primary metagenome ERZ795044 (study PRJEB30173, sample SAMN05720213) | anaerobic digester metagenome | isolation source: active sludge of municipal wastewater-treating anaerobic digesters | place: USA | collected 2014-12-22 ... | reverse complement strand
AACCAGAAAAAGCTGATTTGGCGCTTGTTTTTGGCACGCGCCACCGAGAAGCGATAGAGAAGACATATGAACTTTATAGGGCTGGGTTTATTGATAAAATTTTAATAAGCGGGGGCAAAAATAGAGTTACGGGGGAAAACGAAGCCGAAGAAATGAGCAAAAAACTTATAATGCTTGGGGTAAATTTTGAAGATATTGTTTTAGAAAATAAATCGGTTAATTCTTTAGAAAACGTTTTGTTTTCTAAAAAAATAATCGACGAAAAAATTGGTTTTAAATTAATAAAAAAGATTATTGCAATTACCAAAAATTATCATTCACGCAGAGCCTTAATGACGATAAAAAAATACTTTCCCGACTATATAAAAATCATACCCATAACTTATCAAGTAGGAGGTCTTACAAAAGAAAACTGGTCAGATAGCGCTACGGGAAAAGAAAAAGTTATTGGTGAATTTGAAAAAATCAAAATTTATTTAGAAAAAGGAGATATTGTCGAACTATAGGTGATACTGATATCTAGAAACCAAAAGCCGTCTGAATAGGGCGGTTTTTGTGTTGTATATAGGCTATTGACAAAGAATATTAAATATGCTATAATTAAATATAGGCTGAAAAGCCACCCCTAACGCCATTGAGACAACCATCATTCACTGCTGCGACTCCAAGGCACAGAGTTGGGGGGTTGCCGACCTGGTAGGATGCCACGTAACAAAAGTGGGTTTATGACAACCTACATATCAAAATATAGACCGCATGGTTCGCCCTGCGGTCTTTAACTTTACATTAAGCGAAATTTAAGGTATAATTAAAGCTATTATGGAGAACATCAGAAACATCGCAATTATTGCTCACGTTGACCATGGAAAAACCACGTTGGTGGACGCTCTTTTGCGTCAATCTAAGACGCAATTAAACAAAGAAATTGTTGGTCAAGAGTGCATAATGGACTCCAATGAGCTTGAAAGAGAAAGAGGAATTACAATTTTTTCAAAAAATGCTTCTGTAACTTATACGACAGCCGCCTCCGCAAACGCTCCGGCGAGCCAAGTAAAAATAAACATCATAGATACTCCAGGTCACGCAGACTTTGGAGGCGAAGTTGAAAGAGTTTTAAATATGGCAGATGGCTGTTTGCTTTTGATTGACGCAAAAGAAGGTCCTATGCCTCAAACAAGATTTGTTTTGAAAAAGGCATTGGAAATGGGGCACAAAATTATTGTTGTTGTAAACAAAATAGACAAAGCTGGCGCCAGGCCAGATTTTGCTAAGAATCCACCCTGGAATTGTTTTTAGATTTGGGAGCTGGCGAACACAGTTTTAATTTCCCGGTTGTGTATGCTTCTGGCCGCGATGGAAAAGCAGGTCTTGAGCCAGACTTGGCAAAAATGGAAAATATAAATCCTATTTTTGATGCAATCATTGAACATATTCCTTCGCCAATTGTTAATGCAGAAAAACCATTGCAAATGCTTGTAACCTCAATTGCCCCAGATGATTTTAAGGGCAGAATTGCAATTGGCAGAATTCACAGCGGCTCAATTAAAGCCGGCCAGGAAATAATGCACATCAACAGACAAGGCGTGCAGAAAAAGTTTAGAATTACTTCTTTGATGACTTTTACAGGATTAAACAGAGCCGAAACAGCCGAGGTAAAAGCCGGCGATATTTGCGCAGTCTCGGGCATTGCTGATGTAACAATAGGAGAAACAATTGCTGACCCAGAAAATCCCGAAGCTTTGCCGCTTATCAATATTGATGAGCCAACAGTAAAAATGACTTTTATGGTAAACGATTCTCCGTTTGCCGGCAAAGAAGGTCAATTTTCAACAACAAGGCAAATAAGAGAGAGATTGTTTAAAGAATTGGAAACAGATGTTTCTTTAAGAGTTGAAGAAACAGAAAATTTAAACTGGATAGTTTCTGGCCGTGGTGAATTGCATTTGGCAATTTTGATTGAAAGAATGAGAAGAGAAGGTTATGAATTTGCAGTTTCAAGACCGCAAGTGATTACAAGAGAAATAAATGGCAAAATGATGACCCCATATGAAAAAGTATTTATTGAAGTGCCAGAACAATATCAGGGCGCAATAATGCAAAAAATGGGCGAAAGAAAAGGCGAAGTAAAAGAAATGCGAGCGGCTAATGGAATTTCATTTTTAGAATTTATAATTCCAACAAAAGGACTTTTTGGATACAAAAGCGAATTTTTAACCGACACCAAAGGCCTGGGAATAATCAACACAGTATTTTATCAATATTTACCAGATCCAGGCAACTGGAAAGAAAGAGCTCATGGTTCTTTGATTTCTTGCGAAACAGGCCCAACAAATTTATATGGCTTGAGAAACGTGCAAGACAGGGGAACTTTGTTTTTTGAACCAGCCGTGCAGGTTTATCAAGGCCAGGTTGTGGGCCAAAACTCCAGAGAAAATGATATTTGGGTAAATGTTTGCAAAGAAAAAGCGCTTTCAAATATGAGATCAAAAGGAGAAGGGTCAAAAGAACACTTTAATGTTCCTAAAAAAATGGAACTTGAAGATGCTTTAGAATATATTGGAGATGATGAACTAGTGGAAATCACTCCAAAAAATGTAAGGATAAGAAAACTCCATTTAACCGAAGTGGATGCTAAAAGAGCAGAAAGAGCCGCTGCCGGCATAAAATTTGACTACTAAAAAGAAAAAGCTGGGCACAGTCCCAGCTTTTTTGTTATAATAAACAAACATTAATTTTATAAAATATGACAATACAAGAAAAAATAGATTTGATAAAAAGCAACGAAAATGATATTGCTTTGTTGGCTCCAACATTTGCAATTGATTTTAAATATCCAAATATAATTGGAATGCTGAGAAAATTGGGCTTTAAACAGGTGACAGAATTAACTTTTGGCGCCAGAATGGTAAACTGGGCTTATGCAAATTATATAAAAGAACATCCAAATCAAGAATTATTTATTTCTTCGCCCTGCCCAACAGTTGTTGCAATGATTAAGGCTCAATACCCAGAGCTTGTTAAATATTTAATTCCAATAGTTTCTCCAATGGCTGCTATGGCAAAAATTTATAAAAAAACAAATCCCGATTCTAAAATCATTTTTATTTCTCCCTGCTGGGCAAAAGAAAATATTGAGGCTCCAAAATTTAAAGAAATAGATGCAGTTATTACCTTAAAAGATTTAAAAGAAATTTTTGAAAAAGAAGGCATAAAAGAAGAAGACTTCAAAGCAGATTATCATTTTGATTCATATATTAGAGAATATACAAAAATTTATCCTGTTTCTGGGGGATTGGCTTCGACTTCCCACATTCAGTCATTATTTAAGGAGGGTGAAATATTAGTGATAGACGGCCCAGAAAACATAAAAAAAGCGCTTGATGAATTTAAAGCAGGAACAAGCAAATATAAATTTATGGATTTGTTAAATTGTGACGGCGGATGCATTGGCGGGCCTGCAATAAACAACAAAGATTTGCCCACAGAAAAGAAAAAAGAAATTATTTTTGAATATACTCATAGGTCATCAGAAGAAAATATGGGCTCTCATAAAGGCAAAGTGGAGCAGGCAGAGGACATAGATTTTACAACAACGTTTTAAAACAAAACCCCCCGCTAAGCGGGGGGTTTTGTTTGGCCTTTAGGCCAGTATTTTTTTTATCTTTTCTATAATTTCCTCTGCGGTAAACTGCGCTTTTACCAAGAAGTCATTTGCGCCAAGCTTTGTTGCTTTTTCTATGTCTTCTGCCTGGCCCAAGTTTGATAATATTATTACGGGTATTTTGTTTGTTGCCGGATTCTCTTTCATTTTAGACAAAACTCCAAAGCCGTCCACGTTGGGCAAAAGCAAATCAAGCAAAACCAGGTCAGGAGATTCTTCTCTGATTTTTTCTATGCCTTTTTCACCATCGGGTGCCGACAAAACCGAAAATCCTTCGCCGCTAAGTTTTTTGGTTATAAGACCTCTAAAAAATTCGTCATCCTCAACAATTAAAATAGTTTTTGCCATGCTGTTTAAAATAAGTTTTTTTTAATTCTATACCTTATTTTTTAAATAATCAAATCTAAAATGGCAAATCAAAGTAAAACACGCTGCCTTGGTTTTCTTTTGAATCAAAACCTATTTTTCCTTTGTGGCCCTCAATAATCTTTTTTGAAACAAATAAGCCAAAGCCCGATCCTTCTTTTCCTGTTTTAATTGCATTTGTGCCCCTAAAGAATTCGCTAAACATTTTACCTCTTTCATTTAAAGGAATTCCAATGCCCGAGTCTTTTACCTTAAACCTTAAATTTCCATCAACTTTGCCCAAGCTGGCTGTTACTTCGCCGCCAACAGCAGAATATTTGATGGCATTGTCTATAAAGTTTTGTATAACTATTTTTATTTTTTCGGCATCAATGTTTATGGCAGGAATCTTTTCTTCTGGTTTTTTGAATTTGAATTTTATTTTTTTCTCTGCAATTGCATCTTTATAAGCGCCTACAGCAGAATCAACAAGCGCCTCAAAGTTGGTGGGGGATTTGGTTGAAATAATTTGTCCATCTTCTACTCTGCCGGCGTTTAGCAAATCGTTTACGAGTATTATTAGCGAATCATTTTTGATATATGTTTTTTCAAGGACTTCCTTCTGGTCTTTGTTTAAAGCGCCAAAGTCGCCCGCCAAAAGCATTTTTAAGGCAGTTTTTATTGATGCCAAAGGAGATTTTAATTGGTGGGACACTAAAGAAATGAGCTGTGTTTTTGAAGAGTCTGTTTGGTTTCCTAAAGCTTCTCTTAAAATAATAAGGCTACCCTTGTCACTTTCTCTAAATTTTATTAACGAGACAAAAATATCAAGCGGTAAATCTTTTTTTGCATTTATTCTTGCAGAAAAGTTTTGCTTTAAATTTGGCAGCAGGGCTTGTATTATTGCTTTTGACTTTGAAAATGTTTCAATTTTTGCCAAAGTTTTTTTAAGGGGGTCTTCGTTTTGGATTTCAAGCAAGTTTTCGGCTTTTGAATTTATGAAAATTACCTTGTCGTTTTTATCCAAAACAATAACCCCGTCTTCAAACGTGTCCATCACAATAAGGGCCTTGTATTTTTCATCTTTTAGTTTTATTCTTTCTTCATCTGATTTTTCCAGCTCTTCGGCGAGAACCTTTGCCTTTTTTCTTGCAATTTCGCTTTCTTTCATTATTTCTTTGCCTTCATATATAAAGGTAAGCAGGCAAAACAAAGAAATTAAATAAGCAACAAAAGCGCCAAACTTAATAAACATGAACGGTTCAAAAAGCAGCAACAAAGCCAGTGAGCAATTAATAAATACAAGCAATTTTTTATCCATTTTTAAACCGCAAAGTTTTCTTTAATTATACCTTTTTTAGTGGCATTAATCACAGGGGATGTGTATATTTTTGAATAAGTTCCGTCATCGTTTTTCTTTTCTATGTTTACATAATATTGGCCTTTTGGAATCAGGCAGTAATATCGGCCGTATTGGTCAGCAACCTTGTGGGCAATTTCGCGGTCTGTGTTTGGAATCATTATTCTTAATATTGAGAAAGATAAAGGGTTTCCCGTTGCTTTTTCAAAAACGTTTCCATAAGATTTTGGTTTAACACCAAACACGCGCATTAAAAGCAGGGCCAAGTATACAAACATTATTATCATGTTGTAAGGATATGGCGCCGAGTAATAAGCAATAATTGCCACAATAAAACCAATAACAAAAAACCAATCGGATATTTTGCGCAGGGCAATATCAAATTTTGAATAAAATCTCATTAGCTTTTTGTCGCGCTTGGCAAATTCATTCCAATCAAACTTTACTGGGTCCATTGGAATATTCTTTGTGATAGCGTTTCCTTTTTGTGCAACCTCCAAATCTTGTCCAAAATAAAGATCGTTATAAAGTTCATCGTTTGTTTTGCCAAAAAGTTTTTGCGAAGGAAAAGCATAATTTGTTTTATTTGCAGACATTTGATAAATTCCCGGCTCAGTTAAAAATCCATAGCGGCCGTCTATGTCGGTTATTGCAGAAGAAATTTCTTTGCCATCTTTTGTTTTAAGGGTCACATATGCAGGATCTAGCGGCTGCTTTGTTACAGAATCATAAACAATTCCCCAGGGCACGGCCCTTCTTTTTAATCCAAAAGCAGTTAAAAGAATGCCTATCAGTCTAATTGGCATAAAGAAGATTTCCAAAAGCGAAAGAGGGGAGAATATAATTGTTGTTGTGGTAGCTGCAGCTGTTACAACGGCACCTGTTGTTGTAATTGTTTTTGTAACAACAGATCCTTGTGGAGTGTCTACAACTTTTTTTACCTCAACAGCAGTCTCTTTTGCTGCTTCTTTTACAATTTCTGCTTGCTGGCTAATTGTTTCGGCAATTTGCTCTACGGTTTCTGTGATAATTGGTATTATTGCCTTGCAGTCTTCATCTTTTTGGCATTGATTTGAGCCCTCTCCTGCAACTTGGATGCATTTTTCTTGTTCACATTCATTGTGCCAAGTTTGTGTTGGTCCGCCTATTCCTCCTGCGCAGTCTGAATCAGTTTGACATGTATTTGTGCCTTGACCTTGCAAAGACACGCATTGACCTAATACATTGCAAGCATTATAAGCTCCCTTTCTGCAATCTGTGTCACCTAAACATTGGTCTACACCAAGGCCTGGAACTGCCACGCATTTTTCTTCTGCATTGCACTCGTTGTGCACCACAATACAATCTGCATCTGTTTGACAAAGATCTGGTCCTGATCCTGCTGCAACAATGCATTTAAACAAACTGTTGCATTCGTTGTGTTTGCCCTGAATGCAATCTGTATTGGTTGAGCACTGATCAATGCCAGATCCAGAAACCGCGATGCACAATTCGCCGCTGCATTCTGAGTGCGTTACAGTGCAGTCATCATTTGTTTGGCACAAATCAGATCCCGTGCCATTTACTGCTATACATTTTTGTTCGGCACTGCATTCATTGTGTTTTGGAATTATGCATTCTGTGTCAGCTGAGCATTGGCTTATGCCCGTGCCGTTTACTGCCACGCATTTTTCTTCTGCATTGCACTCATTGTGGGTAACAATACAATCATTGTTTGTTTGGCACAAATCAGAGCCCACGCCGTCAATTAAAACACATTGCATGGAACCGTTGCATTCGTTGTGTTTGCCGGCTCCGCAATCTGCACTTTGTGAGCACTGGTTAACTCCAAGGCCAGAAACAGAAATACATGTTTTGTTGCTGCACTCTGTGTGTGAGACAATACACTCAGAATTGCTTGTGCATGTGTTTGATCCAACTCCGGCAACAGAAACGCATTGCAGCAAGCTGTTGCAAATATTATGGCTGGCACAATCATTTGATGTTGTGCATTCATTTGTGCCCTCGCCGTCAACTTCTAAGCACTGGGCGTTATAGCAAACATAATGAGTAAAGGTTGTGCCTCCTCCGCCACCACCGTCACCCCTTGTGCTGGCCGGGCGCCAATCTGTTACAACAGAGCAATTGGCGCATGTAAAAGATATTGTTCCGGTTACAGTGCCCGAGGCTGTTCCTGTAAAAACGCCCGAAGAATTTATAGCCACATTTTCAAAATCAATCCAGCCAGTTTTTTCGCCCCAGGCATAACCAGACAAATTGCCTTCGGCATCGTTTGTTACTCCGCTATTTGTGGGGGCCATATTTACCCAGCCATAGTTGGCAATCCAGGCGTAGCCTGTTATTGCAGAGTCGGTAACATGGATGTTTCCATTTGTGTTGCCAAAGTTTATCCAGCCAACATTTTCGCCCCAGGCATATTTATTTGTGGTATCAATAGTCCCATCGGTAGTAGAGGCAAAAACCGGTACCCGTAAAGACAGGGCAAAAAGCAAAAACAATAACATAAAAACAGCGCAAAGACTTTTGTTTTTTTCTTTTATATCAGACATTAGGTTGTTTAGTGAGTTTTATTTATTCATTTTATCATTTTATTAGAGACAAAAAAATACCAAACCCTGTGGATAATATTGTAATTTTTTAAAAACTGTCTTATAATAAAAAATTATTGTTACACCAATATGGAAGAAATTTCGCTAAAAGCGCAAGAAATATTTTCTATAGGACATTTTGGAATCACAAACAGTTTGCTTTTAAGCCTTGTTGTTTGTGCTATTTTGATTGTTTTTACCATATTGATAAGAAGCAAAATAACAATGATTCCTGGTAAATTGCAGTCTGTTGCCGAAATGGCAATTGAGGCTTTGTTAAATTTAATGGAGTCAACCTTGGGTTCACGCGAAAAAGCCGAAAGATATTTTCCCTTAGTGGCAACAATTATTATATTTATAATGTGCTCAAACCTTTTGGGAATTTTTCCAGGGGTTGGCTCATTTATGGTTGAAAGGGGGCATTCAGAAGTGCCGCTTTTTCGTTCTCCCGCAGCTGATTTAAATTTTACCATGGCATTTGCAGTAATTTCCGTTATAATTACAAATATTATGGGAATGATGGCCGTTGGAGTGTTTCCTCATATAAAAAAATATATAAACTTTTCAAACCCTATCAACTTTTTTATTGGAATTTTGGAGCTTATTTCGGAGTTTGCCAAGATTATTTCCTTGTCATTTAGGTTGTTTGGAAACGTGTTTGCCGGAGAGGTTTTGCTGACAATTATTTTTTTCCTGGTGCCATATTTTATTCCGTTGCCATTTATGTTTTTGGAAGTATTTGTGGGCTTGATACAATCTTTTATATTTGCAATGATTACACTGGTTTCAATTTCCCTGCACACAGCCACGCATGAACATTAATTTGTAATATTATTAAAATATTAATTAACAGTCTGTTTTAAAACTTAATTCCTAAAATGCCAGATGGTAAATGGCTAAAACTTCCATAAAATTCAAACAAATAGTTTTTAGAAATAAAGTTAAAAGCAGACGTAATAGATAAAATGGACGCAGAGTCAATTCGCACATTAGCAGTTGTGGGAGCCATTGCTTTGGGAACAATTTTCCCAGCCATCTCAATTGGATGGATAGGATCAACCGCCTTAAAGTCAATTGGCAGAAATCCAGAAGCAGCTTCAAAAGTGCAAACAATGGCAATTTTGGCTATTGCTTTTGCCGAAGCTATCGCTATTTATGCATTGGTGGTTGCTTTAATCGTAAAATTCGTTGCTTAATATTGAGGCTTGAAATTTGTCCCGCCAAGGCGGGACAAGATTTAATCCTTAAACATAAACAAAACAACCATGGAAAACGAGTTATTATTTCAATTGGGAATAAACTGGAAACTTTTTGTGAGCCAGTTGTTCAACTTTTTTATACTTTTGATAGTTTTAACAGTTTTTGTTTATAAACCTTTAATAAAAATAATCAAAGAGCGTTCTGCAAAAATAAAAGACGGCTTGGAAAAAGCCAATGAAGCCGACACAAGACTGAAAGAAATTGATGCTTTGGGAAAAGAAAAAATAAAAGAGGCAGAGCAACAGGGAATTGAGATTGTTAAAGCAACTGAAGAAAAAGCAAAAATTTTGGACAAAGAAATTCAAGATAAAGCCGATAAAAAGCAAAAAGAAATAAATGATTTATTGAAAAAGAGCTTTTTAAAACAGCAAGAAGAAGCCAAAAGCAAAGTTTTAGCCGAAGCAGGGGAGCTTGTTAAAAAAGCACTTGTAAAAACAGTAGAACTAAAACCCGATGCAATAGATGATGCCCTGATAAAGAAAGCAGTAAAAGAATTAGAGAAAGCAAATTAAAATAAAAAAGCCCCGCCGCGCAACTTAGTTGCGCTACGAGGCTATCGTGTATAGGCTGCTATTGTCGCAGCTTGTGGCCGCACTTGGTGCAGAAGTTGCCCTTTTCATCGGGCGCTCCGCATTCCGGGCAGATCAGCACCGCCGGAGGCGCCGCTTGCAGGGGATCGGTGACCAGTTCCCCGCAATTGGGGCAATGTTTGCCGGCCATTTGCGGAAGCGGACACAATGCCTTACAGTGAGGACATTTGTGGTTGATGTCAACCATCTTCCCTTCGGAATTCGGACCTTTCAAGGCGCTTTTCCTTTCAAAAAAAGACCAAAAATCTAACCTTTATCCCATACGTTAATTATACACCTTTTATAAACATTTGTCAAGTTTAAATAATGAAAAATAATAAAGTTAAAATTTATGCAAAGGCTTTGGCAGAGGTTGCGCTAGATAAAAAGATAGACAAAAAAGCCGAGGCAAACTTTGTAAAACTGCTGCAAAAGAACGGATTGATGCACAAAGCAAAAGAAATTGTGCAAATGGCAGAAGACATGATTTTGCAGAAAAAGGGAAACAAAAAAATTACCTTTGAAACAGCAAGAAAAATTACTCCCAGCCAGAAGAAAATGCTTGAGGCAATTGCCAAACAAGGAGATGTTATAAAGGAAAAAATAAACCCAGAACTAATTGCAGGAGTAAGAGTTATCATTAATGACAACAGGCAGTTTGATGGTTCGTTGCAGAATAAGCTTAAAAACATATTTAAATAACGTTAAAAATTATCAAGTAACAATTTACAATTTTCAATAAATGAATCAATGAAACATTGAAAAGTTCATTGTAAATTAAAAATTAAAAATTGAAAATTAATTATGAGCCAAGAAATTATAGAAAAAATTAAGCAGGCCATTGAAGGTTATTCAGACACAAAAGAATGGGAAGAAATTGGCAAGGTTATAGAAGCCGGAGATGGCATATTAAAAATTTCCGGGTTGACCAATGTGCAGTCACAAGAGGTGCTTGTGGTAGAAACCGGAGAGTCCGCCTCATCGGCGGGCGAGGTTAGGGCTGTCGCCCTTAACCTCGAAGAAGATTCTGTGGGAGCCTTGGTATTGGGAGATGCTGGCAAGGTAAAATCTGGCCAAACAGTAAAAAGAACAAAGCAACTTTTGTCTATACAAGTTGGCGAGCAGCTTTTGGGCAGAGTTGTGGATCCATTGGGAAATCCGCTAGACGGCAAAGGCCCAATTTTTTCTGCAAAAGATAAATATCAATTTAATTTCTTGGAAAACAATGCTCCAAACGTTTTAGCCAGAGAAGGCGTTAACTTTCCTTTGCACACAGGCGTAAAAGCCATTGACTCTATGATTCCAGTGGGCAGAGGCCAAAGAGAGCTTATTATTGGTGACAGAGGCACAGGAAAAACAGCCATTGCTTTGGACGCTATTATAAACCAGTTAAAAGAACCAGAAGATAAAAGGCCAATTTGTATTTATGTTGCTGTGGGCCAAAAAGAATCAAAAGTTGCCAAAATTGTGGAAACATTAAAAGAGCAGGGAGCCATGGATTATTCTATTGTTGTTTCAGCTTCCGCCTCCAGCCCTGCTGCATTTTGGTATTTGGCGCCATTTGCAGGATGCGCCATTGGAGAATATTTTAGAGACAAAGGAAAAGACGCTTTGATAATTTATGATGATTTGTCAAAGCACGCTTGGGCATACAGACAAATTTCTTTGCTCTTGCGCAGACCGCCAGGAAGAGAAGCCTATCCTGGAGACGTGTTTTACTTGCACTCAAGGTTGCTTGAAAGAGCAGCAAAATTGAACAAAGAATTGGGCGGAGGCTCTTTGACTGCTTTACCAATTATTGAAACACAATTGGGTGACGTTACAGCATACATTCCTACAAACGTTATTTCTATTACAGATGGCCAAATTTATTTGGAGTCAGACTTGTTTTACCAAGGCACCCGTCCTGCTGTAAACGTGGGTTTGTCTGTGTCCCGCGTGGGAGGAAGCGCCCAAACAAAGGCCATGAAAAAAGTTGCTGGCAAGCTAAGGCTTGAGTTGGCACAGTTTAGAGAATTGCAAACATTCGTGCAATTTGCCTCTGATGTTGACGAAGCCACAAAACAAAGAATCAACAAAGGCAGAATTATTACAGAAATTCTAAAACAGCCAGACTTAAAACCAATTCCATTTGAAAAGCAGGTTTTGGTGCTGTACGCAGCCCTGAACGGATATTTTGACAAATTCAAACCAGAACAGATGCAAGAGATAGAAAAGAAATACCTAGAATATTTTGATAATTTGAACAAAGACCTAGTCCAAAAAATTGCCAAAGAAAGAGCGATCACCGATGAAACCGAAGCAGAAATAAAATCAGTTATAATCAAGTTCGTTGAGAGCGTAAAATAAAAAAAGCCCGACAACGATGTGTCGGGGAGCAGTTTTCCGCGATTGCGGGACATGCTCAGGTCGAGGGCGGTGCTACATCATGGTCGCCCATTGATCAGTCAGTTGGGCCGCAAAGTATTCAATAGCGACATCAATGAATTGGGGGTCTCCATCCGGATGGACGAAGTTTCCTTCTTGATCAATGATGCCGCAGGAGAGTGCTTTCGCGAACGATTGATTGCCTTTGGGGACTTTGCCGTAGTTTTTCTTGGCAAGGTAAAATTGCCAAAGTTCAGCTTCGGTAAATGTCTTGAATTTTGTTGACAAATCCGTGAGGATTTCCCTATCACGTTCTCGAGACATTGCAGTTTCCTTTCGCTTATCAGGAGTATCGGCCTGCCGAGCCGCCCCAAAAGGGGAGGATTTCAAGTTTCAGCCTATATATTAATTATACACCCAATAAGTCATTTTGTCAAGTCTATCACCCAGAATGGGTGAAGACTCAAGTATTTATAGCTTCACCTTTGATGCTCAAAAATGGGCGCCAAAGGCGAGGCTGGGAAAAGCCCGCAGGTCCTGAGTTTATCGAAGGACTTGAAAATTGAAAACGCAGGTTGTCACACGACAACCTGAAAATATGGTTCAACAGCCGTTGAGCCGTAAAAGAGAATTTTGAAAAAGACGTACCTAAAAATGTAAAAAAAAGAAGCCCCGGCGACGCGACTTTGTGAGTCGCAATCGCGGAGCCTGTGCTCAGAGATTGATGGGGATGGCCATGATTATCTCATCGCCAATAACCTCAATTTCGGAATCCGGAGATCTGCATCTTTCTTGTTCGATTTTTTCGGCTGCCGTAGCTCGCGCCTGCTCGATTGTGTTTACATCAAAAAGAATTGGAAATTCGCACGAGGGGAATGGAAAATCCTTTCCTGTGCGCCTAAGGTTAATCCGACATCGCATTATTGGCACTCCGATTTATATGGGTTGGTGAAAGGGGCAGAGTTAACTACAAAAATAATATCATAATAAAATAGTCTTGTCAAGTGTTCATAGCTTCACCTTTGATGCTCAAAAATGGGCGCCAAAGGCGAGGCTGGGAAACAGCCTTGAAGAATGAAAAACATAGAATAGTGACTTTTTTGCCACGTGGCCAAAAAGTGCAGGTTGTCACACGACAACCTGAAAATACGGCTCACCGGCTGTTGAGCCATAAAAGAGAATTTTGAAAAAGAGAGATACACGTTTTTCACTCGAGTGAAAAACACGCACATAAAAATTTGTAAAAAAAGAAGCCCCGACGACGCGAACTCCGTAGAGTCCGCAAATCGCACGGGGCAGGGTTGTCAGTCGCGAAGCGTCGCCCAGAATTTCATCCAGACGCGCTTGCAGAGAGTGCACGTACGGGCCGATTCCTTGGCCCTTTGCATCTCCTCGTCGTTGCCTTCCTCTTTCCATCTCTTCAACTGTTCCATGGTGATGCAAGCATGTTCCGACATTGGCTGTCTCCTTGCTGCTTAAGGTGCAGCCGCCTACGAGAATCGAAAGAGCGTAAATGTCACCTAATAGATTAATTATACACCCAATAAGTCATTTTGTCAAGTATTTAAGTAAAATATGGAATCACCGCAGAACCTCAAGAAGAGGTTAAAATCAGTAAACAATATAGGACAAATAACCAAGGCAATGGAGCTGGTTTCGGCTACAAAGATGAGAAAGTCCCAGCAGATTGCTTTGGACTCCAGGCCATACGCTTTTGCCGCAATGGATTTGCTTGCCAACTTGTCTGTTTTGGAAAACGTAAAAAAAGAAGAATTGCCAGCTTTGTTTGAGGTGAGAAAAAATATAAAAAAGGTTTTATTTGTTTTGGTGGCAAGTGACAAAGGTTTGGCAGGCGCATTTAACAGCTCTGTCTTCAAAAAGTTTGAACAGCATTTAAAAGAAGAAAAGCAAGAATGGAAAACCGAGGAGCATTTATATGTAGCTGTGGGAGAAAAATCATTTGTATATTTATCAAAGAAAGGTTTAAAGGTTTTAAAAAAGTTTACTAGTGTGGGCGATTATACAACGCCCGAAGAAGTAAAACCACTTGTTGACTTTATTGTTGACGGATATTTAAGAGGAGGAAAAGATTTTCTTGCCGGCCGAAGCCTTGGCGAAGGCTGGGATAGGGTGATTGTTATTTCAACACATTTTAAATCAGCACTAAAGCAAGAGCCGCATGTGAGAAGGGTTTTGCCAATTGACTTTGATCATATTTCAGACACAATTACAGAAATTATTCCCGAGCGAGGGAAATTTGCCGAGTTGATAAAAGAGCACAACATAAGCTTTATACCAGACAAAAACAAATTGAAAGATTACTTGATTGAGCCTTCGCCAAAAGTTGTGCTGGAAAGATTGGCAAAGCACTTATTCTTTATGCAGGTTTACCACTTAATTTTGGAAGCAAACGCCAGTGAACACAGCGCAAGAAGAATGGCAATGAAAACAGCCAGTGACAACGCAAAAGACTTGGGAGAAAATTTGAATTTACAATATAACAAATCCAGACAAGCCAGAATTACCACAGAAATTTCCGAAATTTCAGCCGGCGCCGAAGCATTGCAGTAGAGTTTTTACAACAAAAAATACCGTTCTCGGTAAGCGAGCCCAAAAGGGCATGTTAGTTTACGGCACGAGTTGTAGTGGAATAATGTCGGCGGTACTGTTGCCTTTTTCAAAGCCTTGGTAAGGCGGCTCGGTTGCCACGAATCCGTTTTTCTTTAGATGTTCCACTGCCCTTTTTTTGTTTTTGAAAGGAGCAATAACCTTTTGGGTGGCAAATCTTCCGGGTCTTGTGGTTTCAATCAGGATGGCGTACATAACGTTTCTCCGAGTAAGGTTTAGGTTTAAAAGATATAATTATAATATGTTAATATATAAATAATGTCAAATATTAAATAAATAAAAAATATGAAGAAAGGCAAGATAATTCAAATTATTGGTCCAGTGGTTGATGTGGAATTTCCGGAGGGAGCGGAGTTGCCGGCTATATTCAACGCATTGCGAGTTAAGCGGTCCGCCTCATCGGCGGGCGAGAATGACTTTGTCATTCTCGAAGTTGTTAAACACTTGGACGCAACAAAAGTAAAAACTATTTCCTTGCAATCAACCGATGGTTTGCAAAGAGGCATGGAAGTGGAAGACACCGAAGACCAGATTACTGTGCCAGTGGGGCCGGAAGTTTTGGGAAACTTGTTCAACGTAACAGGTGAAGTTTTGGGAGGAACAGGAAAGGAAAAAAAGTTTTCCGCCCAAGGCGGACCAGCCTCGGGCTGGAAAAAGAGATGGCCAATTCACAGAGCTTCGCCAAAATTTGTTGACCAGGCCACAAAAACAGAGGTTTTTGAAACAGGAATCAAAGTGGTAGACCTTATTGCTCCATTTATAAAAGGAGGAAAAGTGGGATTGTTTGGCGGAGCTGGCGTGGGAAAAACAGTTTTCTTGCAAGAGCTTATCAGAAACGTTGCCGAGGAATCGGGCGGAGTTTCTGTGTTTGCCGGAGTTGGAGAAAGAACCAGAGAGGGTAATGACTTGTACAAAGAAATGACAGACTCTGGAGTTGTCAAAAAAACAGCTTTGGTGTTTGGACAAATGAATGAGGTGCCAGGAGCCAGAGCAAGAGTTGCTTTGTCTGCCTTAACAATGGCCGAATATTTTAGAGATGAGGAAAAGAAAAACGTTTTGCTTTTTATTGATAACATTTTTAGATTTTCTCAAGCTGGTTCAGAGGTTTCCACGCTTTTGGGCAGAATGCCATCAGCTGTGGGTTATCAGCCAACATTGGCTCAAGAAATGGCCGAGCTCCAAGAAAGAATTACCTCAACAAAGTCTGGATCAATTACATCGGTGCAAGCCATTTACGTGCCTGCCGACGACATTACCGACCCTGCCCCAGCCACAACCTTTGCGCACTTGGACTCAACAATTGTGTTGAACAGAGCTTTAACAGAAATTGGTATTTATCCAGCAGTGGACCCATTGGCATCAAACTCATCAGCTTTGGATCCAAAAATTGTGGGTGAAAAGCACTATAAAGTTGCCAGAGACGTGCAGCTAACTTTGCAAAGATACAAAGACTTGCAAGATATTATTGCAATTTTGGGCATGGAAGAATTGTCTGAAGATGACAAAAAAACAGTTAACAGAGCCAGAAAAATACAAAGATTTTTGTCACAGCCATTTTTCGTGGGAGAAATATTTACCGGCAGGCCTGGCAAATTTGTGAAGCTGGAAGACACAATCAAAGGCTTTGATGAAATTTTGCAAGGAAAATATGACGACATCCCAGAAGAAAACTTTTATATGAAAGGAGGCATCAACGAAGTTACTGCGTAACTTCTAAATTTTCAATTTGCAATTTACAATTTTTAATAAATTAGCAATTAGTCAATTTGTAAAATGCGCACTTTTTCACACGTGTGAAAAAGTGCGACAACAAAAAAGCCCTATTCACCTTTTGGCTACTTAGGGCACTAATTATGCAGTCTCGATCAAACCTCCCAAGAG
>ERZ795044.2296-NODE-2296-length-16675-cov-7.002587_pt1 | contig 16675 bp, 6 predicted proteins | sample MGYA00375128_ERZ795044 | MGnify/ENA primary metagenome ERZ795044 (study PRJEB30173, sample SAMN05720213) | anaerobic digester metagenome | isolation source: active sludge of municipal wastewater-treating anaerobic digesters | place: USA | collected 2014-12-22 ... | reverse complement strand
CGTCGGCCAGGCCGGCGACGAGGCCGCCGTCGCGCAGCCCCAGCAGCGTGACGACGGTGCCGCGGACCGCGTCGAACAGTGCCTCGTCAGGCGCCGGTGCGGCGGCGGTTTCGATCGGGGAGGCCGCGCTTTCGACCGGCGCCGCCGAGGCTTGGACCGGTGCGGCGGGCCGCAGGCCGCCGCGCACCAGCGCCGTGCGCAGCGCGAGCGCGACGGCATCGGCGCGCAAGCGCAGCGTGCCGCTCGCGTCGCCCGGGTCCCTCGGGTCGACCAGCGCCAGCTCGTGGCCGTCGTCGTGACGCGGGCTCAGCGTCGGCAGCGCCGCGACGTCGTCGGGCAAGACCATGTCGACCAGCGCCGCGCGCCACAGCGGCTTGTCGATCGCGCCCATCGTGTCCCTCAGGGTGTCGAAGGGCAGCACGCCCAGCAGCGCCGGCGAGGTCAGCAGGATGACCGCGTCGTAAAAGGCCAGGTTCTCCGGAGCCAGCGTCTCGCCGCGGCCGACGTTGCCGAGTTCGATGCGCACGCGGCCCTCGGTGCGCTCGGCGAGCAGCACGCCGACGAGCTGCAGCTGCTCGCGCGGCAGGCCGCTGCCCAGGTCTTCCTGCAGGACCAGCACGCGGTGCGCGGGTGGGGGCGCCGCCGGCGCGGCGCGTTTCGTTGGCGCGGCCGGCGGGGCGGGCGTTTCGGCCGGCGCCGCGGGCGGGCCGTCGCGCGCCGTGGCCAGGGCCACCCAGGCATCCGCGAGGATCTGCTCGGCCAGCCGGTTGGCCAGCGCCTGGCGCGCGGTGGCGTCGAGCGCGGTGGGGTCGGCCAGCGGCGCGGCGATCTGCGCGTCGAGCGTGCAGACCGTGGCCTCGCCGCGATCGAGCCGGATGCCCAGGCGACGCGCCGCGGCGCCGAGCAGCGGTTGCGCCTCCGGCGCGGTGCGCCAGCCGGCGGCGGCTACACGCAGCGACTCGGTGTGCAGCAGCACCACGTCGAACGGCGGCACCTCGTCGTCGACGCGCACGCCCAGCATCGCCGGCGCCATCGCCTGCCACAGCGGGGACATGACACGTTCGAAGCGATCCGCCCGCCCGGCCGCCACGCGACGCTGCAGCGCGGCCAGGTTCACCTGCGCCATCAGCCGGAAGCCGCCGAGCGGCATGCGCCAGTCGAGGTCGCCATGCTCGGCGACCGTCCAGGCCTCGACGAACCGGCCCTGCGCGTCGGCGCGGCCGTCGAGCTGTGCGGCCAGCGCCGCGGCCAGCGGGGCCTCGGCACGCGCATGCAGCAGCAGGATGCGGCGCGGCAGCTCCGGCGGCAGTTGCGCGCGCAGCCAGGCGGCGAAGGCCGGCGCGTCGCCGCGGCCGGTGTCGTCGGTCCACACCGGCCAGTGGGTCAGGCTGGGCGGCCAGTGGTCCTCGCCGGCCTGGCCGAGGTTGACGCGCACGGTGCGCGCGTCGGGCAGGCTGTCGGCCCAGCCGACGCCGTGCTCGGCAGCCGGGCGGCTGCCGCCGTCCTCGACCAGCAGCACCCAGGTCTGCGGCGTCTGCCAGGTGCCGAGCACCTCGCGCCAGCGCTCCGGGTCGGCGTACAGCTCCTGCGTCGCGAGGGCGCGCCAGTGCTGCCACGCGGGCAGCGCGTCGCGCCAGGCCTCGAGGTCGTTCGCCGCCCGCGGGAACAGCAGTGCCTCGGTGCCCGCGAGGGCGGCGATCTGCAGGTGCGCGCCGTGCGCGTCGGCGGCGGCGGCCGGCGGCATCACACGGCACACCGGCCCCGCGCCCCAGGCCGACGGCAGCCGCGCGAGCATCTGCCGCGCCGACGGCGCGAGCGCGGCCGCGCGCACCAGCACCAGCAGCGGCATCGGCGGGATCGAGCCGGCGCCGCCGAACACCAGCCGCACGGTGCCGTGGGCGACGACGATGGTCAGCGCGTGCAGCGCGAGTTCGGACCAGGCCGCCGCGCTGGCCACGCCCAGCAGCCGGGTCCACGGCACGCCGGGCATCGTCCAGGGCAGGCACAACGCCGCGAAGCCGCAGAACCACATCGACTCGCCCGCTGCGCTGGCCGACACGCGGCCCTCGATCTGGCGCTGCGCGAGCGCGCGCGGCAGGTGCCAGGCACCGAGCCCGGCCAGCAGCGCGAAGCCCAGGCCGGCCGCGGCAGCGGTGCCCGGCGCGAGTGCCTCGAGCGGCGTGGCCAGCCACGCGCGCTGCAGCGGGGGCAGCGCCAGGTCGGCGATGCGCAGCGACGACAGCCCGACCAGCAGCGCGGCACCGAGGCGGTACAGCGCATGGCGCAGCCGCCACAGCCACCCGGCCACCGCATACGCGCGCGCCGCCTCGACGGCATTGAGCATCACCGCCGCGAGCCAGGCCGCGACGGTGGCGAACGCGATCGGCGCACCCTCGGAGGCGAGCAGGAAGATCGTCGCCTCGCCCAGGCTGGCCGCGCCCACCAGCAACAGCGCCGCGCTGCCCAGCGACCAGATCACCCAGGCGCGCAGGCTGCGCGGCGCCACCAGGCGGCCGCGCAGCGCGAGCAGCGCCGCACCGATCGTGAACAGCGTGACGACGAAGGCCACGAGGTCGGTCTGCAGCGACGACGCGCCGGACAGCACCGTCGGCCCGAACAGCGCGGCGGCCACGGCCGAGCACAGTGCCAGCCCGCGGATCAGGTTCGCGGCGTTGTTGCGCGGCGGCGCGCCGAGGCGCTGCGAGGCGTGGGGCGGGTTCATCGGCGCGTCGGGTTCCGTGCGGGCTCAGGCCGCGGCCACCGCGTCTGCGGCCGGGTCGGTGCGGTCGATCCCGGGTGTCGCGCGCCTTGCCAGCCGGGTGCGCAGGCGCCGTTGCGCCAACGCCGCCAGCGCCGCGGCCGCGATCGCCAGCAGCACCGACACGGGCGGCGGCAGGGGCAGGGAGCCGCCGTCCGACCAGGCCGGCTGCGCCGCGTGCGGCGTGGCGTCGGGCAGCGCCCAGGCCGTCACCGCGGGCAGCGCCGCCGCGGCGCGCGCCGCCTGCAGCGCGTTGACGCGGTCGGTCTCGCGCTGCACGTCGGTGCGCGCCCCATCGAGCGCATTGGCGACGGACTGCTGCTGCCGCGCGATCGACGAGACGCCGCCCTTGGACGGCGCGGCATTCGGCGTGGCCGCGGTGGTCTTGGCCGCGATGTCGCGCAACTGGGCCTCGCGGTCGACGGCGCGCTTGAGCGCGAGGGTGGCGGCGTCGAGCTCGCCCGTCGCGACGGCGGGCCGGGTCGCCACGAGCAGGCGGCGGCCCTCACGCGACAGGGCGAACGACTCGGCGTTTCCGCCGAGCTCGAAGGCCGCCGCGTCGACCCCGGCTGCGCCACCAGCGGGCGGGACCGTCCAGAGCCGCGCAACTCCGTCGAGGTGCACGACGAGCAGGCGGCCGTCGGGCAGCCAGCGGACGCGCTTCACGTTCGTGCGGCCGGACTCGGGCAGCGGCCCGAGGTCGAGCGTGCCTTGCTTCAGGTGCAGCCGGCCCGCGCTGTCGACGAGCGCGAGACGCGCATCGGCGCCCTGGTCGTCGACGTCGTAGTCGTAGAGTGCTGCCACGCCCGGCACCGGACCCGTCGAGGCCTCGCCGATGCCGGCGTCGATCCGGAACCTTTGCAGGCTCGGGCCGGCGGCGTCGAGGGTGGCCACCCAGAGGCTGCGGCCCGAGGTCGACAGGACCATCCGCGACACCGTGCCGAGCGTCCCCGTGAACGGTCGGGCACTGCCGTCCGTGCCCACGCGCACCACGGTCGGCCCCGGCATCAGCGCGAGCAGGCTGCCGTCGCGCGCCGGCACCGCGACGGACACCGTGCCGCCGACGTTGCGGTCCAGCACCGGGGTGGTCTGCGTGCTGCTCGCATCCCAGCGGTAGAGCCGGCCGCCGTCGGTGAGCACGCTCAGCAGCGGCGAACCGGGGTCGAACGCGAGTCGCACGCTGCGCCCCTCGAAGCGGGCCTCGACCGCCGGCGAGCTCGGCGTCGGCCACCAGCGCACGCGCCCCTCCTCGACCTGCGCGAGCTCGCGGCCGTCGTCGCTCAACTCGACGACGCCGCGCGTCGCCAGCCCCTCCAGTTCGACCGATGCCGACGCGCCGTCGAGGGGGCGCCGGACCACGCGGCCGTCCCCGCGCACCCAGGCGGCGACCCGGCCATCGGCGCTGATGGCCACGAAGGGCACGGTGGGCAAGGGGCCCTCCTCGCGCCAGGCCGGCGTCTGCCAGGCGCGCGCCAGACGCAGCTCGCCGTCGGCGGCAGCGCTGAGCAGCACGCTGCCGTCGCTGCTCAGGCGCATCAGGCCGATCTCGCGGCCGGTCTCGTGCAAGACGCTGCGCGACACGCGCTGGCGCGTGGCGAGGTTCCACAACGATGCGCCGCCGGCGCTGTCGCCGACCACGGCGTGGCGGCCGTCGCCGGACACGGCCAGTGCGGTCGGCTGCGCGCCGCCCGCGTTGTCGCCGAGACGGATCTCGGTGCTGGCGCCGCGCCTTGGCGTCACCACGAGCAGGGCCTGGCCGCCGTCCTCGCGCAGCAGCACTTTCGTGTCGCCGGCCCACGCGATGGCGATGGACGCGCGCCGCGGGCCGCCGGTGTTCGTCGTCGCCTCGACCGCCGACGGCGTCACCAGACCGGCCTCGGTGTCCCAGGTCACGGTGGGCGCGCCGTCGGCGGCCGGGTCCTGCAGCAGCCAGCGGCCGTCGGGGCTCAAGCGCAGCGCGCGGGTGGGCCCGAGGTCGATGCCCCCCGGCGCGCGCGGCGTGAGCAGCGTGCCGCGACCGTCCGTGCCGAGCAGCGCGCGTGTCGTGCCGTCCGGCCCGAGCTGGCAATCGTCGTGCGCCGCCGGCGTGGTCGCCGCACCGCCGAGCAGCGTCGGGGCGCCGCCGTCCACACGCCAGGCCCTCACGGCGCCGGCCGCGTCGCAGGCCAGCACGCGCCGGCCGTCGGCATCGAAACGGGCGAACAGCGCACCGCGGCCGGCCTCGAAGGCCTGCAGCGTGCGGCCGGTCTCGGTGCTCCACACGCTCAGCGGGGACTGCGGCCCCCAGCCGAGCGCCAGCCGACCGTCGGGCGAGAGGTCGACGCCGCGCAGCCGCGACGCGTCGGGCAGCGCCACGGCGCGCGTGTCGTGGGTGAAGAGCAAGTCGTCCAGCGCCGGCGACAGTCCGGACGCGGGCGTGCGCACCAGCACCGTGATGCCGATCGCGCCGGCCGCGAGCATCGCTGCGGCCACCGCGAGCGGCACGGCACGCCGCCGCGACCACGGCATGCCGTCGCGGAACGCGAGGCGCGCAAGCCTGGCCTTCGCCCATTCGCGCCCCGCCTGGGCGGCGCGCAGCGAGCGGGCGCGCCAGCCCGGCTCGGCCAGCCGTTCGCGGCGCAGCCACTCGTGCCAGTCGCCGGGCAGGCGCAGCGCCAGCTGGCGCGGCGTCAGGCCCGAGAGGTAGCCGAGGTAGAGCGCGTCGCCGGCGCCGCCCTTCGCGCCCGGCGCGTCGCCGTGGCCGGGCGGTGTTTCGAGGTCCAGCGCGAGCTCGCCGCCCGCCTCGGGCCGCAACCGCGACAGCAGCCGGTCGACCACGAGACGGATCTCGGCCTGCGCCTCGGCGGGCAGTTCGTCGAGCAGGCGCAGCCGCAGCCACCCGGGCAGCGCCGGGCCGTGGTGCTCGCCGTGCCGGTCGGTCCCGCCGCGCAGCCAGGGCAGGCGCGCCAGGCGCCGGTAGCAGCGGCCGAGCACGTCGCGCCAGCGCTCGCCGATGGCCGCGGCGCGGTGGTCGAACAGCGCTCGGCCGAGCAGCAGCGTCAGCTCCCAGCGCACCAGCGGCGGCACGGCCAGCGCCGCGAGCCAGCGAAAGCCCGAGTCGCCGAGGTAGAGCTTGAGCTGCGCGATCAGCTTGTCGAGGTCGGCCGGCGACGGCGCCGAGAACGCATCGAAGCCCGGCGCCGCCAGCAGGCGCGGAAAGCGCTGCGGCTCGGCCAGCGAGAACGCCGGCAGGCTGCCGCTGGCCAGCAGCACGCTCCACGCGTCGAGCGCGGCCTCGTCGAGCGGCAGCGTCAGGAAGCCGGGGTCGGCGGCGTGCTCGGCGCGCTCCACCGCCTCTTCGGCCGGGCCCCAGTCGCGCAGCTCGGCCGGCGTGAAGAAGGCCCGCTGCGGCCAGCGCGACAGGCGCGCGCGCTCGAACCAGGCGTGCCAGCGGCCGTCCTCGCGCAGCCAGGCCGGCGCTTCGGAGATCACCACCAGGCGCTGTCCCGGCGGCGGGTCGTCCAGGTCGTCGAGCCGCTGCCCGGCGCCGGGCGTGGCGCGGCCGCCCTGCCAGCATTCGGGGGCGGCCCCCGGCAGGTCGCCGGGGCGGAACAGGCGGATGTCGACCGCCAGGCCCTCGCGCTTCATGCGCTCGGCCCACAGGTAGAACAGGCGGCCGCGCGGGTCGTGTTCGTTGTGGGCGTCGATCAGCATCAGGTACGAGGGCCGCAGCGGCACCAGCCGGTAGCGCGGGCTCAGCAGGCCGTGGTTGCGCAGCGTGGCCTCGACGGTGCGGCGCGCGTCGAGACGGCGCCGGCGCGCCAGCGGTGCACCCAGGTCGCTGTCGCCGCGCACGTGGCGTTCCAGGCGGCCGGCCACCGCCGGCGTCAGCGCAGGCAGCGACTGGCGCGCCTCGTCGGCCAGCGTGCGCGTGTCGAGCACCACGCGCCGGCCGCTGCGGCGCCGGCCCTGCATCAGCTGCAGCCCGGGCACGCCGCCGGCCAGCAGCCACAGCAGCAGCGGCACCGCCAGCAGCGGCCAGACCCGGTCGGCGCGCAGGGTGCGCGCTTCGCGGACGGCCGGGAAGAGCCCCAGCAGGTCGGGCGCGCTGGCCGCGGCTGCCAGCGGCGCCGCGCTCGCCGCGGGCGCCGGGCCCGGCACCTGCGAGGCCGGCACGGCGGGCGGCGCGACCTCGACGCCGGCGCGGCGCGGCCACCACCACCACGCGACGGCGACGGCGCCGGCCAGCAGCAGCGCCAGCGCCCAGACGAGCCAGCGCGAGCCGGCGCGGCGGGGTGCGGCGGCCCGCGCGTCGCCGGCGGCGGCAGCCGTGGCCGGGTCGGGCGCCGCCGTCGTGGGGCGCCAGGCCATGCCGAAGCGCTTCGCCCAGTCCAGGAAGATCGGGTCGAAGCGCGCCTGCTCCTCGCGCGTGTTGCAGAACACCGGGCGCAGCCACGCGAGCAGCGCCTCGCGCGTCGTCGGCGCGTTCGGCCGGCCGGCCAGGCGCGCGAGCAGCCGCCCGGCCGACACCGCCTCGGCCGCCCCGGCGCGAAAGCCCGCCTGGCGCAGCCGGTCGATCAGGTCGGTGAGGCCGGCGCCATGCCATTCGGCGCCGATCGGCGGGGACGCGCCGCCCGGCGCATCGGCGTTCAGCCCGGGGCCCATCGCTTGAGCACGCTGTCGAGCTCGCCGCGGTCTTCGCGGTGCTTGACCAGCGTGCTGGCGGCGCGCTTGAGCTCCGCGAAGTTGCCACCGCTGGCCAGGCGTGCGTGCGGGTCGGCGCGGCCGCCGTGGGCCAGGGCCCGCGACAGGTCGAGCAGTTCCGAGGTGCCCGGCTGGTAGGCCAGCGAGCCGGCGCCCGACTCGCGGAACTTCGCGAACAGCTCCAGCACGTCGGCGTACAGCGGGTGCAGCCGGGTGAGGTCGGGGCCCTCGCCGCTGCCGGTGACGCGGCTGCGCAGGATCTTCGCCAGCATCTCCAGCGTCGGGTCGGGGATGTGGTAGTAGATGCAGCGCCGCAGGAACGGCGGCGGCAGCTCGCGCTCGGAGTTGCTCGTGATCAGCACGATCGGGTGCAGCGACTCGTCGTCGGGCACGCGCACCAGGCCGTCGGCGAGCTCGCGCACCACGAACTCCTTGCGCTCGATGCTGTTCAGCAGGTCGTTCGGGAAGTCGCGGCTGGTCTTGTCGATCTCGTCGATCAGCACCACGCTCGGGCGCGGCTGCGGCTCGCGCTTCAGCGCATCCTCGGGCAGGCCGAGCGTGCGCAGCCGGTCGTGCTGCTCGGGCGCCGCGCGCAGGATCGCCTTGCCGAGCGGCCCGAAATTCAGGAAGCGCGCGACCGACAGCGCGCGCCGGTCGGGCGCCTCGCCCATCGCCTGCGCGGCCTTGAAGGCCTCGACCGCGGCGAGCCGGCCGACCAGGTCGAAGCGGTAGAACAGATCCATCGCCTCCGACAGCGACTGCGACTCGAAGCGCTGCACCGGGCCGAGGTTGAACTCCCAGGCCACGCGCTCGGCGAGCTGGCTCTTGCCGGTGCCGGGGCTGCCCGTCAGCAGCAACGGCTTGCCCAGCAGCAGCGCGGTGTTCACCGCGCAGACCAGGTCGTCGCCGGCGATGTAGCCCGCCGGGTGCTCGCGCGCCGACTCGTCGTGCGTGCCCTCGTCGCCCTCGCGGCGGCGCCACGGGCCGACCTCGCCGCCGAAGGGCTGGCCGGCCTCGCCGCGCCCGATGGCCGCCATCAGCGCGGCGCGCACGCCACCGGTGGCCGGGCTGCCGTCTTCACGCGTGGGCGCGCCGCCCCAGAACTGTCGCATCGTGTGCTGCTTTCGTGCTTGCGTCGGGTCAGGGCTCGCGCCGGCAGTGCGGGCAGGTCGCGGGGTCGTGGTCGAGCAGACGCTCCACCGCCCGGGCGACGTCGCGCACGCGCGAGGTGGCGGGCGAGGACGCGATCTCCTTGTCCTCGGTCAGCCGGTGGCAGAAGTCGACCTGGCCGAGCTTGTAGCCGCCGAGGGTGAAGTTCTTCCACAGGCAGGGCTCGATCACCGCCGTCCACGCGGCGCGCTCGCTGGCCTGGCCGCCGGCCTCGTCGATCAGCCGCAGCACCTGCGCGAACTCGCCGGTGGGCGGCTTGTTGGCGATCGCGTAGGCCGACGAGACCAGCGCGACGAAGTCCGTCCAGTCGGAGTCGCCGCCGGCCACGACCAGCGCGCCGGCCTGCTGCTGCCCGGCACCGCTGGCCACCACCTGCCGGATCGGGCGGCCGTGCAGGTCGTCCTGCTGCGCCTTCAGCTGCTCCTCGAACACGCTGGCGCACTTGGCCGGCGCCGACCTGTCGCCGCCTTCGCCCGCGGGCACCCACGACACGTAGAAGTTGCGCGGTCCGGCCTGCGCGGCCCCGCCGATGACCTTGTTCGACTGCAGGATGGACGCGGGCATCGCCGGTTCAGCCCTGCCCCAGCCCGCCGGACTTCAGCAGCCGCTCGACGAGCTGGGCGTACTGCTTGTCGAGCTTCTTCGGGTTGTCCCAGGCCAGGCTCTCGAGGCGGTAGTTGACGTCGAAGGGCCCGAGGAAGTTGACGTCGCCGAGCGCCTTGAGCTGCGGGTCGGGGCTGTTGAGCGCGCCGCGCGCACGCGCGCCGTCGAGCTTGAGCAGGTCGGGCCGCATCTCGTTGGTGAGCACGAACAGCAGCTTCGGCGACCCGCCGCCGGCCTCGAAGCGCTCGACCGCCCGGTACAGCTCGCGCAGGCACTGGTTGGACTTGACCCAGTATTCGTCGCACAGCAGCGCGACGAAGTGCGTGCACTGCTCGAGCGCCGCGTCGACCTGCTGCTGCCAGTTGCCGCCGGCGCGGATCTCCTCGCTGTCGAGGAAGGTGTCGAAGCCCACGCCTTCGGCGATGGCCTCGAGCTTGAGGTGCAGGCCATTGGCCAGCTTGGTCCACTTCGGGCCGTGGCGGTACGACAGGAAGATCAGCGGGCGGGTCACGGGCAGCTCCAGTCAGGGCCCGGGTGGGGCGGACTGATGTTGCCGCATGGCGGGACGGCTGCCAAGCGTGGGGGCCCGTAATCTTGGGGGCGGTGGCACGGGCGCACGGCTGCCCGGGTTGGGATCCGACCCCGGGGTGTCGCCTAAGGAACTGTGCAGGCCGGCGCTCGCGGCGGTGGGCTTCGCGGTCACGACGCTCGCTCCATGCGTTGCTATGCGAAGGCCTATCGCAATGTGGAGCTGCGTGACGCCGATGACGACTTTGGTCTGGCGCTCAGGATCGCTGGATTCAATGCACTGGTCTTTCGCCCCACTTGCCTCATCCAATGTCGTATTTGGCCTTGGCCGCTTCCGCAGATATCGCCTGCAGTTTGGGTGGTCCACCCCCCTGCAGTTCTCCATGTGGATAGGTTCTTTCCCAGTAGCGACCATCGTTCGGGTCTTGAAACAAGGTCTCCCAGTCACCCCATTGAGGACTAGCCGCGATCATCCGGAGGTAGCTATTCACCAGCCATTCGATTCGCTCGCAGACCGCGTCACCTCGAATGCCGGTGTTGGCGCGAATCCAGGAACCAGCTAGCACTTCTTCGTCTGGCATTGGTCTCATGGGCCCACCACTTCAAATTTCGCGCCAGAAGGAATTGGACCGTTCGGAACGACGAACTCCCTGGCACCCCCCGCGGTCTTGCCGCCGCCGATGAACCCAGTATCCATACGATTGACTGGGCTCGCCAGTCCAGACTGTGGAGTTGGGAAGCGAATTACGGTGAAGGACTTCGCTTCGTCGATGGTCAGCCTTTGAGCGATCTGTTTCGCACCCAAGCCCGCGATGTCTTCCGCTGCTGTAACGAAGACGTCTGATCTGCTCGGAGGCCCCAACGTTGGGAAGCTACCATTGCCAGGAATGACGCGGGCCAGTTCCTGCGGAACAGGATTGGATACGGCTCTTGTGGCGCCACTATTGCCCACCTGCGCAGCCCCTCCACTCGCAGCATCCCGGCGCGCGGCGCCAATTCCAGTCGAACCTATGACGCTCCCGCCACCCACATCGGGTCCTCCGCCACTTCCCGATCGCGGTGTCTTGTAGATCGCATTCCAGTCCGATCTGCCGTCAGGATCGATGAAGCTGTACGGGTCATTGGCTGCATAGCGATAGCGACTGAAACGATCCGCGTCTTTCGCATCCGTTGCTTCGGGGTCCACCGAAAGAAACCGCGCGGCCAGCGGGTCGTAGTACCGCTGCTGCATGTACACGAGCCCCGTGTCCGCATCGTTCAGGTGCCCGGTGTACCCGACCCCTTTCGGGTTCGTTCCTGCCGCCGTCGCGCCATAGGGTTCGTAGCGGGTGCGGCTCAGGAGGAGGCCGCTGCCGTTGGTCCGGGCGACCGGGCTGCCCAGCAGGTCGGAGTGGACGTAGCTGACCCCCGTCAGCGAGTTGACCTCGGCGACCAGCGTGCCCCCGAGGTGGATGTAGGCGGTCGCGCCTTGCGCGGAGTGCACGGACCGCAGCAGTCGGCCGGACTGGTCGTAGACATGCCGGGCCGACTGGCCGTTGGCGTAGGCCACCAGGGCCCGCCGGCCGTGACCGTCGTAGGTGTAGGTGGCGCGCCCGGCTGCACCGGTCATCCGGTTGGCGATGTCGAACGAGAAGACCTGGCTGCCGCGCTGGGTGACGTTGCCGTTGGCGTCGTGGGCCATGGACAGGGCCTGGCTGCCGGACAGGCGTGTCAGTCGGTTCGTGACCGGGTCGACGTCGTGCGTGAGCGTTCTCGTGCCGACGACGCTGGCGCGCAGGTTGTCCAGCGCGTCGTAGCGGAAGCTTCCCGCGCCCCAGATGCCGTCGGCCCGGACCAGGCGGTCCAGGCCGTCGTAGGCCATGCCGCGGCTGGCGGTGGCGAACAGTTCGTCGCTGATCGCGGCGATGTTGCCGTTGGCGTCGTAGGCATGGCGATCCTGCACGACGGTCCCGCTGCCGCCGGCGTCGCGCCAGAGCTCGGGCAAGCCGCGCAGGTTCTGGCTGACGGTGTGGACCACCCCGTTGGCCAGGGTGTAGGAGGCCAGCTCGCCGTTCGGGTGATGGCTCACGCCGGTGACGTAGGGGCCGGCACGGGTCGGTTCGCCCAGGGCGTTCGGCGCATAGCTCAGGGTGCTGCCGTCGGGGTAGGTCAGCGCGGCGACGTGCCCGTTGGCATCGATGCCCCAGCCGATGGCGTCCACCCCTTCCGGCGAGCTCAGGACCTCGCTGACTCGCAGTCGCCGGTTGTTGTAGCCGTAGGTCCAGGTCAGCCCTGCGGAGCTGACCTGTCGCAGCAGTCCGTCGGGCGTGTAGCTGCGCGTGATCGAGGCACTGCCGTCGCCGTGGGTCGTCGTCGTCGGGCGATTCCGTGCGTCGTAGGCCTGGCTGATCTTGCGCGAGCTCGGCACGCTGGCGAGGTCGCAGGCCGCGGCCGGCAAGGCCAGGCCGCTGGCGCGCCAGACCACGTTGCCCGCGGCGTCGGTCGACTGGACGGTGGCGCCGGTCTCGGGCTCGAGGATCTTGCACAGCTGCTGCCGGGCGTCGTAGACGTAGCGGCGTGTCGCCCGCGTTCCGTCGCTGCCGGCACGCTCGATCGACAGGGGCTTGCCGAAGACGTCGCGGGTGATGGTCACGCGCACCCCCTCGGGCGAGGTCATCGCGGTGAGGGACGACGTGTCGGGCTCGTCGAAGGCCTGGAAGGCGGTGACCGTGCCGAAGCCACGCGGGTTGATCGTCTGTGTCCGGAAGCCGCTCAGGTAGTTGAACGTCGTCGGCAACGCGCCCAGTTCGCTGTCGGCGAGGGTCTGCGTGATCCGGCCGAGTGCGTCGTGGCTGGTGCGGGTGCCCGGCGCCTGTGCCGTCACCGACGTGATGGTTCTTGCCGGGTACGACGCGAACACGGTCCGGTTGTAGGCGTCGTGGTGGAAGAGCTGCATGCGCCGCGTCGCGGTCGGGTTGGCGGCGTCGTAGGTCGTGGTCAGCCGCTTGCGCCAGCGCGCGTCGAAGTAGTTGACCGTGACGGCGTTGCCCTCGGTGATGGTCTGGCGCCAGTGGTTCGCTTCGAGGCCGTATTCCGCGGTGGGCACCTGCGTGAACGCGAGCAGCCTGGGTTTGTAGGGCGTGGCATCGCCGGCGGGCGGCGTCGCCGACGCCAGTCGGCCCATCGCGTCGTAGCCGTAGTTCCAGGTCGTTCCGGCCTCGTTGGTGACGCTCGACAACTGTCCGAGGTTGTTGACCACGCCGGTCACCACGGTGCCGTCGGCGTAGGTGATCCGTTGCGCAAGGCCACGCTTGTAGTTTTCGAGGGTGGTGGCGTTTCCCACGCCGTCGAAGACGCTGTTCAGTGTTCCGTCCGGATGGAATCGGTAGGCCTCGACGCGCTGGCCGAAGCTGAATCGGGACAAGGGCAGCGCCGTGGCCGGGTCGAACGAGGTGTTCGACTCGACCATTCCGTCGACGCCACGGCTGGCGACCTGGCCCAGCACCCAGAGCCGGGTCTGGTCGAAGTAGTTCGTCGACTCCGTTCGGCTGTGGCCCAGGCTGCTGGAGCGGATCTGGCCGGTCGGGCGTGCAAAGCGGTCGAATCCGGTGGCCTGCTGGGAGAAGGTGACGCCTTGCTGCGTGACGACGCGCGACTCCTGCGGGGTGTGGATCCGGCTCATCGAGTCCGCAACGCCGCCGTGGTAGCCGACCAGTGATGGAAACGGACCGCGTGTCGGCAGACTGTAGGTGTGGCGGGTGGTTCTCAACGCACCCGACGAGTCGAGCCCTTGCGCGCTCTCGATCAACAGGCCCTCGTCGATGCCGAACTGCGTGCCGTAGGTGTTCCGGGTGACATGGCCGTGGGGGTCGGTGACGGTCACGGTCTTCGTGGAGACGCAGTTGATGCAGGGGCCGAAGCTGCCGATCGGCAGGCTGTAGGCATACGACCAGGTCATGGGCGCCAGACCCGGTCCTGCCAGTGTCTTGCTGAGGATCGAATAGGACGCGAAGTACCTCGAAACCCGGGCGGCGCCGCAGTTCTCCTGCCGGCCCGGGACATTCGATCGACCATGCTCGGTCAGTCTGAGCACGAAGGTCCCCACCGCGCCGGAGGGGTGGGTGATGCTGCCGGTCACGGGCGTGCCGCCGGCGACGCCGCCGTCCGCTTCGCAATCCGGGTCGCCCTTCGAGAACGGATCCCTGGCCAGTAGGCCGAGGGCAAAGGTCCACTGCGAAGCGTCGGGCAGGGTGACCGACTGGAGTGCTCCGGCGCTGTCGTAGGCGTAGGTCCAGGTGCGGGTGCCGTCACTGACGGACTGGATCCGGTTGCTCGTACCGACATAGCTGAAGGTGATCGAGCGGCCGTCGCTGGACATGATCGAGCCGAGCCGCCATCCGTCGGACCCGGCATAGGTGTAGCGAACCCAGTTCCCGAACCGATCGGTCACCTGCGTCGGCAGGATCCAGATCTCGTTGCGAGGCAACATCCCGCCGCCGTTGTAGCTGGGGTAGGGGCGGCTGACCATGTGGTCGAACCGGATCAGGGTGCCGTCGGGCGCATGGGCCAGGAAGCCTTCGCCCGCGCCCCGCTGCAGGGACGGCAGGCAGCTGAACTGCCAATGCTGCTTGGTCACGACCGGGTACTGCAGGCCATCGGTCGGTTCGAGGGGGTTCGGCGCCACGGCGGGGTCGCCCGGCGACGCGTAGCGCCCCAGCAGCGTCTGGTCGCCCTGCCCGGGCAGGTACAGGTGATAGCCGTCCCAGTACTTGTAGGACGGTGCCGCGCTTGGGCTCCCGGAATTGGCCACGAAGTACGCGATCGGCGGTGCCTGGAACTGGCTGCATCGAGCCAGGTTCGGGGCGTCCAGGCCGTTGCCGAACCAGGTGTCGGCGTTGGCGGCAACGGTGTGAAGGTGCGGAATCTCGAGATCCCAGTCCCCGAACAGGCCGCTGTTCAACCGGGCCTGGCGGGTCCCCGCGGCCAGGTGTCGGCCGACCGCCACCGGCAGCGCGTGATTGCCTGGCAGCGAGACGTCCACCTGCGTGAACTCGAGGCCACCGCTGTACTCGTTGACCCGGTCGCCGAGCAGGTCCGGGCCCAGCCCCTGGACCACTTCGCCGGACCGGGCCAGGATCCCTTGCTCGAAGTAGTTCGTCGGGGTCGTGTTCCCGCCGGGGTCACCGGGGCTGCCGTTCACGATCACTGCTTCCTGGGCGGGGCACGCCATCGTGGCGGCCAGGAGGCTGGCGCCGAGGTACCCCCTGAGCTTGTTCAATGCGAGACGAAGTCTTGGCGTGACGATGCGTGTCGATGGCATGGTTGGACCTCCAAACTTCCGATGCGGGCCTTGCCGACGTGCCCTTGGGGGCGACGTGTCCGTGCACTGTCCCCGAGTCGGTCGTGGGCGCCTATCGCCCCGAGGAGGCGCTCGAGGGAGGCCCTCCTTTGGGGGAGGCGGCGCGAACCTCTGCGGCCGGCCTCAGCCCGCCAGCAGCGGCGCCAGGTAGCGCCCCGTGAAGCTGTCCGGCGCCGCGGCCACGGCTTCGGGCGTGCCCTGGGCGATGACCCGGCCGCCGCCGGCGCCGCCTTCGGGGCCCATGTCGATGACCCAGTCGGCGGTCTTGATGACGTCGAGGTTGTGCTCGATCACGACGATGGTGTTGCCGGCGTCGCGCAGCTGGTGCAGCACCTTCATCAGCAGGTCGATGTCGGCGAAGTGCAGGCCGGTGGTCGGCTCGTCGAGGATGTAGAGGGTGCGGCCGGTGTCGCGCTTGCTCAGCTCGAGCGCGAGCTTGACGCGCTGCGCCTCGCCGCCCGACAGCGTGGTCGCGCTCTGGCCGAGGCGGATGTAGCCCAGGCCCACGTCGAGCAGCGTCTGCAGCTTGCGCGCGAGCGTCGGCACGGCGCTGAAGAAGGCGTGCGCGTCCTCGACGGTGAGGTTCAGCACCTCGGTGATGTTGCGGCCCTTGTAGAGGACCTCCAGCGTCTCGCGGTTGTAGCGCCGGCCATGGCAGACGTCGCAGGGCACGTAGACGTCGGGCAGGAAGTGCATCTCGACCTTGATGACGCCGTCGCCCTGGCAGGCCTCGCAGCGCCCGCCGGCGACGTTGAAGCTGAAGCGCCCGGCGCCGTAGCCGCGCTCGCGCGCGGTGGGCACCTCGGCGAACAGCTCGCGGATCGGCGTGAACAGGCCGGTGTAGGTGGCCGGGTTGCTGCGCGGCGTGCGGCCGATCGGGCTCTGGTCGACGTTGATGACCTTGTCGAAGGCCTCCAGTCCCTCGATGGCGTCGTGCGCCCCGGGTTCGGCATGGCTGCCGTAGAGCTTGCGCGCGACCGCGGCGTACAGGGTGTCGTTGACGAGCGTGCTCTTGCCCGAACCCGACACGCCGGTCACGCAGGTGAACAGCCCGACCGGGATCTCGACGTCGACGCGCTTCAGGTTGTTGCCGCGCGCGCCGCTGATCTTCAGCACCTGCGGCTCGGCGGTGTCGGCGAGGCGGTGGCGGCGCGCCGGCACCGGGATGCGCAGCACGCGCGACAGGTAGCGCCCGGTCAGCGACTCGGGGTTCGCCGCCACCTCGTCGGCCGTGCCCTGCGCGATCACGCGGCCGCCGTGCACGCCGGCGCCGGGGCCGAGGTCGATGACGTGGTCGGCGGCGCGGATCGCGTCCTCGTCGTGCTCGACGACCAGCACGCTGTTGCCCAGGTCGCGCAGGTGGCGCAGCGTGCCGATCAGGCGTTCGTTGTCGCGCTGGTGCAGCCCGATGCTGGGCTCGTCGAGCACGTACATCACGCCGGTCAGGCCCGAGCCGATCTGCGAGGCGAGCCGGATGCGCTGTGCCTCGCCGCCCGACAGCGTGTCGGCGCTGCGGTCCAGGCTCAGGTAGTTCAGGCCGACGTCGTTCAGGAACTTCAGCCGCGAGCGGATCTCGCGCACCACCTTGTCGGCGA
>ERZ795044.2293-NODE-2293-length-16691-cov-5.074176_pt1 | contig 16691 bp, 18 predicted proteins | sample MGYA00375128_ERZ795044 | MGnify/ENA primary metagenome ERZ795044 (study PRJEB30173, sample SAMN05720213) | anaerobic digester metagenome | isolation source: active sludge of municipal wastewater-treating anaerobic digesters | place: USA | collected 2014-12-22 ... | reverse complement strand
AGATAAGTCCTCGTGACTGGAGTTCAGACGTGTGCTCTTCCGATCTTCGACCTGCAGCGCGTGCTGGAGAACGAGAAGATCCGCCTGCACCTGCCGATTCACTTCAAGGGCGCCACGACGGCTCCGGGCGTGAAGACTCAGGGTGGTTCGGTGTCGCATCGCATCGCCGACGTCGAAGTGCAGTGTCTGCCGAAGGATCTCCCGGAGTTCCTGGAGATCGACATGTCGGACATGAAGCTGAACGAGACGAAGTTCCTGAGCGACATTCCGCTGCCGGCGGGTGTGGCGATCACGGCCCTGATCCAGGGCAAGAACCAGGTGGTCGTTTCGATCCACGCGCCGCGTGCCGAGGAACCGGAACCGACTGCGGTCGCCGCGACCGAAGGCGCCGTGGCTGCTGCTCCGGCAGCCGACGCCGCGAAGAAGGAAGAGCCTGCGAAGAAGGACGCCAAGAAGTAATGGATCGCGGACCGCGCGGCGCCTGTCGCGCGGTCCGCCTTGCCTGCTGACGGCTGATGGCCTCCAGTGACCTGAAACTCATCGTCGGCCTGGGCAATCCAGGGGCCGAGTACGCCCGCACCCGCCACAACGCGGGATTCTGGCTGGTCGATGAACTCGCGCGCCGCCACGGCGGCAGCTTCCGCACCGAGAGCCGGCACCAGGGCGAGGTCGCCCGAGTGAAGATCGCGGGCCGGGAGATCTGGCTGCTGAAGCCCACCACATTCATGAACCGTAGCGGCGGTGCCGTGCAGTCGCTGTCGGGGTTCTACAAGATTGCGCCCGGCGAGATGCTCGTCGCGCATGATGAAATCGATCTGCCCGTTGCGGCGCTGCGTCTGAAAGAGGGCGGTGGCCACGGCGGGCACAATGGCCTGCGTGACATCATCGTCACGCTCGGCGATGCGTTCTGGCGCCTGCGGATCGGCGTCGGCCATCCGGGCTCGAAGCCCGAGGTCGTCGACTACGTGCTGCGACGCGCGCCGGCCGAAGAAGACGCTTTGCTGCAGCAGGCGGTTATCGCGGGGGCGGACATCATCCCCGTCGTGATCGAGCAGGGCGCGCAGAAAGCGATGAATAGATTGCATACCAAATAGCGCAGAGAACACAGGATCACCATGGGCATCAAGTGCGGCATCGTCGGCCTTCCGAACGTCGGCAAGTCGACTCTCTTCAACGCACTGACGCGTGCGCAGATCGCGGCCGAGAACTATCCGTTCTGCACGATCGATCCGAACGTCGGCATCGTGCCGGTGCCGGATCCGCGGCTCGATGCACTATCCGAGATCGTGAAGCCCGAGCGCGTCGTGCCGGCGATGATCGAGTTCGTCGACATCGCAGGCCTCGTCGAAGGTGCCTCCGAAGGCAAGGGCAAGGGCAATGCCTTCCTCTCGCACATCCGCGAAGTCGATGCGATCGCGCACGTCGTCCGCTGTTTCGAGAACGACGACATCATCCACGTCGCCGGGCGCATCGATCCGCTGGCGGACATCGACATCATCAACACCGAACTCGTCCTCGCGGACCTGAACATCGTCGAGAAGGCCGCAGATCGCCAGACCAAGGCGGCCAAGGGTGGCGACAAGGATGCGATCCGCAAGCGCGACATCTTCGAGCGGGTGCGCGTGCATCTGGATGGCGGCAAGCCCGTGCATTCGATGACGCTGACCATCGAAGAAAAGAAGGACATCCGTGAACTGCACCTCCTGACCGACAAGCCGGTGATGTACGTTGCGAACGTGCTCGAGAGCGGCTTCGAGAACAACGCGTTCCTGGATGCGCTGAAGAAGCGCGCGGCCGGCGAGGGCGCGACGGTAGTGCCCGTCTGTGCGGCCATCGAAGCGGAAATCTCGCAGCTCGAGGACGCGGACCGCGCCGAGTTCCTGCGCGATCTCGGGCTCGAGGAGCCGGGCCTCAATCGCGTGATCCGCGCCGGCTACCAGCTGCTCGGGCTGCAGACCTACTTCACCGCCGGCGTGAAGGAAGTGCGCGCGTGGACCATCCACCGCGGCGACACCGCGCCGCAGGCGGCGGGCGTGATCCACACTGATTTCGAACATGGCTTCATCCGCGCCGAGGTGATCGGCTTCGACGACTTCATCACCTTCAAGGGTGAGCAGGGCGCGAAGGCTGCCGGCAAGATGCAGCGCGAGGGCAAGGAATACATCGTGCGAGAGGGGGACGTCATGCATTTCCTGTTCAACGTATGAATACTCCCGCGGCCGTGCGTCGTTCGCCGTGGATGGACGACGATCTGGAGATCTTCCGCGATGCGGTCTCGCGATTCGTCGAGACCGAGATGGTGCCGCACGACGCGCGCTGGCGCGAACAGCACCGCGTGGACCGTGAGGTCTGGCTCTCGGCTGGACGCAACGGCTTCCTGTGCACGGATATCCCCGAGACCTATGGCGGCATGGGCGGTGATTTCCGGCATGAAACGATCATGTATGAAGAGCAGTGCCGGCGCGGACTCTCGGGTTTCGGCCAGGGCGTGCACAGCATCTGCGCGCACTATCTGCTGAACCATGGCACCGAGGAGCAGAAGCTGCGATTCCTGCCGAAGCTCGCGCGCGGCGAACTGATCGGTGCGATCGGCATCACGGAGCCGGCGGCCGGTTCGGACATGCGCGGCCTGCGCACGCGTGCCGTGCTCGATGGAGACGATTACGTCGTCAACGGCTCGAAGATCTTCATCACCAACGGCGGCGGGGCGGGGCTCGTCGCGCTGGTCGTGAAGACGGACAGTGCGCGCGACTCCAAGGCATTGTCCATCCTGATGGTCGAGACCGCGGACCTGCCGGGCTATCGCGTCGGCCGCGTACTCGACAAGATGGGCATGCAGGCGCAGGACACGGCAGAACTGTTCTTCGAGAACGTGCGGGTGCCGGCGGCGAATCTGCTCGGCGGCGTCGAAGGCCGCGGCATGTACCAGCTGATGGCGGACCTGCCGTACGAGCGGCTGCTGATTGCGATCTGCGGTGTGGCCGCGATGGAAGGCGCGCTGGCGGAAACACTGCGCTACGTGCGCGAGCGCAAGGCGTTCGGGCAGGCCATTGCCGATTTTCAGAACACGCGCTTCAAGCTCGCGGAAGTGGCGACGACGACGCGCATCGCGCGATCCTTCATCGACGACTGCATCGGCCAGCAGCTGCGCGGCGAACTCGATACCGCGACGGCCTCGATGGCGAAGTGGTGGGCCACGGACATGCAGCAGAAGGTCATCGATGACTGCCTGCAGCTGTTCGGTGGCTACGGCTACATGAACGAATACCTGATCTGCCGGATGTTCACGGACTCGCGCGTGCAGCGAATCTACGGCGGCACGAACGAAATCATGAAAGAGTTGATCGCGCGGTCCCTGTAGCGCGACACTGCGGTATGGCCGAGCCGATCGCGTCGCATGCCGTTCTACGTGTCGCCCAGGGCCGGGTCCGTGAGGTCACGGACCGGCTCGCGCGCAGCTTTGCCTCCTCGGCGAGCTGCGGAGCCTGTGGCAAGAGTTCGATCGAGGCGGTGCTCGCCGTGCGGAAGGTTTCGTGGCCGTCGAGTATCCGGTCTCGCGCGGCTCCTGCGCCGCGTATTTCCCCGAGGCGAGCGTGCTGATCGCGCTGGAGTATTTCGACCCGCACAGTCGCACGCCGGCCTACAAGTCCGTGCCGGTCGAGGTCGAACGCATCGCAACCTGATGCAGGGCGCGGATCGCCGCGAGCACGCGCGAATCCTGCATCGATCCCGTCCGGTAGGTCATCGCCACAGGTCGTTGCCACTGGAAGGCCTGCGCCGGCAGTGATACGAGTTGCCCGCTGGCAATGTCCTGCTCGATCAGGCCGAGCGGCAGAACGCTGAGGTGCTGTCCGCGCATCAGGACGCCGCGGCAGAATTCGATCGACGTCGTCACCAGGCTGGGCTGGGGCAGCGGCAGGCCTGCGCTGTCGAAGACCTCGCGCCAGGCCGCCTCCACGTCGCCGCTGTTCGCGCCGAGCACCCACTCGCAGCCATCCAGATCGGCAAGATCCAGCGCACGGCCGCTGTGGGTCAGCCGGTGGGATCGCGCGGCGATCAGTCGATAGTCCTGGTGAGTCAGCGTCTCTGTCGCCAACCCTTCCATCAAAGCGTCGCCCTGATCGGTGCGGATATAGACCGCCACGTCGATCTCCTGCCGCAGCAGCGCAGGCACCAGGCTGCCCTGGATGCCGTCGATGACCGTGATACCAAGCCCCGGATTCTGTGCGCCCAGCACGACGGCGGCCGACGTCACGAGCGAAGCGGCGACGGTCGGACTCGCTCCGATTCGCACCGTGCCGCTGTCGACGGCGCGCAGCAACTGCAGTCGTGTGCGAAACGCCGCTTCATCCCGGGTGACGCCACGCGCGAATTCGATCAGCTGCTGTCCGAAAGCCGTGGGCCGTGGGACACCGGCTTCGCGATCGAGCAGCCGCACGCCGAGCTCTTCTTCCAGCAGCCGCAGGGCCTTGCTGACGGCTTGCTGCGTTCGGCCGAGATGTTCTGCCGCGCGCGTGAATCCGCCGTGCTCGATGACCGCGATGAAGTATCGCAACTGCTGCAACTGCATGCCGCGAGGATAGCGCGGCGGTGCACGACGGTGCGCGTCAGTACGCCTCGGGTTGCCAGGGCTTGCCGCGCGCGGAGAGTTCCGGGGGCAGGTAGGGCCGCAGCGGCGGCGAGCGCGAGATTTCGAACTCGTGCGACGTCCAGTTGTTCAGCAGCGCGGCGCCCAGGGTGCGGATCAGCGCCAGATTGCCGCTGCGCGTGCCGTAGGGACCATGCGCGATGCCCGGCGGTCGCCAGAAATACGCGCCTTCATGCATCGTGCCGACATTGCTGAGATAGTCGCCCGAGATCAGGAACATCTCTTCGACACAGTCATGGACTTCCTGCGGGCCACGCCACTGCGGCGGGTGCAGGTGCGGCGGGCAGTACACCAGCATCGTCGTGTCGGCGTCGCCGATCTGGCCGCGCAGCATCTTCCAGCGCAGGCCCGAGGAGGCGTACACGGGATCCATGCCGGCGCATTCCCAGGGCATCTCGAACGCATCGAGCAGCGGCTCTGCGCCGCTCAGGTCGTATCGGCCTGCTGGAGGATCGCCGGTGCGCCAGCGCGGCTCGTGATCGAAGAACGTCAGGACGACGGCGCCTGTGACGGTCTCCGCGTCATGACGTGGATAGCCTGCCGGCAGGCGCGTGTAACAGTGCTGCGCATGCAGCTGTCCGTCGCGGCGCAGTTCGCCGTCGAGCACCAGCGATTCCTCAGCGGCATCGACGTAGCCGATATCGTGCCGGCTCCATCCGGTCGGGTAGCGGATCAGTGCAGAGACCGCGCCGCTGCCTTCATCCTGGCTCAGGATCTTGCATTCTGTGCCGGCCAATAACGACCAGGGGCTTGCCTGCCAATCGAGGCGCTGGGCCTGAATGAATTCCAGATGGGCGCGTGTCATATCATGAAGGCTGGCACGGCCCGCGGACGCCGCCCATACGCAGGATCCGCAGGTTGTGCGCCGGTAACCTTTAGTTGTTTCCAGAGGCGGAACTGGCAGGGCAGTCTTGCCGGTGCTCTGCCCGGAAGGATGGAATCGAATGGACTCGGCGATGATCTACAGCCTGACGAAGTGGGCGCATGTGCTCGTGATGGGATACTGGCTCGGCAGCGAGCTGGTCATCAACGCGCTGACGCACTACATCACCCGCACGACGACGCTGTCCGGCGCCGAGCGCATGCGGCTCTGGGACTTCCTGATGGATGTCGACCAGCACGTCCGCAACGCGATGATCATGTCGATACCGCTTGGCTTCACGCTGGCAGCCTTTCTCGGGCTCTCGCCGATCACGGGCGGCTGGCTGGCCGCGCTGTGGGTCGCGTCGGCGCTGTGGTTCTGGCTGATGTGGATGACGCACTGGCGGCGCAAGGCACCGGAGGGTCGGACGCTCGCCGCCTGGGACTGGAACGTGCGCTACGTACTGATCGCGGTGTTCGGCGGCGTCGGGATCTGGTCGCTGATCGGTGGCGGGCCATTCCCGGCGGCGTGGCTCGCGCTGAAGATCCTGCTGGTCGCGGGCGCGATCGCCTGCGGTATAGCCGTGCGTTACTACATCCGCCTCGCATACCAGTCCGCGCTGCCCGCCATCGCGCAGGATCGCGCCACACCCGCGGACAACGAAGAATTCCGCGTGCTGATGGTCAAAGGAACCTGGGCGCTCGTCGTGCTGTGGGTGCTGCTGTTCACGATCGGCGGGCTCGGCGCGCTGAAACCATTTTAGTTCCCGACTGTCGAGGCTTCAGAGGATCTGGCAGGCCTCGTCGAACGTGAGTCGCGGCAGTCGCGCATGCAGCCGGCTGCGATCGCCATAGCCGAGGTTGATCAGAAAATTCGCACGGTAGCGGCCGTCCGGAAAGAACTCCTTGTCCACCTGCGTCGCATCGAAGCCGGACATCGGGCCGCAGTCGAGACCCAACGCGCGCGCCGCCAGGATGAAATACGCACCCTGCAATGACGAACTGCGTCTTGCGGTCTCGGCAATCAGTGCAGGCTGACCGTCGAACCAGGCCTGCGCGTTTCCGTGCGGAAACTTCGTTGCGAGTGTTTCGTGGAACTGCAGGTCCTCGGCGACGACGACCGTCACCGGTGCCGCCATCGTCTTGGCGAGATTGCCAGTCGACAGCGCCGGCTTCAGCCGCTCACGTGATGCCGGCGACACGAGAAACAGGAAATGACCAGGCTGTGCGTTCGTGGCCGTCGGACCCCACTTCAGCAGTTCGTGGATGGCCTGCAGCGTTGCTGGCGCGACGGGCTTCGGCAGGAAATAGCTGAAGGTGCGTGCTTCACGGAAGAGCTGATCGAACGAAACAGAATCAACCGGGACCGAATCAACCATGAGAGCCTCTGGACGGTGAAAGGAAATCCGCGAACTGAGCGGGATCGACATTGCCGCCCGACAGCGGCAAGGCCGTGACGAGCCCGATGGTGTTCACGCGCCGCTGCAGCACCGCGGCGAGTGCCACGGCACCGCCCGGCTCGACGACGAGCTTCAGCACGTTGAATGCGAAGCGCATGGCCTCGCGGACCTCGTCATCCGTGACGACGAGCCCGCCCGTGAGCAGGGCGCGGTTGATCGGGAACGTGATCTCGCCCGGCGTGGGCGCCTGCAGCGCGTCGCAGATCGAGCGCGCGCCCTGCACGTTGCGCTCAGGTTGACCGGAGGCGAGGGAGCGGGCGTGGTCGTCGAAGCCTGCCGGTTCAACCGTATAAACGGCGGTGGCGGCACGGTGCCCCTTCAGTGCCAGCGCGGATCCGCTCACCAGTCCGCCGCCGCTGCAGCAGAACAGCGCCTGATCGATCGCGAGGCCGCGAGCTTCGGCCTGCTGCACCATCTCGAGACCCACCGTTCCCTGACCCGCAATGATGTCGGGATCGTCGTAGGCTGGAACCACCACACAGTCGCGCTCGACTGCAATCTGCCGACCGATCTCCTCGCGCACCTGCGTGTAGCGGTCATAAAGCACGACCTCACCACCGAGCCGCTTCGTGTTGACGATCTTGATCGCCGGTGCATCGGCAGGCATCACGATCGTTGTGGCGATGCCGAGCAGCCGTCCGGCATAGGCCACGCCCTGTGCATGGTTGCCGGAAGACCACGCCACCACTCCCGCGCGTCGCTGTGCGGGATCGAGTTGCACGAGCCGGTTGTACGCGCCGCGGAACTTGAACGAGCCTGTGTGCTGCAGCGTTTCGATCTTGAGCAGCACGCGGCCGCCGGCAATCTCGTTCAGCTGTGCGTTGTCGATCAGCGGGGTGCGTACCGCATGCCCCTGCAGCCGTGCGGCGGCAGCGGTGACATCCGTGGCGCTGACGGGAAGTGGCGCGCTGGCGTTCATGCAGCCCTCAGCATTCCGGCACATTCACGGCGAGGCCGCCCTGGGAAGTTTCCTTGTAGCTCGTCGACATGTCCTGGCCCGTCTGGCGCATCGTCGAGATCACCTGGTCGAGCGAGACCTTGTGATCGCCATCACCGCGCATCGCGAGGCGCGCAGCGTTCACGGCCTTCACCGCACCCATCGCGTTGCGTTCGATGCAGGGGATCTGCACGAGGCCGGCGATCGGATCGCAGGTGAGTCCGAGGTTGTGTTCCATGCCGATCTCGGCAGCGTTCTCGATCTGTTCGTTGGTGCCGTTCAGTGCCGCAACCAGTCCACCCGCCGCCATCGAACACGCCACCCCAACTTCACCCTGGCAGCCCATCTCCGCGCCGGAGATCGAGGCATTGGTCTTGTACAGCATGCCGATCGCACCGGCGACCAGCAGGAAGCGCAGCACGCCGTCATCGGTCGCGCCGGGTTCGAAGCGGCGATAATGCATCAGCACCGCCGGCACGATGCCGGCCGCGCCGTTCGTCGGCGCGGTGACGACGCGGCCACCGGCGGCATTCTCTTCGTTGACGGCCAGCGCAAACGCATTCAGCCAGTCCAGCGCGCGCATCGGATCGTCGGCGCTGGATTCGTTCAGCTGGCGGAACAGCTTCGGTGCGCGGCGCCGGACTTTCAGCACACCCGGCAGCAGGCCCTGCGCGCGCGAACCGCGCTCGATGCACTGATCCATCGTCTGCCAGATGCGCAGCAGCGCGGCGCGCGTCTCGGCGTCACTGCGCCAGGCGCCCTCGTTGCGCAGCACGAGCTCATGCAGTTCGAGGCCATGCTCGCGGCAGCGCGCAAGCAGTTCATCGCCGGTCGCGAAAGGCAGGGGCACGGTGATCGCACGCGCATCCTTCGGCGGGCGGCCCAGCTCCGCGGCGCGCACGATGAAGCCACCACCCGTGGAGAAGAACTCCTCGCGATGCAGGATCGCACCCGTGGCATCGAGGGCCGTGAAGCGCAGTCCGTTCGGATGACCGGGCAGCGTCTGGTCGCGATGCAGCAGCAGGTCCATCGGTTCATCGAACGCGATCTCGTGATGGCCCAACAGGCGCAGACGGCGAGTGCCGCGGATGCGCGCCAGCGTCGGCTCGATCGCCTCCGGATCCATGCTGTCCGGCGTGAAGCCCTCGAGCCCGAGCAGCACTGCGCGGTCCGTGCAGTGCCCGAGGCCGGTCAGCGCGAGCGAGCCGTATAGCTGTGCGGCGACGCCGTGCACCTTCGCCAGCAGGCCGCGCTCTTCCAGATCGAGCACGAAGCGCCGCGCGGCATTCATCGGCCCCATCGTGTGGGAGCTCGAGGGGCCGATACCGATCTTGAAGATGTCGAGAACGGAGAGGTTCACGCGCCTATTGTAGGCGCGTTGGCCCTCAGCGGTATCGCCGCACGCGGATGTCCGCCTGCTCCTTGTGGCCGGCGAAGCCTTCGATCGCGCAGAGCCGCGAGCAGTACTCGCCGACCATCAGGGAAGCTTCCTTCGTGACCTTCTGGTAGGTGCAGGTCTTGATGAACTTGCCGACCCACAGGCCGCCCGTGTAGCGCGCGGCCTTCATCGTCGGCAGCGTGTGGTTCGTGCCGATGACCTTGTCGCCATACGACACGTTGGTCTCGGGGCCGAGGAACAGCGCGCCGAAGTTGCGCATGTTGTTCAGGAAGTAGTCCGGGTCGCGCGTCATCACCTGCACGTGCTCGGAGGCGATCTCGTCCGCCTTCTGCACCATCTCTTCATAGGTGTCGCAGACGATGACCTGGCCGAAGTCGCGCCAGGCCTTGCCGGCGGTTTCGCCGGTCGGCAGGATCTTCAGCTGCCGCTCCACTTCGCGCATCGTGTCCTGCGCGAGTTTCTCGGAGTTGGTCAGCAGGATGGCCGGCGAGTTCGGGCCATGCTCGGCCTGGCCGAGCAGGTCCGCGGCGCAGAGCTCACCATCGACGGAATCATCTGCGATCACGAGTGTTTCCGTGGGCCCTGCGAACAGGTCGATGCCGACGCGGCCGAACAGCTGGCGCTTCGCTTCGGCGACAAAGGCATTGCCCGGGCCAACCAGCATGTCCACGGGCTTGATGGTTTCGGTGCCCAGCGCCATCGCCCCGATGCCCTGCACGCCACCGAGCGTGTAGATCTCGTCGGCGCCGGCCATGTCCATCGCCACGACGATGGCTGGGGCGGGCGCACCCTGCCAGGGCGGCGCGGAGGCGATCACGCGCGGTACGCCGGCCACCTTGGCCGTCACCACGCTCATGTGCGCGGAGGCGACGAGCGGATACTTGCCACCCGGCACGTAGCAGCCGACGGACTGCACCGGAATGTTGCGATGGCCGAGGATCACGCCCGGCAGCGTCTCGACTTCCACGTCCTGCAGCGCGGCGCGCTGGATCTCGGCGAAGCGGCGCACCTGCGTCTGCGCGAAGCGGATGTCGTCGATGGCCTGCTGCGGCAGCTGCTTGTAGCAGTCGGCGATTTCGGCCTTCGTGAGCCGGAAGGAGGCGGGCGACCATTTGTCGAATTTCGCCGAGTACTCGCGCGTCGCGACATCGCCGCGCTTGCCGATGTCCGCGAGGATCGCTTCGACGGTGGCGCGGACTTTCGCGTCGTCGCTGGCGGCATCATCGGCTGAACGGCCGTGTTTCAAGAATCGGATCATTGTCATTCCTCTGGACGGAAAATGGCCTGCGGAAGGACATCACCTCTGGAATGTTGGCGCGCCGCCCGCCGGCAGAGTATACGGTTAGCATCATCGATTCCGCTGAGGCCTGCCCATGTCGACCGCATCCCATATGATCCTGCTGCGCCGCCGTCTTGTGTCCATGCTGGCCATCGGGTTGTTCGCGGGCGGGCTGATCACCTCGGGCGATGCGGCAGCGACCAAGCCCTCCCGGCCGGCAGATGCGGCGCCACCGGCGGCGGTGCCCGCGTCGGCCGAGTGGGCCAGCCGATTGCGCAAATCCCGCATCCTCGTCATCGGTGCCACGGGCAACAACGGTGGCGACATCGTGGCGGCGCTCGATGCGATCGGTGCGAAGCCCCGCCTGCTCGTGCGCGACATCGAGCGCGCGCGCCAGCGATGGCCCGGCGAGCGTGACTGGGTGCAGGGCGACCTGACGAAGCCGGAGACACTGAATGCCGCATTGCGCGGCATCGATGTCGTGATCAACGCCGCGGCGACGCGTTCACTGGATGGCCCGAATGGTGTCGATGAAGTGGATCTCGGCGGCATGCGCAATCTCGTTGCCGCGGGTCGTGCCGCGCGCGTGCGGCGCATCGTCGTGATCACCGGCATGACAGTCGGCCGCGCGGAATCCGACTGGCCGCAGGGTCCGTTCAAGCGCGGTTTCGCCGCCAAGCGTGAGGCCGAGAAGATCCTGATCGGCTCCGGTCTCGAGTACGTCGTCCTGCGCCCAACCGGCATCCTGCCGCGGCCCGCGAATCGCTGGGCGATCCGCATCGTCGCGCAGGACGACTACAAGGCTTCTGCGGAAGAGCTGCGCATGCGCGCCCCCGGCACGCTGCCGGATCCGAACGGGCCACCGCCCGAAGGCACGATCGGCCGTGCGGATCTCGCGGAAGTCGCGATCGTCACCGCCGTGCATCCGAAGGCGCGCAATCGCGTGTTCGTCGTGACCGGTACGACTGAGCCGGCGTCCCCGGACTGGGTGCGGGATCTCAAGCGCATGCCGCGGGAGTAATCCCGCGCGCCGGACGCGGCCTCAGGGGCAGATCGTGACTTCGCCGAGGGTGTCGCGACGTGAGCGGAAGGTGCGCGTCGTCGTGAGGGTGCGCTGCAGCGAGCCGACCGTGGCGTCGGCAGTATGTGTCCACTGCAGCACGTCGATCTGGTCACATTGACCCGCCACGGTGGCGCGCGTCAGTCGCGCCATCTCGATCACATGCGAGATCTGACCGGCCGGTGCCGATGTCGTCGCGCTCGACAGCACGATGTGATCGGCGTTGTTGTAGAGCGTGAACTGCCACAGGTACTCGGTCAGCGTCTTCAATGATGTCGCCGTCAGCGGGCGCACGTTGACGATGCCCGCGCTGCCGGAGGTCGAGTCGAGGTCGGTCGTCGAGCGATCGACGTAGCTGCAGCGGAACACGCGGTGCCGCAGGCGAGCATTCACATCGCTGCGCGGCACGCGCAGTACCTCGATCGTCTGCGCATTCGCGGCCACATCGACGATATCCGAATAGCTGCCATTGAAGTTCGGCAGCACCTCGGACCACGCGATCGCCTGGGCCATGTCGTCCGTACACAGTTCGTAGCGCGAGCCATTCGCGGGCGCGGCGATGTCGGCATTCTTCAAGTGCATCGTGGCGACGATGCCGGTGGCGCCGGTCGGAGGGGGGTCCGCGTAAAAGTCGGCGGGCGTACGTGGCGTTCCCGCATAGGCCTGCTGCGCCACGGACTTTTCATAGGCGGTGGAGACGGGCGGCGTGACCGGTGCCGTGGCTTCACCACCGCCACAGGCGGATAGCCACAGGCAGGCCGTGGCCAGCACGAGGACTTCAGATCGCAGGGCAAGGGACATCCGGACTCCCGGGCCGCACAGGTGGGCGGCGCTCGAGATCCTTATCGGCAGGGCCGGGAAGGGCTTGACGGCCCGGGCGAGCAGAGCCGAAAACGGCCATTTGAATCAATTAGATAGGAGTGCGCCCCGCCAGTCTTGACAGCCCCGGGGGTCGCCTACAAACTCGCGCCCCTTGCCCAGCGGTCTCGCCGCTCGGGCGGCGGAAAGGTAGCTCAGCTGGTTAGAGCACGGCACTCATAATGCCGGGGTCGAGGGTTCGAGTCCCTCCCTTTCCACCAACTCCATCGCGCGACGCGCGCCACCCCTAGCGTTTGATCCAGCGGCTCTTGCCGTCGATCAGATCCTTCATGTCGGCATTGGTCTGCGGCAGCTTTTCTGGCGGCAGGTCGAGGTGGTTCAGCGGCACTTCCTGGACGTAGCTCTCGAACACCGCTCGAGTGACATCGAGCGGATAGCGCGGAATCGTGCGGCCTTTGCGGAACGCTGCGATCGGGATCTCCGCCTCGATGACGCTCTCGTTGTTGCTCGGATCCTCCGCCAGCACCTTGCCCTTGTTGTCCACGATCAGGGACTGGCCACCCAGGCTTGCAGGAACGCCTGAATCGGGCGGAAAGGTGATGTTCGACATCGCCGAGTACACGTTGTTGTACAGCGCGATGGCCTGCACGTCCGTCTTCGAGAACAGCGTGGCGGTGCGGAACATGATCTCGACACCGCGCATGGCATAGGCTGCGAACACGAACGGATCGAGCTGCACGGTGCTGACGGCGATGTTGCCGTACTCGGTCTCGAGCACCGGGAACTCTTCTTCGATGCCGTACTTCGATCGGAACCGGTCTCGGACGTTTTCGACGGTCGTGGTCGGGATCTCGTCGCCGAGGCGCAGCACGTTGCGGGACTTCCAGTACGTCGCCTTGATCTTGCCGTCGCGACCGATCACGGGATTCAGACTGAGGATATGACCTGGCCAATCGGGGTCTGTGGCATAGCTGCCGAAGATCACGTAGGTGTCGCAGGCCTTTGCGAGTTCGCCGATGCGCTGCGTCTCTGGCCCCGGAATGCGGATCGTGAACTTCAGCTTCTCGTTGCGTGAGCCGGCGGAATAGCCCGTGAGCGGAAACTCGTTGAACAGGATGAAGTCCGGCTTCTTGCCCTTGCTGCACGCTTCGTTGATCCAGTACGCCATGCGCTCGACGTTTTTCGCGAGACCTTCCTGCATCGAGGCCTGCTTCTGCAGGTTGAGCGGTGCGTTCTGCACCACCTTGACGACGATGACATCCTTGGCGAGGGGTGCCGTCGGATATGTGCCATCTGCGCGGACCAGCGGAGCATTCTGCGCGAGGATCGGAGGCGGCGCTGCGAGGACCATCGTTGCGGTGGCCAGGATCCAGCCGAGTTTGCGGAGGTTCATGTTCATTCCCGTCGTCATGTGGGGCACCGGATGCTGCATTGGCTACGCGCCGAGCGTGATTGCGTCGATCTGCCGCGCCGTCTCCAGGCTTGGTCGCCAGGCCGCCGCCTTCACATTGGCCTCGACCTGCTCGGGCTTGGTGGCGCCCGCAATTACGCAGGCGACGTAGGGCCGGCTCAAGAGCCAGCCGAAGGCCATGTCGAGCAGCGTCGTGTTGCCTGTGGTGTCCGCGAGCGCCTGCAGCTTCTCGACCTTCGCGAATTTGTCGTCGTTGAGGAAGAGATCGACGCCGGGCCGCTTGTCGCGCACGGCGTTGCCGAGGCGCGTGCCCTCGGGCGGTGCTTCGCCACGCTTGTACTTGCCGGTGAGCAAACCGCTCTCGAGCGGGAAGTACGGCAGTACGCCGAGGCCGTGCCGCTCGCAGGCCGGCACCAGATCCGTTTCGATGCCACGTGTCAGCAGGCTGTAGTGGTTCTGCGCCGAGCAGAACGCGGCAAGTTTCTGTGCGCTTGAAACTGCCGCGGCGGTATCGACCTGCGCGCCGTCGAAATTCGAGTTGCCGATGTAGCGGACCTTGCCCTGGCGAACGAGATCGTCGAAGGCGCGCAGCGTCTCCTCGATCGGCGTCTTTGGATCAGGCCTGTGTATCTGATAGAGATCGATGTAGTCCGTGCCGAGCCGCCGCAGCGATTGCTCCACCGAATACACAATCTGCGTGCGCGAGGCGCCGCCTTCGGGGAACTGACTGCCGCGCATCGGATTGCCGAACTTGGTGGCGATGATCGCTTTCGAGCGGCGTGCGCCGAGCGCCTTGCCAAGGAATTCCTCGGACTGGCCGGTGCCATACACGTCGGCCGTATCGAAGAAGTTCGCGCCGAGGTCCAGAGCCGCATCGACCACACGCTGCGACGCGGCCGCATCGATACGCGAGCCGAAGTTGTTGGTGCCGATGCCGACCGCCGGCACCCTGAGGTCCGAACGGCCGAGCGGGCGAAGAGCGCCGGCCGTGGGTGAAGCGGCGCGAGCCGGAGTTGCCGGGAATGCGCCGAGCGCCACGCCCGCGGAGGTCAGAGAGATGCCCTGTGTGAACGTGCGACGGTTGAGCATGGGTGTGCGTCCAAGTCGGAGTCTGCCCAGTCTACCGCGTCGATCCGTCACGGCAATTCAATGCCGTGACGGATCCAGCGAGCCCGAGCTACGGGTTCACTTGTCGCCGTCGTCGTCGGTCGTCAGCGGCGGCACTTCCTTCAGTTTCGCCTTAAGGCCTTCGAAGGTGGCAGCGTCAGACGGCGTCAGGTTGGGCCGGCCGGCCACGATGCCGATACCCAGCACGCCCTGAACGTAGTACGTCTGTCCGGCTTCGACCTCCAGCGTCAAGACGTCCTTGGCTTCACTGTGCACTTCATACTGATGGACGCCGGGCGCCACTTGCAGGACGAAGAATTTGCCGTTGCGCAGTTTGCCCAGCTCCTGACCATTCTCGCGAACCTTGAAGCCGACAGCCGCACCGACGAACTTGCTCGGCCTGAAGAAGATCACGGTGCCGGAACCGGATTCCGCGGCGGGAGCGGTGTCTGCCGCCGCAGGCGCTGACGGTGCAGCGGCATCGCTCGGCATGGCGGCGGGGGCGCTCTCTGATGCGGTGGGTGGCGCGACATCCTGAGCATGCGCGCTCGCACCGAGTATCAACACTGACAGGGCCAAGGAAGGCAGGAACTGAGCGGGATTCATGATCAACCTCTATGGTGTGGGCGGGACTTCAAACTTCTCTTCACTGACTGTTCGCGCGATGACTTCCGTTTCCGCAGGCACTTCAAGATTCTTGCCGCGAATCCAGGGGACCAGATACAGCGCCTGCATCGTCTTGTTCTGGCCAGTCATCGAAAGCTGTGAACGGAGCTTGATCTGGCGCGCGCCGACCGTCACAAAGCGGGCCGAGATGATCAGTTCGCCCGCCTTGCCGAGGCCGCGTGCGCGATCTGCATGGATGACTTCGCCGGTTGCGATTGAGCCTGCAGGAATCACGACCGTGGTGCCGACGTTGATGTCATCGGTGACTTCAAGGTCGAACTGCTGGCCGCGCGCGTGAGTGCCGGAACTGACGGTCGACAGGAATCTCAGCGGAATGGCAGCACCCGCAGGCAGCGTGACGGTGCTGGTGATCGGGTTTGGGGCCGAAGTCGAAGTCACGGGAGCAGGGGGCGCCGCCGATCCTTCCGACGATCGCGCGACTGCGCTGGACGGCATCGGAGCGCCGAGGACGATCAGGCAAGCCAGCAGGCAGAGGCGGTTCGTGCTCTTGGATGTCACTGCTTTCTTTTCAGTTTGACGACGAGACCGTAGCTGGCGTCGAGCGACGCGCCATCCGCCTGCTGCAGGCGGAACCGAAGGACATTGTCACCCTCGTCGCAGAATTTGACGATGTCCCAGACATCGAACTCCAGTCTGTCCGAACTCGTGCTTGTCGCTGCCACCGGCACCGGCACGGCTCGTCCGTTCACCGCGATGAGGGATGCGGATCCAAGTGGCGCGGCCGCAGGCAGATCGAAGGACAACGGACGACGTTCGTTGGCTCGTTCGAGGCTGATGACGACTTCCTTCACCTTTGTCTGTCCGAGACGCGCGCCCGTGATGCTGATCGGCGTCGGCGGTGAGTCAGGCGCATTGGACGTTGCGGGCGGCGTCACACGTACGTCTCGATCGGTCAGAACCTCAGCTTCGAGCGGCGCGCCGCGCAATGCATAAGCATCCACGCCCTTGGTGGTCAGGCCGAAGATGCCCCACATGAACACCCAGCCGAGCAGCGCACCGTCGCGGCTGCGGCCCTTGTTGGAT
>ERZ795044.2292-NODE-2292-length-16691-cov-8.686163_pt1 | contig 16691 bp, 11 predicted proteins | sample MGYA00375128_ERZ795044 | MGnify/ENA primary metagenome ERZ795044 (study PRJEB30173, sample SAMN05720213) | anaerobic digester metagenome | isolation source: active sludge of municipal wastewater-treating anaerobic digesters | place: USA | collected 2014-12-22 ... | reverse complement strand
TCGCGGCGCCGAGGCGGGTGATCGAGATGGACGAGGTGTTGGTCGCCAGCATCGCCGTCTTCGGCACCTTGAGGCATACCTCGTCGAAGATGGCGCGCTTGACGGCTTCCTTCTCGGTGGCGGCCTCGATCGCGAACTCGACGTCGGCGAACGCGTCCAGCGTGGTGACAGGCTTGATGCGGCGCATGCCTGCGTCGCGTTGTTCGACCGAGATCATGCCGCGATGGACCTGACGCTCCATGTTGCGCTGGATGGTCTTGATTCCGGCATCAAGCCTTTCAGCCGAAACATCGTTAAGGACAACGTCAAAGCCGGCCAGCGCGCAGACGTGCGCGATGCCGTTACCCATCTGTCCTGCGCCAATGACGCCGATGGTGCGAATGCCGGTCATGCGGTGCGACGCCTGTATTGTGAATCCACTTACGCTATCACGCGAACCGAAGCCCGCGAGTCTTCGCTATTCGCACATGCACAAGGGAGAGTGAAGAAGCCTTCATGTGTGACGTTTGCGCACCAGAGGCTGTATGTTCACGAGCGCGTGAGGATAAACCTGCTGCAACGCCCTCCTAAAGGGGCGCCTTTTTTCCTTCTGGGCGCCGCCGGGCGCTGTATACTGCGCCGAAACAACGGTCGGTCCCCCAGTCAGGGCGTGGGCCGGTAATCTGGGAGGTCTTGATGTTGAAGTGGATTTGTGCGGCTGCGTTTGCCGCGGCAGTGGCCGGACCGGCCTTCGCCCAGAAGACCGATCTTCCGGATCGTCCGCTGAAGCAGACCACGGCGTTCAATGACGCCCCGCTCAAGGAAGGTCTCGCTGCGATCAAGCAGGGCGGCGAGTGTACCGTCGTTTACATTGTTGGCGTCGACGGCAAGGCGAAGGACATCAAGCCGGAATGCACCCCGGCGGAAATGGCGCCCTACGCTGTGCGCCTGATCGAGACCGGCGCATGGCAGTCCGAGATCACGGGCGGCGAGTTCTTTGATTCCTATCCGCAGAAGCAGGTCTTCAAGTTCGGCACCGTCACCAACGCCGCCGCGGTTGATCCGCGCGGCGAAAAAGCGCCGGTCGTTGCGAAAGAGATGAAGCCGGAAGACATCGCCGCCGCAGTCAGCCGTGTGCGCAGCGGCGCCAAGTGCAATGTGACGCTCACAGTTGGCGCCGATGGCAAGCCGAAGGACATCGCTCCGAACTGCACGCCAACTGACATCAACTCGCGGGTCAACGAAGCCGTCAAGAAGATGATGTTCCAGCCGGGTCTCAAGGGCGGTCAGCCTGTCGATTGGCCGAACTACCAGATGCCGTTGACCTTCGCGCCGAACTGACACGGCTGGTTACAGCCTGAGGAAAAAGAAGAGGCCCGCTCCGGGATTGCCGGGGCGGGCCTTTCTGTTTTTCGCGCGTGCAGCCCGCCTAGAAGTCGAGGCCGACGCGGGCGTAGACGAAGCGGCCGGAGTAGCCCAGCGGCGAGGTCGACGAGAACGGCGTGTTGTTCGTCGTGTTCAGCGCCGGACGCAGTGCATCGGGATATTCGTCGAAGACGTTGTCGGCGCCGACGGTCAGTTTGACCATATCGGTCATCTGCCACGAGGCATCGAGATCAACCACGGTCTTGGGCGTCAAGGTGAAGTCGTTCGCGAGGGTCGTGCCCGGCACGAGGACTTCCCCGTAACGGATGGCGCGTACGCCAGCGCTCCAGGTGTCGTAAGTCCAGTTGACGCCCAGCGTGTACTTGTCTTTCGGTTGCCCCTTTTCGAAGGTCAGCACGTTGACGCGGCTGAACAGTTCGGGTGCGGGTGTGAGTGTCGAGAGCACCGGGATGGCCGGCACGCGGGTCACGCTGGTTTCGCTGAAGTTGGCGCCGAAGGTGAGGCCGAACTTTCCGAACGAGGTGTCCGGCAGCGCATAGTTGGCGACGATGTCGACGCCTTGCGTTTCTGTATCCACCCCGTTGATGAAGAAGCGGCCGCCACCGACGCCGACGAAGCCCTGACTCTGCAGGTAGGCGCGAACGTTGGTCTGCGTGAGGTTTTCCGAGAGCACGATGCGATCATCGATGTCGATGCGATAACCGTCGATCGTCACATTGAGCTCGCCGAAGCGGATCACCGTGCCGAGCGAGTAGTTGATCGATTCTTCAGCCTTGAGCGATTGGGCGCCGAGGGCGACCGCCACTGGATCGCTGACCGGGAAGGTCGTGATCTCGAACGGCACGCCGTTGATGAAGTTGGTCGAGGTCGTGGCAAAGAACTGCTGCTGTGGCGCGGGCGCCCGGAAGCCATTCTGAACCGAACCGCGGATGGCGAACATGTCGGTGAAGTCGTAGCGGGCCGACAGCTTGCCCGTGACCGTGTCGCCGAAGTCCGAGTAGTTTTCGGCGCGGACGGCGGCGGAGAGCAGCAGGGCGTCGGTGACATTCGCCTCAAGGTCGAGATAGACGCCGACCGCGTCGCGGCTCGCGGCGACTTCGTTCGACGGGCGGAAGCCCGGGAACACCTGTGCGCCCGATGGTGTGGGGTTGCCGTTGAGCAACGCTCCGCCATTGCGATAGCTGTCCGGCTCACCGGCGAAGATGCCATAGCGTTCTTTGCGCCACTCGACGCCGGTCGCGACGTTGAGCGGCGAGGCGAGGCCCAGCTCGTACTGCTTCACGCCGGAGAAGTTGAAGACGACCTGCTCGTACTCGAAGCCGCCAGCATCGAACGACGTCTTGGACGCTGGCCCGATGGAGCGGTTCAGCGTGTTGATGATGTCGAACTCCATCTTGTTCTTGCCATAGACAAGCGACGTGTCGATGTCCCAGTCAGCCAGGCCAAAGCGGGAGCCGAAGGCGTAGGAATAGTCGGTCACTGTCGGGTTGATCTTCGGCAGGAAGCCGTTCGGATGGATCGAGGTGATGTTGCGATCATCGAGTGGACGGCGGAAAAAGCCGGCGGAGACCGCTTCCCGGTTCTGGTAGCTGGCCCAGCCATAGAGCTCCGTGCCGCCGCCAATGTCATAGCCGGCATTGGCGAGCAGGGTGTACTGGTCCATCTCCGGTTCACCCGACCAGGCATTCCAGCGCAGGGCGGAGGCTTCACGTGGGCTCGGCGAACCGCTGATGAAGGCGTATTGCTGGCGTGTGTCGTAACCGCTGCGCTCGGTATGTTCCTGGTGCTTGTATTCTGCCGACACAGTCAGGAAGCCGGCTTCGGTGAAGAGCGGCAGGCCGATCCAGCCAGAGACCGTTGAGGTCTGGCCGTCGCTGCGGTCGCGACTGATCGTCGAGGGGGCGGCCGGCAGACCAAGGTTGGTCGGGAAGGGGTTGGTCGGCACGTCATAGCTGGTTTCGCGCTGGCCGTAGGAGGCGGTGACGTTGCCGCCGCTGCTGGCTTCGCGGAGGCGCACGTTGATCACGCCGGCGATGGCGTCGGAACCGTATTGCGCCGAGGCCCCGTCGCGCAGGACTTCGATTGCGGAGATAGCGGCGGTCGGGATCGTGTTCATATCGACGGCGGCGGAGCCGCGGCCGATCGAGCCGTTGACGTTGACCAGTGAGGCAGCGTGGCGGCGCTTGGAGTTCACCAGCACAAGCGTCTGGTCAGGGCCGAGGCCACGCAGCGTGGCGGGGCGGATCGTATCTGTACCGTCGTTCAGTGCGGGGCGCGGGAAGTTGAAGGAGGGCAGCGCGATGGAGAGCGCCTGGTTGATCTCGCTTACGCCGCCGGCTTCCAGGACTTCGGCGGGCAGAACGTCGACGGCAACGGCCGTATCGAGCGCCGAACGGTTCTCGACGCGCGTGCCGGTGACGATGACAATGTCGTCGCTCGCGGGTTGCGCCTGCGCCATGGCCACGCCGAGCAACAGCGGTGTCGCTGCCACGCCAGCGAGAATTGCAGACTTCATTGTACGAAGCATTTTTTCCTCCAACGACCGCATCTGGGGCGATCTGTCCGGAGAAGCTGGTTTGCATGACCCCGCGGCGCAATGCGTGACGCAACGCAAGCCTGCCGTTGGGAAGCGCGTTCTTGGATCCTTGTGGCGCTTTGGTGACAGGTTTTCCCGCTGGCGCGGAGAAGGCTTCGTCTTGCGCGCGAAACAGGTTCCGCCTGACGATGCTAGGCTCGTCAGGCGGAGTATCCTTAATTCATCGCGGCGCGCTTCATCTGCGCGGGCACGCCGTTGAGCGCGAGCGTGCCGGACTCCTTGTCGACGGTCACTTTTATGTCGTCGCCATCGTTGATGCGGCCTTCCAGGATGAGGCGTGCAAGTGGGTCCTGCAGCTCCTTCTGGATCGCGCGCTTGAGCGGACGCGCGCCGTAAACCGGGTCATAGCCGCGCGCAGCGAGCCAGTGCATTGCCGGCTCGTCGAGATGGATGGTCATGCGGCGGTCGGCGAGGATTTTCTCCAGACGTTTCATCTGCACGCTGACGATACGGTCGATCTCGCCGCGGCCGAGGCGTTTGAAGAAAACGATCTCGTCGATGCGGTTCAGGAATTCCGGGCGGAAGTGCGCACGGATAGCTTCCATCACTGCGTCGCGGGCAGGGCCGGAGATTTCACCTTCTGACTTGTCTTCCGCCAGCGCATGGGCGCCGAGGTTGGAGGTCATGATGATGACCGTGTTGTTGAAGTTCACCGTGCGGCCCTGGCCATCCGTGAGGCGGCCATCGTCGAGCACTTGCAGCAGCGTGTTGAACACGTCCGGGTGCGCCTTCTCGATCTCGTCGAACAGGATGACCTGATACGGCCGGCGGCGGACGGCTTCAGTGAGAGCGCCGCCCTCTTCATAGCCGACATAGCCCGGAGGCGCGCCGATCAGGCGGCTGACGGCGTGTTTTTCCATATACTCCGACATGTCGATGCGGAGCACGGCGCTGTCGTCGTCGAACAGGAATTCGGCGAGCGCTTTCGTCAGCTCGGTCTTGCCGACGCCGGTGGGGCCGACAAACATGAACGAGCCGATCGGCTTATTCGGATCCTGCAGGCCGGCGCGGCCGCGGCGGACGGCGTTGGAGACGATCTCCAGCGCTTCTTCCTGTCCAACAACGCGCTCGCGCAACTTGTCTTCCATTTGCAGCAGTTTCTCGCGCTCGCCTTCCATCATCTTGTCGACCGGGATGCCGGTCCAGCGCGAGACAACAGCAGCGATGGCTTCGGCGTCGACAACTTCCTTCACCAGGGGCTTGGCGTCGCCGTCGGACGTTTCCTTGCCCTCGGCGTCGGAGATCAGCTTTTCCAGGGCGGGGATGTCGCCGTATTTGATTTGGCCGGCGCGCGCCCAGTCGGAGCGGCGTTCTGCGTCAGCAAGTTCGGCGCGGGCCTTGTCGAGGCGATCCTTTGCCTGCGTGCCGCCGGCGAGGCGATCCTTCTCGGCTTTCCACGCTGACGAAATTTCATCTGACTTCGCCTGCAGTTCACTGATCTCGGCTTCGCGCTTCTTCAGGCGATCGCGCGAGGCGTCGTCCTTCTCCTTCTTGAGCGCTTCCACCTCGATGCGAAGCTGCATCAGGCGGCGGTCGATCTCGTCGAGTTCTTCCGGTTTCGATTCGACCGCCATGCGCAGGCGCGAGGCGGCTTCGTCCATCAGGTCGATGGCCTTGTCCGGCAGGAAGCGGTCCGTGATGTAGCGGTTGGAGAGCGTGGCTGCGGCGACGATGGCGGCATCCGAAATGCGAATGCCGTGGTGGACTTCGTACTTCTCTTTCAGGCCGCGCAGTATCGAGATGGTGTCTTCGACAGACGGCTCGCCCACGAACACGGGCTGGAAGCGGCGGGCGAGGGCGGCGTCCTTCTCGATGTTCTTGCGGTATTCCTCGAGCGTGGTGGCGCCGACGCAGTGCAGCTCACCGCGCGCAAGGGCGGGCTTCAGCATGTTGGACGCATCCATTGCGCCTTCAGCCTTGCCCGCGCCGACGAGCGTGTGCATCTCGTCGATGAACAGGATGATCTCGCCTTCGGCCTGCGTCACTTCCTGCAGGACAGCTTTCAGGCGCTCCTCGAATTCGCCGCGGAATTTTGCGCCGGCAATGAGGCTGCCCATGTCGAGCGACAGGAGTTTCTTTTCCTTCAGGCTGTCCGGCACGTCGCCATTGACGATGCGCAGAGCGAGGCCTTCGGCGATGGCGGTCTTGCCGACGCCGGGCTCGCCGATGAGGACGGGGTTGTTCTTGGTGCGGCGGCTGAGCACCTGGATGCAGCGGCGGATTTCCTCGTCGCGGCCGATCACGGGGTCGAGCTTGCCTTCGCGCGCTGCTTCGGTGAGGTCGCGCGAATATTTCTTGAGCGCTTCGTACTTCTCTTCTGACGTCGCGGTGTCGGCGGTGCGCCCCTTGCGGAGTTCGGCGATGGCTTTCACCAGCGCATTGGTCGTCGCGCCGGCTGCATTCAGCGCATCCGCCGCCTTGCCCTTGATCTTGGTGGCGGACAGCAGAAGGCGCTCGGTGGTGACGTAGTCATCGCCAGCTTTCTTGGCGTCTTCTTCCGCAAGCTGGAACAGGCGAGCAAGGTCCTGGCTCAGGCCCGGCTGCGATCCGCCGGTCGATTTCGGTTGGGCAGCGAGAAGCTTGTCGATGTTCTGCTGGGCGAGCTCAGGGTCGCCGCCGGCGGCGCGGATCAGGTTCAACGCCAGCTTGTCGCGGTCGTTGAACATCGCCTTGATGAGGTGTTCGGGAATGATCTGCGGATGGCCGCCTGCAAGCGCGCTCGTCTGGGCGCTTTGAACAGCTGCGCGGGCACGCTCGGTATAGCGTTCGAAGTCCATGAAATGTCTGACCCTTGTAAGAAGCAGTCGGCAGGCTATCGGGACCCGGCATCCGGCGCCCCATTGGATCAATAGCACCCCCGAAGGCAGCGTGTTTGATCCTTGGCAAGAGTTAGGATCGCCGTCCCAAGGCGCAAGGGGGCAGGAACCTGCGCCAGCCCGTTTGTCGTGGTTGATTTGGCTGATATTGGAGGCGTGCCATGGGAGGACGAAGCAGATGAGATCAGTGATTCTGGCCTGCGTTTCAACGATCGTGCTGGTTGGCTGTTCCTGCGAAAACAACACGCCGCCGCCTGCCGCAGAGTTGACGCCGCCCGTAGATGCCGCTCAGCCGGGCATTGCTGTCGGTGAGCCCAATCCGGCGACGCCCCCTCCAGCCGATCCCAACGCGCCGCCTGTCGATGGCGAGGTGACGCTCAAGGCCGCCGCAACGTCGGTTGCCGGCGCGAATGTGGTGATTGCATGGACCGGTCCGGGCAATTCGGGCGACTACATAGACATCGTTCCGCGCGGCTATGCCGACACCAAAGGCGAGATTACGTACGACTACGTGCGCAACTCCAATGGCTCGGCCACGGTGCGCGCGCCGACAGAGGCTGGCGAATACGATATCCGCTATGTGCTCGATATGGCCGGCCCGCGCACGGTGAAGGCGACGTCGCCGCTGACGGTCACGGCAGCCGCCGCGACCCTGACGGGCCCCGCCACGGCCGAGACCGGACAGGATCTGGAATTCGGATGGACCGGTCCCAACGGGCCCGGTGACTATATCGATCTGGTGAAGGCGGGTGTGACCGCCACCAGCGGCGAGATCACCTACGCCTACACCAGCGCCGGATCGCCCGCGAAGCTGGAGGCGCCGTCCTCTCCGGGCGCATATCAGATCCGCTACGTTCTCGAAGGGCCGAACGGACGCAAGGTTCCGACAGCTGTTCCGCTGACGGTCACGCAAGCCAGGGCGACTCTGAAAGCGCCGGGCAGCGTCGCGAAGGGCGCGAAGTTCAAGGTCGACTGGACCGGCCCGAAGTCGAGCGGCGACTACATCGATCTCGTTCCGAAGGGCGCCACGGCAACGTCCGGCGAGAAGTCGTACTTCTACGTCACCGGCGCGCCGGACCTGACGGCGCCAACGGAAGCTGGCGACTATGAGGTTCGCTATGTGCTCGAGGCGCCCGGCGGCCGCGCAATTCTCGCGCGGGTTCCGGTCCAGGTACGCTAGCAGCCAGCGCGCCTGAAAGACATCGTCAAGCCGCACTGTCGCCTCGGTTGAACGGCTCCGGCCGTCGAACCGCCGCTGCATTTGATTTCGCCAGCATGGAACCGCAACGATTTCTGCGGGGACTGCTGATTCCGTGTGTTTTTTTTCACGGAACTAATCTGAGCAAAGTCGCGTTGGATTGTTCTGAGCTAGTCGGGCTGGGAGGGGCGACCCAAGGTGAAACATGCAGTCCAATTCGATCTATTGCAGGCCTTCGGCCCGCGTTGATTATTCGGAAGCCGTTGAAGCGGTCCTCGCGCCGAAAGCCGCCGCGGTCCGTCGCGGTGGGTTTGGGTTCTGATGAATCAGGGCGTGATGACACGGACGGACTCCCCCATCGATCGGGCAGCCGAGTTGCTGCGCCGCAAAATGACAAGCCTGAACGGCCTGTCGGAAACGCTTCTGCGCGATGTCAGGGCGCTTGCCCGCGACCGCGTCGAGATTTCGGCCAACCGGCCGATCGTGAAGGAAAACGAGCGCTGCCCGCAGATCTATCTGGTTGAATCGGGCTGGGTGTTCCGTTCGCGCGGATTGGCCTCCGGTCGCCGGCAGATCGTGAATTATGCGCTGCCCGGCGACATCCTCTGCGCCGATAGCGTGCTGTTCAAGGCGTCCAGCTTCGACCTGACCGCGCGCACGCCGGTGAGCCTGATCCGTATCGAGGCGCCACAGGGCGCGGAGCTGTTCGAACGCTACCCCGGCCTTGCCGCGGCTGTCGCCTGGACGATGGGACAGGAGGACTCGATCCTGGCCGAGCGGGTGGTATCGCTTGGCCGCCGCGACAGTCTTGAAAAGCTGGCCCATGCGCTTTGTGAGCTGGAAGCAAGATTGTCCGCTATCGGACAGATGCGTGGACGGACGATCGAGCTGCCGCTCAATCAGGAAGACTTCGCCGACATTCTCGGGATCAGCGTGATCCATGTGAACCGGACATTCCGGCGCCTGTCGGAAGAGAAGACGGCGGAATACCGCAAGGGCGCGATCGACCTGCTCGACCGCAGCCGTCTGGCCGAGATTTCGTCCTTCGACCCGGCCTATCTCCACTTCGAGTAACCACAAGCGATGTCAGGCTTAGCACCCGGCCGGGTTGCCCTATGTGCTGGAGCCGTGTGCGTCTTTGCTCTAGGGTGTCAGCCTTAGGGGTATTTGGGACGATTGGCGTACAGCGCAATGAGCGCAACTGGGCACCGCGCCAGAGGCTTTCCACGAACGCCCGTCACGGTTCTGATCATCGCCTTGATCATGGCTCTGGCGGCGCCCTCGCTTGCGTTCGTGGCTGTGCTGCTTTTCCAGTCAGACGCGATCAGCCACCGCCAGATGGAAGCGCGCGCCGCGCAGGGCGTGAGCGCCATTTCCCAGACGCTTGATCGCGAGCTGCGCCAGATGGTGACGAACCTCTCGGTGTTCGCCGCCAGCGGCTGGATCGAGACCGAGGAATACAGCCTGCTCCATCGCAAGGCGACGGACGCCCTGCGCGGTTCCGACACCTATCTCATCGCCGTTGACACGAGCATGCAGCAGATCCTCAACACGCGCGTGCCGTGGGGCACGCCCCTCAATCGCACCTCCGATCCGGTGTCGACCACAGAAGCGATCCAGCGCGGCGAGGTGTGGGTCTCGGATGTGTTCTTCGGGCAGACTGCGAAGAAGGACGTGTTCAATGTCGTGCTGCCGCTCATCTCGGGCGAGCGTCGCGTAGCGGCGCTCCTCATGACGCGCGATGCGGACAAGTTGAGCGAAGCCTTCCGGGAAAATCTTCCGCCGCCGGGTTGGACGTATGCGGTGCTCGACCGCGCCAACAAGCTGGTGGCCGGGCGGGCGCCCGGGGACGATCAGGCATTCCTCCTGTCCAAACTGTGCGGCCCCGATAGCGGGGAGGCCATGAGCGACCAGGTGATCGATGGCGTCACATATTCGTCCGCCAGCGATGCGCTGGAGCCGTGGGACTGGCGCGCCTGTGTCTGGACGTCATCGGAACAGGTTGACGCAAGCACGACGCAACGCTGGCGCAATTTCACGATCCTGACGCTTGTCGTGGTGATCGTGACGATCCTTTCAGGCGCGGCGCTGGGCCAGATGCTGGCCCGATCGATCCGGCGCGCCGCCAGTGTGGGCAAGGCGCTGGATGCGGGTGGCGACGTCCCCGAAGTCCACTCGATCGTGCGCGAGGTGGACGACGTGCTCGGCACGCTGACACGTGCGGCCCGGCGCCGGCTGAACCACGACCAGGAGCAGGCGATCCTGCTGCGGGAAACGGCGCACCGCGCCAAGAACCAGATCGCCATCGCATCCGCATTGGTGCGGCTGTCCGCCCGCTCGGCGGCGAGTGTCGATCAGTTGCGGGACGACTTGGTGGCGCGGCTTACGGCGCTCGGCCAGTCGATCGACATGATGGCGAAAAGCCCGTCGGGCGCTGTCGCGCTGAAGGATCTTGTCGCCGGGCAGCTGGAGCCGTTTGGCGCCGATCGCGGGCGACTGGCGCTCACCGGCCCCGATCTCAGCGTGTCGCCGACAACCGCGCAGTCGCTGGGCCTTGTCATCCACGAGATGGCGACGAACGCCGCGAAGTACGGCGCGTGGTCAGTCCCGGAAGGGCGCGTTCGTGTCAGTTGGATACGCCGCGACGATGGCAGCTTGATGCTCGGCTGGGCGGAAGAGGGCGGCCCGAAGCCCAAGCCTCAGGAGCGCACCGGTTTCGGGTCTTCGCTGATCGAGATGATGGTCGAGCGCTCGCTGGGCGGGAAGGTCACACGCGACTATGCGACGACGGGATTGGTGGCGACGTTCACGCTGAAGCCGGAAGACCCGCTCGGCTGATCAGTGCGCTTCCTTGGCCGCGCCGGCGTTCGCCGCCTCGGGCCTTTTCAGCAGCGGCACAAGCACCAGCATCACGGCGAAACAGATCGACATGGTGAGGAACAGGTTGTTGAACGTCATCACCGCGGCCTCGACGTTCATCTGCCGCGTCAGTTGCGCGATTGCGCCGCCCGCAGGGTCGCCCATGCCACTTGCCCGCAGGCTTGCTTCAATCTGCGTCAGCCGATCCTGAATCTCCGGCCGTGACGGGTCCATCCCCGCCGCCAGCTCCTGCGTGTGCATGTTCGTGTAGTTGAGCCGCATGGTGTTGAGCGCGGCAAGGCCAACCGCGCCGCCAAGGTTGCGGCAGACGGTGATGAGGCCCGTCGCGTTCGGCAGTTTCAGGGGCGGCAGGGTGCCCAGCGCCACGAAGTTCGACGGCACCATCGCCATGATGAGGCCGGCGCCGCGCAGCGCCTGTGGCCAGAACAGCTCATCGAACGAGGCGTCCGCCGTCAGGAAGCTGTTCCAGTACAGCCCGATGGCGGCGATGCTGAGACCGAACGCCATGACGATGCGGGGATCAATCTTGCGGATCAGCGCGCCCGCGATTGGCCCGCCGATGAACATGGCGATGCCGCCCACGCTCATGATCTGGCCGATCTGCAGCGAGTTGTAGCCGCGCACGGACCCCAGGAAGAGCGGCGTCAGATAGACCGAACCGAACAGGCCGAAGCCGACAACGATCGCCACCATGGATCCCACGGCGAAGTTCCGGTCCTTGAAGACGTTGAGATCGACCACGGGGTTCGCCCGTGTGAAGGCGCGCCAGAAGAAGACGATTGCGCCAAGCGAGCAGAGGAACATCCACATCACGAGATGCTCGTCCTCGAACCAGCCAGCGGCGGGGCCTTCCTCGAACACGTATTCGAACGCGCCGAGAAACAGCGCCATGGCAGCAAGCCCGATGATGTCGATGTTCTTGATCAGGCCAAGCTGCATCGGCTGCTTCGGGATGAAGCGCCACACCATCGTCGCCGCGATAATGCCGGGGATGACGTTGACGAGGAACAGCCAGTGCCAGCTCATGTTCTCCGTCAGCCAGCCGCCCAGCGTCGGGCCGATCGAGGGCGCGAGCGTCGCGACCATGCCGATCGCGACCTGCTGGATCATCGAGCGGTTGGGTCCGAACAGCGTGAAGGCGGCGGCCATCGTGGTCGGGATCATCGCCGCGCCAAGGAAGCCCTGGATGCAGCGGAAGACGATCAGGCTGTTGAGGTCCCACGCCAGCGCGCACATCACGCTCGCCATGGTGAAGCCTGCCGCCGAATAGACGAACAGCCGGCGCATCGACAGCGCGCGGTTGAGCAGGCCGGACAGCGGAATGCCGATGACTTCGGCGATCAGATAGCTGGTCTGGATCCACGCGATCTCTTCAGCCGACGCCGAAACGCCCGCCTGGATCTGCTGGATGGAGGAGGCGACGATCTGGATATCCAGGATCGCCATGAACATGCCGATGACCATCGAGAAGAACCCGATGTTCAGCATCATGGCTTCGCGTGTGCCCGGCTTCGGCGGTGTGTAGACGCCGGGAGGGGCTGCGGCGGTCGCGCTCATGGCGCTACTTGCAGTCAGGCTTGGTGGAGACGGTCGCTGTCACTTGCAGCCCCGAACGCAGCAGGCCGGATGCCAGCGCTTCCTTGTCGAGCACGATCTTCACCGGCACGCGCTGCACGATCTTGGTGAAGTTGCCGGTCGCCGTGTCCTGAGGAACAAGGCTGAACGTGGCGCCGGTCGACGGCGACAGGCTCTGGATCTTGCCCGTGACGTGCAGGCTGGGAAGGGCGTCGACATGAACGTTCACGCACTGGCCGGGGCGCATGTCCGTGATCTGCGTTTCCTTGAAGTTCGCGATCACCCACACATCGTCAGACGACACGATCGAAAGCGCCACGCGGCCCGGCGAAAGGATCTGGCCCTCGACAACGTCCTTCTTGGTGACGACGCCGTTCATCGGCGCGTGGATCTTCGTGCGGTCCAGCTCGAGCTGCGCCCCGGCAACCTTGGCCTGCGCGGCTTCGATTTTTGCGGCGGCGGAAATTGCAGCTGCTTCCGCGCTCGAAAGCTGGCTGCGCTGGGCGGTGATGGAAGCGTCGGCCTGCGTCAGCTGGGCATTGGCGCTGCGCTTGGCGGCGTCGGCCTGCTCAAGACGCGCCTTCGGATACCAGCCTTTCGCGGCGAGTTCGGCGAGACGCTTCTGGTCTGACGACGACAGCTCGGCCGAAGCATCCGCAGTTTCGCGCGCGGCGCGGGCTTCCGCGAGGTTGTCGCGTTGCACGGCGATGCTGGAGCGAGCCTGCACGGCGTCGGCCTCCGCCTGAGCCAGCTCGGCCTTGGCGAAGGCGAGGCGGGTTTCGAATTCGTCGGCTTCCAGTTCGATCAGCAGGTCGCCGCGCTTGACCACCTGGTTCTCGGCCACGTGGATCGTCTTCACATAGCCTTCGACCTTGGGCGTCACGCGCGCGATGTCGGAGCGCAACTGGGCGTTGTCCGTCGCGATGTTGAACCGGCCGTTGAGGAACCAGTCGCCGCCAAACCACAGCACGGCAATGCCGGCCACAGCGGCGACGCCAAGCAGCACCTTCTTGCGAGTGCCCGACTTGCCGCCGGCTGCCGCAGCGGCCTCGGCCTTTACCACGCCTTCCGGCGCAGGCTGGGGCGCACCCGCATCAATCTTCACGGTCGTCAGGGCCATTTGTGCTGTCCTGTGCGGAACCCTACATAGTCGTCTGCACGCGCAGCCTATGTAATTCCCGTTACGTTTCCGTTGAAATGTAACGACGCGGAGCCGAGTATCAAGTCGATCGCACAACGAGTATCCCTAATATGATGTCGCAGCACGATTCCACTGAAGCCACCTCGCCCGCCACGCCGGAACCGGAAGCCGGCCGCGCCGAACTGCGCCGCGCCGCCTTCCTTGAAGCCGCCCGGGATGTGTTCCTCGAGTTCGGCTACGAGCAGGCCAATATGGCCGAAATCGTCCGCCGTGCAGGCGGTTCGCTCTCCACGCTCTACGCCCAGTTCGGCGGCAAGAAGGGCCTGTTCGAGGCCATGATCGACAGCCGCGTCAGCGAGCTGACCGAGCAGATGCAAGTCGAACTCGCCGCGCACGCTCCCTTGCGCGAGGGCCTGCAACACATAGGCGAGGCCTTCCTCATCCGGCAGACCCACCCGGAATCGCTCGACGTGATGCGGCTCATGGTGGCGCAGGCCAAGAAGTTTCCCGAGATCGCCGAAACATGGGCCAAGCGCGCGCCCGAAGCCGTGCGCAAGGCGCTGGCCACCTATCTGGAAGACCGTGTGAAAGCCGGGGAGATCCGTATCGAGAATTATGATCTCGCAGCGTCGGTCTATTTCGATCTCGTCCGCTCGCGCATCCAGTTCCGCGCCCTTCTGCTGCCGAACTACCGCCCCACCGAAGCGGAAATCCGCGAGATCGTGGAGCGCGCGGTGAAAGTCTTCATCGGCGGGATCGAAGAGCTTTAGCACTGTAGGGTGCATTGAAGCGGAGCGGAAATGCACCGCTCGTTGGCGTGACGAGATGGTGCATCAAGATGCACCCTACGCAGCCCGCTTGCCGCCCTCATGGTGAGCAGCCGCGAAGCGGCGCCCGTCGAACCACGAGGCCGCGCTCGCCGTACTAACGCCCCTTGAAGTCGCCGACCCTGCGCTCGGACACGGACTTCACCCCTTCCTTGAAATCATCCGTCTTCATCAGCCATTGCTGCTCGCTGAACTCATGGTTCGTCGCTGCGCGCACAGCGGCGGCCAGATCAGCGCGCAACGTCTTGCGGGTTGAGCGCATCGCCAGCGGCGCGTTCTCCGCCAGCCCCGCAGCCATGTCCTGCGCCGCCCGCAACAGGTTCTGCGGATCGACCATCTGATCGACCAGCCCCATCCACATTGCCGCTTCGGCTTCATAGCGGATGCCCGACAGGAACATCCGCTCCGCATTGTGCTTGCCAATAAGGCGGGGCAGGGTGTGTGTCAGGCCAAACCCCGGATGAAAGCCCAGCTTCACGAAATTGGCCGCGAACTTTGCGGCCGGCGACGCCACGCGAAAATCCGCGACCAGCGCCAGTCCCAGACCCGCGCCCACCGCCGCGCCCTGCACCGCGGCGACAATCGGCAGCTCCGTCGAGAACAGCCGCACGGCCTGATCATAGAGCGGATTGATCGACCGCTCCGGTATCGGCCCTTCCGACGTGCGGTTTGATAAATCAGCGCCCGAGCAGAACACCTTCCCCGTCGTCGCCAGCACGACAGCGCGCGTGACGCCATCCTTGTCCAATCCCTCCAGCGCATCCGCCAGATCGCGCATCAGATCCACACTCACCGCATTGATCGGCGGCTTGTCGATCGTGACGGTGGCGACGAAGCCATCGCGCGCGATGTGAATGTCGCCGATGCGGTCGGTCATTTTGTGTCCCGTTCCACTAATCTATCGAGCCAGCTATACTGCGACACGTCGCCGGACAAACAGACCCTATGACCGATATTCTGGACATCGCTCTTTTGCATCGTCCCGGCGAGAAGCTCGGTCGCGGCGCATTCATTACAGAACGATTCAGCGTCGATTTTCTCGTGAATGGCCGATCCCTGTACGGCTTGCTCAAGCAAGGAGATTTCAGCGGAGCTTTTCTGTCTCACAAGGATCGACTTCCTCGTCGCCGCCAGGTGAACGAGGAACAGCGTCGGCTGTTCACGGCGTTTGGCGACATGCCGCTCCGCGTTGCCATTCTTGTCTGTCCCGAGTGCGGCGATCTGGGCTGTGGCGGCATCACTTTTGATCTGGCGCGCACAGGTGACAAAGTCCTGTGGTCCAACTTCGGGTATGAAAACAGCTTTGACGAAAGCCGAAACGATTTCGAAAAGTACAAAGACGTCGGCCCGTTTGAGTTCGAGATCGCGCGGTATATCGAAGTCATAGAGCGGGCGGCAAAAGGGAAGCTGTAGCGCTACCGCTTCAGCCCCAACAAATTCCGCGCCACGACCCACTTATGCACCTCGGTCGGGCCGTCATAGATGCGCATGGTGCGCATCTGCGCCTGCATGAGCGCCAGCGGCAGCTCTTTCGTCATGCCCATCGCGCCGTACATCTGCATGGCGTGATCGAGCACCTCGTAGGACATCTCGGTCGCATACGCCTTCACGGCGGAAATCTCGGTGCGCACGTCCGCGCCCTTGTCCAGCTTCCAAGCCGTCTCATAGGTCATCAGCGTTGCCGCCTTGATCTTGGTGTAGGCGTCAGCGATCCACCACTGGATCGCCTGACGGTTGGCCAGTGGTTCGCCGAACACCACACGCTGCGGCGCATAGTCCAGCATCATGTCGAGCGCGCGCTGCGCCATGCCGATCGCCCAGCTCGCCATCTGCAGCCGCCGCGTGGACAGTCGCACCTGCATCGGCGCAAAGCCCTGTCCTTCCACGCCCAGCAGGTTGGCGGCGGAAACGCGGCAATTCTCCAGCGCCACTTCATAGGTGAACTGCCCGCCGATCATCGGAATGCGGCGCAGCACGTTGAACCCGGGCGTGCCCTTGTCGACCAGGAACGCGCTGATGCCGCCGCGCGCGCCCTTCTGCTTGTCGGTCACCGCCATCAGGATGGTGAAGTCTGCTTCCTGCGCGCGGCTGATCCAGATCTTGCGGCCGTTGATCACCCACTCATCGCCCTCGCGCACCGCACGGGTGATCATCGCAGCGGGATCAGCCCCCGCGCCGGGTTCTGAAATTCCGATGGCGGAAACAGTGCCCTTCTGCACATAGGGCGTGAGATAGCGCTCGCGCTGGTCCGCATTCACCGTCGCCATCAACATGCGCAGGTTCGGCGAATCCG
>ERZ795044.2287-NODE-2287-length-16731-cov-12.817522_pt1 | contig 16731 bp, 14 predicted proteins | sample MGYA00375128_ERZ795044 | MGnify/ENA primary metagenome ERZ795044 (study PRJEB30173, sample SAMN05720213) | anaerobic digester metagenome | isolation source: active sludge of municipal wastewater-treating anaerobic digesters | place: USA | collected 2014-12-22 ... | reverse complement strand
CGGATCTCTTCAATGCGACCGTCGCCCAGCGGCACCGTCTTGGCGCTGGACATTTCGCGCTTGAATCCGGCCAGCTCATGAAACCGCATGGCCCGCTCGTTGCCCAATGGCACCCAGACCGTGACATGGGTACATCCTTCTTCGAGCAGGCCTTCGCGGGCAGCATCCCACAAGGCTAGGCCGACACCTTTACCCCAGTAGGTCGGGGTAACGCAGATGGACCAGATTTCACCCATGGTGGGCGGTGTACCTTTGTCCCGCGAACGATCAAAGCCGACGAAACCCACGACCTGGTCACCTTCCGTTGCGACATGCACCTGGGGTTCCCCGTATTCAATGGCATCGCGCCAGTAGGCCAGGCCCCTGTCTGCGGACAGCGCCTTCAGGCCATCTGCAGAAACCAGATTTTTCAGGGCCACCGAGCTGGCAGCAGCATGGATGTCGGTAATGATTTTGGCTTCGCGCAAAGTCGCCGTGCGCACGGGGAAAACGGGGTTGCTAGACATGAATAACGCTGACCAAGGGTACCAATGGATTGAACAATTCTCAATTGTCGCTGCAAACACAGATGATTCCAGCACAGATCAAAAGGCTTAGGGAGAACACCATTGCTCCAAACGGGGTGCGGGCGCAGAATTTGACTAACCAACTCTGATACCAACCGAGGAGCCAGCGTCATGAACAACCCAATTCCCCTGCGGGACAGCGATTTGCCATTGCAACGTTTCTACCAATGGGAACGTGAGCGGGCCGACAAAATATTTCTGACTCAGCCCGTGGGCAATGGGATGGTACGGGATATCACGTGGGGGCAGGCTGGTGACGAAGTGCGGCGTATGGCCGCGTGGCTGAAATCTCAGGGGTGGCCTGCCGGCAGCAAGATAGCCATCCTTGGCAAGAACAGCGCGCACTGGATTCTGACTGACCTGGCCATCTGGATGGCAGGCTATGTGTCCGTGCCCATCTACCCCACCTTCAATGGTGATGCGCTTCGGTTCATCCTGACGCACAGCGAATCGCGCGCCTGCTTTGTTGGCAAACTCGATGAAGTGTCCAGCCTGAAAACCGGAGTTCCGGCAGGCGTTCCGCTCATCTCCCTGCCCCTGGCACCGGCGCTGGATACCTTGTCCTGGGATGCAGCCATTGCAGCCACTGCGCCACTGCAAGGTGCGCCGGTTCGAGACGGTGAAGAACTGTGCACGATCATCTACACATCCGGTACCACGGGTAACCCGAAAGGGGTGATGCACAAGTTCAGCGCACTGGCCTGGGCCTTATCCAGTGCTGCTGAGCGGGTGCACATGAACAGTGACGACCGCTATCTCTCGTATCTGCCGCTGGCCCACGTGGCCGAACGCATGGTGATTGAACAGGGCGCCCTGCGCAACGGCAGCCGGATATTCTTTGCCGAGTCGCTTGATACATTCGTGCAGGACTTGAACCGGGCCCGCCCGACGGTGTTTTTCTCGGTGCCCCGGCTGTGGGTCAAGTTTCAGCAGGGGGTGCACGCCAAAATGCCACCGGCCAAGCTCAAACGTCTGATGCGTCTGCCCATCATTGGGGGGCTGGTGCGGCGAAAGATACTGAAAGGTCTGGGGCTGGATCAGTGCCGGATTGCAGCCGGTGGCGCGGCCCCCATGCCGCCGGACGTGCTGAACTGGTACCGCGACCTCGGGCTAGACCTGATTGAGGTTTACGGCATGACCGAAAACTGTGGTGTGTCCCATGCCACGCTGCCCGGAACCTGCCGCCCCGGCACGGTCGGCTTGCCGTACAAGGGCGTGGAGAGCCGCATAGACCCGAACACTGGCGAAATCCAGATGCGATGCCCCGCTCTGATGATGGGCTACTACAAGGACCCTGAACAGACCGCCGCCACCATGTCCGACGATGGCTGGCTGAAAACGGGCGACAAGGGTCACGTGGAGAAAGACGGCAGCCTGCGCATCACCGGCCGCGTCAAGGACCTCTTCAAGACGAGCAAGGGCAAATACGTGGCCCCGGCACCCATTGAGGACCTGCTGGTTACGCACCCCGATATCGAAGCCTGCGCTGTGACCGGTGCCAACTTTGCGCAACCGCTGGGCATTGTCATGCTGTCACTGGACGCCGCTGCCCGCGTACGTTCGCCTGAACAGCGGTCAGCACTGACTGCGTCACTGACAGAGCACCTTTATTCGGTGAACGCCCGCCTGGAAGCCCATGAGCAACTGGACTGCCTCGCCGTGATCGCCACAGCGTGGACGCCGGAGAACGGGTTGGTGACGCCCACCTTCAAGGTGAAACGTCCGCGCATTGAAGATACCTATGCGCTTCACTATGAAGCCTGGCTGGCACAGCGTCAACCGGTGATCTGGGCTACCAGCTGACCTGATCCTTGTCTTGCTGGGGTACGACAAACCGCGGGAGGGTAAAGTTCACCCCATGCGGACCCGTTTCTTCATCCAATTGCTGGCACGAGGAGCCCTGCTCCTCGGCAGCGCACAGGTAGCAGCCGCTGCCGCGCCTTTCGAGGATTCCATGGCCCAGCGCACGCTGGCTTGCACGGCCTGTCATGGTGACCAGGGCCGTGCGGGGTCCGATGGGTACTATCCACGCATTGCTGGCAAGCCTGCCGGCTACCTGTACAACCAGCTGCTGAATTTTCGTGAAGGCAGGCGCCACTATGCCTTGATGACCGGGCTGCTGGACCCTTTGAGCAATGCCTATCTGAAGGAAGTTGCCGAATATTTTTCAGCGCTCAACCTGCCTTACCCCGCACCCCTGGCGTCCAAGGCCAGCAGCACCTCCCTGCAACGTGGTGAAACGCTGGCCATGAGGGGCGACGCGTCCATCAACGTTCCAGCCTGTACGCAATGCCACGGCGAGGCTCTCACCGGCGTTGAGCCTAATGTTCCCGGGCTTCTGGGCTTGCCACGTGATTATCTGAATGCCCAATTGGGTTCCTGGATCACCGGACAGCGCCGAGCCCATGCACCAGACTGTATGGCGCAGGTCACCCGCAAAATGACGGCTGACGATGTGACGGCCGTTTCAAGCTGGCTGGCAGGACGGCCATTGCCTGGCAACACCCGGCCTGTCAGGGCCCTGGTGGCGACTGCATCGGGAACGAATGCCACCCGGTGTGGCAGTGCACCCTGATCAGGGGTATTTCGTTTTGAAAAAAAGTATTGCTGCGGTCGCCGTCGTCATCACCATGGTGATTGCCGGGTTTGCCGCTGTTGTCTGGGGACTGGACACCCGCGACAGGAAACAGGCCATGCTGGCCCCGGCATCCGGGGGAACGGGCTCTGACTTGATCGAGCGCGGCGCCTACCTGGCACGCGTTGGCAACTGCATGATATGCCACACCGCGCGCGGAAGCTCACCTTACGCGGGTGGGCGTGGCGTTGACACCCCGTTCGGCACCGTGTTCTCCAGCAACCTGACCGCAGACAAAAATACAGGAATTGGGAACTGGAGCGCTGGCGACTTCTGGCGTGCACTGCACCATGGCCGCTCCCGCGACGGCAGGCTGCTGTATCCGGTCTTTCCCTACACGAGCTACACCCAGGTCACACGTGCCGATTCGGATGCACTGTTTGCTTACCTGAGCAGCCTCCCCGCCGTTGAGCAGCCCAACAAGAGCCATACCCTGCGCTGGCCGTATGCAACACAAGCCGCACTGGCGGCCTGGCGGGCACTGCATTTCAAAACAGGGGGGGATGAGCCTGAAGCGGCCAGATCAGAGCAGTGGAATCGGGGTGCCTACCTGGTACGCGGGCTGGGCCATTGCACCGCCTGCCATACGGCCCGCAATGCGCTGGGAGGCTCCGACATGGCACACGAATTCAGTGGTGGGCTCATGCCGGTTCAGGACTGGTATGCCCCTTCGCTGACGTCCCCTCGGGAGGCTGGTGTTGCAGCCTGGAGCCCTCCCGAGATTACCCAACTGCTGGCAACAGGCTGGTCTGCCCGTGGGTCGGTCAGCGGCCCCATGGCCGAGGTGGTGCTGCACAGCACCCAATACTGGTCTGTGCCAGACCTTGAAGCAACCGCGGTATTTTTGAAAGCCTTGCCGGGAGCACCGCCCGAGCAGCCCACTAGTGAGTCTGTCCCCTTCGCCGCCGTTCGGGGGGCTCCCACGCTCACTTCAGAGAAGGGAGCCCGACTCTACGAAAGACATTGCGCGCAGTGCCACGGCAAAGAAGCCGAAGGCGTGCCCAACGCCTACCCGGCACTGGCAGGCAACCGGGCCGTTACCCTCCCAGTGACCGCCAACCTGATACAAATTGTCCTCAACGGCGGCTTTTCGCCTGCCACGCAGGGAAATCCACGGCCTTTTGGGATGCCACCGTTTGCGCTGGTCCTCAGCGATCAGGACATGGCCGAGGTACTCACCTACATCCGGACATCGTGGAACAATCAGGCTTCCTCGATAACTGAGCTGGACGTGAACCGTTTCAGGGAAAAAACAGCCCAGTCCGGCAGATAATGAACTGTCCCGGCCCACCAGGGTCCTAAACCTCAGGAGCAGATGATGGCTAAAGGTCAGCAAAACAGCAACAAGATGGTCAAGAAACCCAAGAAAGATACGTCACCACCCAAGCCGGTATCGCCCGATGCCGTGCGTCCCACGATCACGACCGTGGTGCCGGTTCGCGGAAAGCTGAAAAAGTAAAACCCAGACTTTTGTCGTGAAGGCAGCATGAGCGACAACTCCAGATTCAGGAACCTGCAGCGCACACCCTGGGAACCCTCTGGTGGACTGACCGAGGAAAGTACGGCGCAAGGCGTGTTCACCGACGGTTATGCTTTGCCGCAGATGGTTGAAGATCTGCGCAAGTACCAGGCTGAACTGGAGATCCAGAACGAAGCTCTGCGCTACAGCCAGCTGGCTGCAGAAGGTGCGTCTGAACGTTTTCTGGCGCTGTTTTCCAATGTGCCCCTTGCCTTGATGGTGGTTGACGAAACCGGGCTGGTGCTGGAAAGCAATGCCATGGCTTTGCGCATGTTCCGTCCGTCCGAGAGCGATTCACCTTTGAATTTTTTGCTCCCGTTTGTGGACGGTCAGCATTCGGACAAAGTGGCACAGGCTTTTTCGCAGGCAAAACTGCGAGGTACCAGCGAGAGCAGCGAAATAGTCTTTTCTGGAGGCTCCAGCGGGCTATTCACCGGCGATTTGCACATTGCCCGCATTGAGAACCCGCTGGACGAAATGGCCAATTTTATTTGCGCCATCATTGATCAGGGACCGCTACTCACTGAGCGTCAGGCCCTACAGGCCAGCGCCGTTGCGCTTCGCCAGCGCAACGAGGAACTTCACCAGAGCGAGTCGCGGCTGGCCGCCATCATCAATTCTTCTCTGGACGCAATTATTTGCGTGGATGCAGACGGCACCATTTCTGTTTTCAATCCTGCAGCGGCCATCCTGTTCCAGTGTCCTTCGGATCAGGCGCTGGGCAGCCCACTGGAGCGGTTCTTGCCGCAAGCTGTGAGTACGCTGGCTTACTCTCAGGTGTCCACCCACGCGCAGCTGGGTGAAATGGAGGGCCGAACCGCCGAAGGCAAGGTGCTGTCGGTTGAGGTCAGCGTTTCTACCGAACGCAGGCCCGAAGGCGACATCACAACCGTCTTTGCCCGGGACCTGACCGCCAGAAAGAAAATTGAGACCCACCGCAATGTGCTGGAAGCCCAACTGCGTGAGTCGCACAAAATGCAGGCCGTCGGCACCATGGCGGGCGGCATTGCCCACGACTTCAACAACATCCTCAGTGCGATCCTGGGCAATGTGGAACTGGCCAAACTGGATACACCGGCCGAATCACCCGCATTGGTCAGTTTGACGGAGATCGAGAAAGCCGGGCGCCGCGCCCGTGATCTGGTTCGTCAGATTCTCACATTCAGCCGCAACGAACCCCCCAAGCGCAGCCCCATTCATCTTGCGGAAGTGGTTCACGAGACGATGCGCCTGCTAAAGGTGACACTGCCTCCCACTATCGACATGCAGTTGGTGATTCATCCGGGAACGCCTGCCGTTCTGGCGGACGCCACACAGGTTGAACAAGCGGTACTCAATCTATGTACCAACGCCATTCAATCAATTGGCAAGGACCGTGGCACTGTTGTCATTGAACTGGGGAACCCCCCACTGGGTGCCAGACAGGTGGAGCGCCGTGGCTCATCGCGCGGCAACCACGTTCGTCTCGCTGTGAAAGACAGTGGGGCCGGCATTGACCCGGATACCCTGCGCCGCATCTTTGAACCCTTTTTCACCACGAAACCGGTTGGCGAGGGCACAGGCCTCGGACTGGCCGTTGTGCACGGCATCATGCGCACCCATATGGGTACCGTGGGGGTTCAGAGCAAGCTGGGGAAAGGCAGTACTTTCACGCTGTATTTCCCACCCATTGATGCGCCGGCTGTGCCTATTGAGACTGACGTCAAAGGGAATGCCGACATCCAGGGCCAGGGCAAACACGTGATGTATGTGGATGATGATCAGGCACTGGTTTTTTTGGTTGAACGGGTTTTGACGCGCAGGGGCTTCAAGGTCACTTCGTTCACCGATCCGCACATGGCCGCAACCGCGCTGCGTGCCGACCCGCAGGATTACCACTTGCTGGTAACTGACTACAACATGCCTGGCTACTGCGGCGTGGACCTGTTGCGTGAGGCCAGGGTCATCCGCCCTGGTCTGCCCGTGGCGCTGGCGTCAGGTTATGTAACGGCTGAAATCGAACAGAGCGCCATCGCCGAGGGTGCGCGCGCACTGATCCACAAGCCCAATGATGTTGAGGAATTGTGCGAGATCGTCCAACGGCTGATTCTGGACAATGAGCAGCACTGAGCTGCAAGTCGTATTTGAAGACAACGCGCTGCTGGTTGTGGACAAACCGGCAGGTTTGCTCTCGGTTCCTGGAAGAGGCGAGGACAAACAGGATTGCCTGAGCGCCCGGATACAGCGGCGTTTTGCTGATGCGCTTGTTGTGCATCGGCTGGACATGGCAACCTCCGGGCTGATGATCATGGCCCGCAGCGCTGCGGCCCAGCGGACGTTGAGCGATGCGTTCGCCAGCCGTGATGTTGTGAAACGCTACATCGCCGTGGTAGACGGTCATATTCCAGTTGAGGGAAGCGAATGGAATGTGATCGATTTGCCCATCCTGGTGGACTGGCCCAATCGACCGCGGCGCATCATTGATACCACCTTGGGCAAACCCAGTGTGACGCGATGGCGCGTGCTGGTGGAGGGTTCCCCGTCACAAGCAGCCTCAAGAATCCGGGAACCTGACACTACACGGCTGGAACTGGAACCCCTGACGGGGCGCTCACACCAGTTGCGCGTTCACTTGAAATCCCTGGGGCATGCCATTCTGGGGGATACGCTGTATGCCAGCCCGGAGGGCCAGGCCAAATCAGATCGCCTGCTGCTGCATGCCTGCGGGTTGACCGTGAAACACCCCTACACAGGCCAGGCGCTTGAGTTTCGCTCGGCTCCCCCGTTTTAGGCGACAGGGTTATATCTGCCACTCCAGCTACCATGTGGTCATGACAAAACACCTCACCGTCCTGACGGGTGGTTCTCGTGGATTGGGGCTGGCCATGGCTCAGCAATTGCTCAAACGCGGCGACACCCTCCTGTGCATTTCACGCCAGACCAGTGATACGCTGCCTGCTTTTGCTGAAGCTGCTGGAGCCACTCTGCTGCAATGGTCACAAGACCTGGCTCACGGTGACAAGGCCAGCACACGGCTTGAGCAGTGGCTGCACACGCAGGCTGACAAAGAGTTCACCCATGTCACGCTGATCAATAACGCGGGTGTCATCGGCCGCATCGAACCCCTCAGTCAAACGGACACCGTCGACCTGGCGCATTCGCTGCGCGTGGGACTGGAGGCACCCATGCAGCTCACGGCAGCATTTCTGCGCGCAACCGGGGATTGGCACTGCGAGCGCAGCGTACTGAATATCTCCTCGGGCCTGGGGCGACGGCCCATGGCCTCGCAAGCAGCTTACTGCGCCGCCAAGGCGGGCCTTGATCATTTCACCCGTTGCCTAGCCCTGGACGAAGCCGGCAAACCCTTTGGAGCCAAAGTGTGCTCTCTGGCGCCGGGTGTTATCGATACCGACATGCAGGTGCAACTGCGGTCGGCTCGACCAGAGTTGTTCCCTGATCAAGCCGGTTTTGCCAGTCTGAAATCACAGGGCCAGCTCATCAGCCCCGAGGCCGCTGCAGGACACGTTTTGGCTTATCTGGCACGTCCTGATTTTGGGAGTCAGTCGGTGGCAGATGTGCGGGACGCCGGTTGACAGTAAGCTGCTCGAAACCTTTTCCCGGCACACTCCGTCTTCCAGCCCGATTATTTAACCCCAAGGAGCCCCCATGAGCCGTGAAGTTGTTGTTGTCAGTGCGGTCCGCACCGCCATTGGTACATTTGGTGGCAGCCTGAAAGATATTCCCCCCACTGACCTGGCCGCCCAGGTGGTGCGTGAGTCCCTCAAACGTGCCGGCGTCAGTGGCGAAGACGTAGGCCACGTGGTATTCGGGCACGTCGTGAACACCGAGCCAAAAGACATGTACCTGTCTCGCGTCGCAGCCATCAACGGCGGCTGCGCCGAAGGCACGCCAGCCTTCAACGTGAACCGCCTGTGTGGATCAGGTCTGCAGGCCATCGTGAACGCCAGTCAGAGCATTTTGCTGGGCGACACCGACATTGCCATCGGGGGTGGCGCCGAGAACATGAGCCGCGCTCCCTTTGCGTCTTTGAACATGCGCTGGGGCGCACGCATGGGTGATACCAAGATGGTGGACATGATGATCGGCGCGTTGCACGACCCCTTTCACACCATCCATATGGGCGTGACCGCCGAAAACATCGCTGCCAAGTGGGGAATCACGCGTGAAGACCAGGACAAGCTGGCCGTGGAAAGCCACAATCGCGCCCAGCGCGCGACGGAAGCAGGCTATTTCAAGAGTCAGATCATGCCAATCGTACTCAAGAGCAGAAAAGGCGACATGGCTTACGAGACTGACGAACATTTCCGACCCAACTGCTCGCTGGCCGATATGGCCAAGCTCAAGCCTGCGTTCCTGAAAGAAAACGGCACGGTCACCGCTGGCAATGCTTCCGGTATCAACGACGCGGCGGCAGCAGTGGTTCTGATGGAAGCCAGTGTGGCCAAAGCCCGCGGCCTCAAACCCATGGCCCGTCTGGTCGCCTATGCACACGCAGGTGTCGACCCGAAATACATGGGCATTGGCCCGGTACCAGCCACTCAAATGGCCTTGAAAAAGGCCGGGTTGACCGTCAAGGATCTGGACGTGATTGAAGCCAATGAAGCCTTCGCTGCCCAAGCCTGTGCCGTCAGCAAAGATCTGGGGCTGGACCCCGCGAAGGTCAACCCCAACGGCTCGGGCATTTCGCTGGGCCACCCCATCGGTGCCACAGGCGCACTCATCACAGTCAAGGCGCTGTACGAGCTGGAACGCATTGGTGGTCGCTATGCGTTGGTCACCATGTGTATTGGTGGCGGTCAGGGTATCGCCGCTATTTTTGAGCGAATCTAGCCTGGGATCAATCTCAGAAGCACTTCAATATTTATAGAGCCTCCCGCTCTGCTGACAGGGGCTGGAGACGCTTTTTATTGAAACCTCCTGTCACCGCGGCCGTATGGCATTTCAGCTGCTGCATTGCTCCAGGTCAAGACGGCAGGGCACAAGCTGACCTAAACTGAAAAACATTATTTCGAGAGAGTCAGTGCTGCCCAAGGAGACCATTTTGCTGCCCGCCTACATCACCCATGCCGACTGTGCACGTCACGAGATGGGTCCCAATCACCCTGAATGTCCTGAGCGGCTGGGCGCCATCAACGACCTGTTGCTGGTCAAGGGTTTGCTGGACTATATGAACACTTACGATGCGCCGCTGGCTACCCGGGAGCAGCTGGCTCGAGCTCACACGACTTCTTATGTGAACGAGCTCATGGATGCCTCTCCGGTTGAGGGTTACCACCGGGTTGATCCCGATACCGAGATGAATCCGTTTACAGTCACCGCGGCGCTTCGTGCTGCAGGGGCTGCCGTACAGGCCACCGACCTGGTGCTGTCGGGCGAGGTGCCAACAGCCTTTTGCTGCGTCCGCCCCCCTGGCCATCATGCCGAGCGATCAGCCGCCATGGGCTTTTGCTTCTTCAATAACGTGGCTGTGGGTATTCGACATGCCATGAGCGAGCATGGTCTGGAGCGTGTGGCATTGATCGACTTCGATGTACACCACGGCAACGGCAGTGAAGATATCTTTCGTGGCGACGAGCGTGTACTCATGTGCTCGATATTTGAGCAAGGCATTTATCCCTTTAGCGGCGATGACGCCTCCAGCCCCAACATGGTCAATGTGGGGCTTCCTTCACGCTCAGGCAGCGACAGGTTCCGCGAGGCTGTCACCAGCCAATGGCTTCCGGCGCTGGAAGCCTTCAAGCCGCAGTTGATCTATATCTCGGCAGGTTTTGATGGTCACCGCGAGGATGACATGGGTAACCTGGGACTGGTCGAGGCTGACTACGAATGGGTCACGCAGCAACTGATGGCTGTAGCCCGGCGTCACTGCCAGGGACGTGTAATTTCCTGTCTTGAAGGGGGGTATGTGCTCAGCCCGCTGGCGCGCAGTGTCACGGCACACGTCAAGGTTCTGATCGGAGCCGACTGAAATAGACCATGGACAAACACTACCTCACTCCCCTCTTTTCTCCTGAATCAATTATTGTCTTTGCGGGTCAGGCTGACGATCCCTCGTCGCATACCACTCAGGCCAAGGCGTTGCTCATAGCGCTACGGGCTCAGCGGTACAGCGGCACCCTCACATTTCTGGACATCCATACCAGTGGCACGCTGGCTGATCTTGCACAGGCACGCGCTGATCTGGCGATCATCGCGCTGGCACCAGAGAACGTAGCGGCTGCACTGGAGGTGGCTGGCCGCATGGCCTGCCGAGCCGCATTGGTTATCTCCAGCGGCATTGACGCAGACAAAGCCACTGAACTAAAAAAAATTGCACACCGCGAAGGCGTGCATTTGCTGGGGCCTAACTGCCTCGGTTTGCAGCGCCCGCATCTGAAACTCAACGCCAGCGCAGCGGGGCCGCTGGCCAGGACCGGATCTCTCGCACTGGTGTCTCAATCCGGCGCGCTGACCTCTTCCATTCTCGACTGGGCCAGCAACAACGCGGTGGGTTTTTCATCTGTCGTGTCCCTTGGGCCCAATACCTCGGTAGACGTTGCCCAGGTTCTGGATTTCCTGGCCAACGATGCACAGACGCAAAGCATCGTCGTTTACCTGGAAGGTATCTCAAGCGCACGGCGCTTCATGAGCACCCTGCGTTCGGCAGCCAATGCCAAGCCAGTGGTGGTTCTCAAGGCTGGCCGGAAGCCTGCAGGTAACGAGGCGGCACAAACCCACAGTGGCACCATCGTTGGCAGCGACGATGTGTTTGATGCCGCCCTGCGCAGGGCTGGTGCCGTGCGGGTACGCTCTTTTGTAGAACTCTTCTCTGCGGCCAAATGCCTTGCCTCACGCTATCGTCCGGTCGGTAAACGGCTGGCCATCGTCACCAATGGTGGCGGGCCCGGTGTGCTGGCGGCTGACTGGGTGAACGAAATCCATCTGCATCTCGGCAAGCTCTCTGCATCCACCGTCAATACCCTCAAACCGCTGCTGCCTGCACTGGCATCACTGGTAGATTTGATCGATCTGTCCGAAGACGCCTGCCCCGATCACTACAAGGCCGCGATTGAGGCTGCGGACAAAGATAACCAGATTGACGGGGTACTGGCCATTTACTCACCCAAAGCGGGGGCAGATGCCTCAGACGTTGCGCGCGCCCTGGCTGGGGTCAAGCGCGCCATCAGCAAACCCCTGCTCTCCTGCTGGATGGGTGACGCCTCTGTGGGTTCCGCACGTGGCATCCTTAACGAGGCAGCCATTCCCAGCTTTCGCACGCCTGAAGCCGCCGTCGGCGCATTCGGCAATATTGCATCTTTCTATCAGAACCAGCAGTTGCTGCTGCAAACGCCCCCGCCCTTGTCTACGCTGGCCAAGCCGGACATTGAAGGTGCGCGCCTGGTCATTGAAAGCGTGCTGGCTGAACGTCGCAAAGTCTTGACCGAGATGGAGTCCAAGACCCTGCTTGCAGCCTTTCACATTCCCGTTACCAAGACCATTCTGGCGCGCAGCGCCAGTGAAGCCATGATGATCGCCACGCAACTTGGCTTTCCTGTGGCCTTGAAGATCGATTCACCCGACATCAGCCACAAGTCGGATGTCCATGGTGTAGCACTCAACATCATGAACGCCACGGGTGTGCGGGACACCTACAACGACATGGTGCAGACCGTCGCGAGGCTACAGCCTGGTGCACGCATCAATGGTGTCACCATTCAGAACATGGCGAGTGCGCGACGTGGCCGCGAAATTTATGTCGGGCTTGTGACGGACGATCCGTTTGGCCCGGTCATCGCGTTTGGCGCTGGTGGCACGATGATTGAGCTGATCAACGACCGCGCCATGGAGCTGCCACCCCTTAACCAGTTTCTGGCGCGCCGCCTGATCGAACGCGCGCGGGTGTCAGAAACACTGGGCGACTGGCGTGGGAGTGCCGCGGTGAACATGGATGCGCTGGAGCAGGTACTGTTGCGGGTGTCGGAAATGGTGTGCGAATTGCCCCAGCTGCGCGAGATGGACATCAACCCCATCATCGTGGATGAGTCGGGCGCCGTGGCGGTGGATGCCCGCATTGTCATCGACCATGCCCCGCAAGCCGGCAGCGGGCGTACGAACCACTACAACCACCTGGCCATACTGCCCTATCCGGCACGGTTTGAGCAGGTATGGCCATTGCCCGGCGGCGGCGAATACACTGTGCGTCCCATCCATCCGGATGATGCGAGCATGTTGCAGGACCTCGTGCAACACCTTTCACCCGAGAGTCGCTATTTCCGCTTTGTCTCCAGCATTACCGAGCTGCCGCCATCCATGCTGGCCAAGTTCACCCTGATCGACTACGACCGTGAAATGGCACTGGTAGCAGTGTTCAAGGAGCGCAACGCCGCCGCAGATGGTCAGTTCACCGAAACCGAGCGCATCGTCGGCGTCTCGCGCTACATCACCAATCCGGATCAGTCCAGTTGCGAATTCGCGCTGGTCATTGCCGACGACTTCAGTGGAAAAGGACTGGGTTCACGCTTGATGCTCAGCATCATGGATGTGGCGCGCGAGAAAGGTCTGACCGAGATGGACGGACTGGTGTTGGCAAACAACCCCGGCATGCTCAGGCTCATGAAAAACCTGGGCTATACCGTCAAACCGTTTGCTGAAGACCCGGACTTCAAGCTGGTAACGCATGCCCTGTAAGAGTCGCTAGGCCCCCGTGTCGCCCTGAAAACCACCGGACCGGTAAGTCAATACCAGCGTGTCACGGTAAGCACCGTCACCCGTGGGCTGAATAGGCGTGGATTCATGAATGACCCGCTCGTCATCCAGCAGCAGCAGTGACCAGGGCTCCGTCAGGGTAAAGCGTTGGCCGTTGGGACCGGTCGCCTCAAACACGCGGGTTTCCCCGCCTTTGACTGCTTCGCGGCCCACCAGCAGGACCGCCACAAAGTCCACACCGTCCCGATGGGCACCCTCCGGGGTAGGGCGACCAATACCGTCAGACGTGTCAATCCGGAACTGATGGGCTTCCACAAACCAGGGCCGCTCGCCCTTCAGGGCCGAGCACACGCTACCCAGCCAGACCAGTAGCGCTTTCCAGTCGGTCTGACTGATCAGCTCTGTTGATAGGGGTTCAAACCAGCGCTGCATGCCGCCATGCAGGGCGTTGTATGCCAGTGGTTGCCAGTGGGCGCGGTGGGCAGCCTGCTCAACGCGCTGGCCATTCACCACAAAGCAGGAGTGTCGTCGCCTGCGGTAGCGACCACCGTCTTTCAGATACAGGTCAGGCGGCAGGTCATTCCAGGCTGCACGCCAGGCATTCAGGTTGTGCAGACTGCACCCCGAAAGTTCTGCAAGGCCCTGAGGACTCAAGGCCGCGTAGCCTTGTTGCGAGAGTAGCGGAATGAGGTGTGCGGGCGAGGTGAAAGGCGGCGAGAGGGTAGCGGACGTCATGCCTCAACCTTCACACCTTTCCAGAAGGCAACCCGGCCACGTACAGCCTCGGCCTCTGGTTTGGGATCCGGGTAATACCAGACAGCATCCTGATTCAGGTTGCCATCCACCATCAGTGAGTAATAGCTGGCCTGCCCTTTCCAGGGGCACATGCTTTTGTGGTTGCTGAATGTAACGAAAGCCCGGTTCATTGAACTCTCGGGGAAGTAGTGATTGCCTTCGACGAGAACCGTATCGTCGCTCTGTGCAATCACGATGCCATTCCAAATTGCTTTCATGACCAGTTCCTCAATATAGACAGGGGAATATCCCTGATTTTGCCCGCCAACAGCCTGTCGCGTTGGCAACGGCGGAAAATCTTCATGCACGTTACCATGCGCCTCTCTTCCCATTTTTTTGCCACGTTGGAGATTCCCCATGTCCACAGCCGACCTCGTCAATCATCAGATCCGGCTCGCCAGCCGTCCGGTTGGCTTGCCCAATGCCTCCAACTGGAGCCACACCACCGAGACCGTGACTGGGCCCGCCGAGGGTGGCGTACTGGTGAAAAACCTGGCGCTGTCGCTTGACCCCGCCATGCGGGGCTGGATGAACGAAGGCAAAAGTTACATCCCTCCGGTGGGCATTGGCGAGGTCATGCGCGCTGGCGGTGTGGGCAAGGTTATCGAGTCCAGAAATCCTGGATTTACAGTGGGTGACTACGTGTCTGCCGGGCTGGGCGTGCAGGAATACATGCTCATTCCAGAAGCAGATATCAAACGCAGTGGTCTCGTCAAAATCGATTTGCGTGCCGGTACCCTTACCCAGTGGCTCAACGTGCTGGGCATGCCGGGCATGACTGGCTACTTTGGCCTGATGGATGTGGGCATGCCCCAACCGGGTGAAACCGTGGTGGTATCGGGCGCGGCCGGGGCTGTAGGCCAGACCGTGGGACAAATGGCCAAAATCAAGGGCTGCCGTGTGGTCGGTATCGCGGGTGGACAGAGCAAATGCGAATGGGTGGTTAAAGCGCTGGGGTTTGACGCCTGCATTGACTACAAGGCGGGACCCGGCGCCGTGCGGGACGGCCTCAAGACGCATTGCCCCAATGGGGTGGACATCTATTTTGACAACGTGGGGGGCGACATTCTGGACACCGTGTTGGCCCGCATCAACCGCAAGGCGCGCATCATCATTTGTGGCGCCATCAGCCAATACAACAACACCACACCGGTACAAGGTCCCAAAAACTATCTGAGCCTGCTGGTGAACCGCGCACGCATGGAAGGCATTGTGGTGTTTGACTATGCAGACCGATATCACCTGGCCGTAACCGAGATGGCAGGGTATTTGAAGGACGGTCGCATGAAAAGCAAGGAAGACGTGGTGCAGGGTCTGGAGAAATTTCCCGACGCTCTACTCAAGCTGTTCAACGGCGAAAATTTTGGCAAGCTGGTGCTTCAGGTGACGAAAGACTAGCCTGTGTCCAGCACGTACACTTCGGCACCGCATCAATTGGCGGGTCATTGGGCGGCACCATGAAACTGAAGATGTCTGAAAACTCGTTGTTTGCGATTTTGCTGCGCTCGCCGTGGTGGGTCAGTTTCGGGCTGGTGGCCGCATTTGCCTTGGCATCCCGTGCATTTTTGCCCGCTCCTTATGTGGCTTACGGCGTGATGGGTGGGTTCCCTTTTTTGATTATCGGCATCATGGCTGCGCGGCGGCAATGGAGGGCACCCGGCCCAAAGCAGATCGCCGAGGTGCTCAGTCTGGCCGCGGCGATGTCATGGCGCGATTTTTCCCGTGTGATTGAGCAAGGCTATGCCCGCCATGGGCATGCTGTCACGCGGCTGAACCAGCCGGCGGCCGATTTCCGCCTGATCAAGGATGGGCGCATCACACTGGTCAGTTGCAAACGCTGGAAGGCAGCAAGCCAGGGTATCGACGCGCTACGCGACCTGATGGCTGCCAAAGAAGCGCAGGGCGCTCACCAGATCACTTTCATCAGCCTGGGCAAGCTGACCGACAGTGCCAGCCGCTTTGCAAAGCAATACGGCATTCATGTGATGGAGGAAGAGGAACTGGCGAGACTGCTTAACAGTAAAATCAGGCACTAGGCCCTATGATATATGCGTGGACAGCTACAAAAAGTGTAGCATTCAACAAGACCGTCTGCAGCTCTAACGGCTCGCCATGAACACGTCAAAATCCCGCGCTGACATGGGCCGGGCAAACAGATAGCCTTGCCCATGGTCACATCCTGCGGCGACCAGCAAGTCGCGCTGCTGTGCGGTCTCCACGCCCTCCGCAATCACTTTCATACCCAGTTCGTGCGCCATCACAATAATGGCCTTGCATAACGCGAGATCAGTTGAAGACGGGACCAGATTTCGAACGAAGGACTGGTCGATCTTGATATAGTCAATTTCGAACTTTTGCAGGTAGGTCAGGGACGAGTAGCCCGTACCAAAATCGTCCAGCGACACCTGAACACCAGTTTGGCGCATCTCCATCAACTGCTGGGTGACGGTAGCACTGGTATCGAGCAGCAAACCTTCGGTAATCTCCACCGCAATACTGCCTCCCGGCAAACCCAACGACTGCAGATGCTG
>ERZ795044.2285-NODE-2285-length-16738-cov-6.029191_pt1 | contig 16738 bp, 15 predicted proteins | sample MGYA00375128_ERZ795044 | MGnify/ENA primary metagenome ERZ795044 (study PRJEB30173, sample SAMN05720213) | anaerobic digester metagenome | isolation source: active sludge of municipal wastewater-treating anaerobic digesters | place: USA | collected 2014-12-22 ... | reverse complement strand
CGCCACGCAGAAGCAGCGGCTCTACGCCTTCCTGGCTCGGCGCGGATATGCGCCGGATGTCATCGCGCGGGTCGTCCGTGACTTGATGCGATAGGGCCTCCTTCGCCGCTCCCCGAGTTCGGGGGGCGCGGGGTCGGAGGGGGCGCGGGGAGGGAGCGATGGTAGGACAGGGGCGCGCTCCAGAATCCGCGTCGAGGTCCGCTATATTGGGGGATGCGCGCATCCGACATCCGCTCCCGATTCCTGGCCTACTTCCAGCGCAACGCGCACGCCGTGTTGCCGAGTTCGTCCCTCGTTCCGGGCGACGACCCCACGTTGCTCTTCACCAACGCGGGGATGGTCCAGTTCAAGAAGGTCTTCCTTGGCCTCGAGGTCCCTGAGACGGGACGTCGCGCCACCACCTCGCAGAAGTGCGTTCGCGCCGGCGGCAAGCACAACGACCTCGAGCAGGTCGGGCACACGGCGCGACATCACACCTTCTTCGAGATGCTGGGGAATTTCTCCTTCGGCGACTACTTCAAGCGCGACGCGATTCGCTTCGCCTGGGAGTTCGTCACCGGTCCGCAGTCGGAGGGGAATCTCGGGATCGACGCGCGTCACGTGCGCGTCTCCGTGTTCCACGAGGACGATGAGGCGCGCGCGCTGTGGCGCGAGATTGCCGGGATCTCCGACGCCCGCATCTACGGGCTCGGCGCGAAGGACAACTTCTGGCAGATGGCGGATACGGGGCCGTGCGGCCCATGCTCCGAGCTCTACATCGACCTTGCCCACCTGACCAAGGACTGGGCTTTTCCGGCAGGGGCGAGTGGCGAGTGGACAGATCTCGAACGAACCGAGTTCTCCACCGAGGCCTTCGTGGAGGGGGCCGAGGCGGGGCGCTTCCTGGAGATCTGGAACCTCGTCTTCATGCAGTTCGACCGGCAGCCCGACGGGGCGCTCGTGCCGTTGCCGAAGCCGTCGGTGGACACGGGCGCGGGACTGGAGCGCATCGCCGCGGTGATGCAGGGGGTCACGAACAACTTCCATACCGACGTGTTCGCCCCGATGATGGCGGCGATCGAGGCGACGGTGCAGCGGCCGTACGCCGGCGTTGCGCCTGACGGATCGCGCCTCCTCGATGCCCACAGCGCGTCGTATCGCGTGCTGGCGGACCACGCGCGCGCGGTCTCGTTCCTCCTCGCCGACGGGGTCTTCCCATCCAACGACGGGCGCGGCTACGTGCTGCGACGCATCCTTCGCCGGGCGGTGCGCCATGCGTACCTGCTCGGGCGGCGGGAGCCCACGCTGGTGCACGTGGTGCAGGCGGTGATCGACAGCATGTCCGACGTCTTTCCCGAGCTTCGCCAACGGGCGACGCACGTCCTCGAGACGACGCGCGCCGAGGAGGAACGCTTCCTGGCGACGATCGAGGGCGGGATGTCGCGCTTCGAACAGCTCGCGCCCGCGGTGGGATCGACGCAGGGGTCGACGCACCTGCGCGGGTTGATCAGCGGCGAGGACGCGTTCAAGCTCTACGACACCTACGGCTTCCCGATCGACCTGACCGAACTGATGGCGCGCGAGCGCGGCTACGCGGTCGATATCGCCGGCTTCGAGGCGGCGTTAGGCGCGCAGCGCGTGCAGTCGCAGGAAGAGCGCAAGTCGAAGAAGCTGGGTGTGGTGGCCGACGAACTGTCCGACGCGGCACGGTGGGAGCGGACGAGCGGGATGTCCGACGAGGCGCCGGCCTTCGGCGAGTCGGAGTTCGTGGGGTACGAGGCGGTGGAGATCGAGTCGCAGGTAACCGCGGTGAGACGCCTGGACGACAACCGCGTGGCGGTGATGCTGCGCGAGACGCCGTTCTATGCCGAGTCGGGGGGGCAGGTGTCCGACCGCGGTGAGATCGTCGGGCAGGGGTGGCGCGTGGACGTGGACGACGTGAAGAAGATCGAGGGGCGCGTCGCCGCGATCGGAAAGCTCAGCGGGACGATCGCCTTCGGGACGGCCACGGCCAGGGTCCCCGGCGATCGCCGCCGCGACACGGAGCGCAATCACACGGCGACCCATCTCCTGCATGCGGCGTTGCGGGAGGCGTTAGGCGATCACGTGCACCAGGCCGGGTCGCTGGTGGCCCCCGATCGCCTGCGCTTCGACTTCACGCACCATGGCCCCATCAAGCCGGAGGTGCTGGACGCGATCGAGCTGACCGTGAATCGCGGCATCTGGGCGTCGGTCGACGTGCGCACGGAGCAGAAGGGGTACAAGGACGCGGTGGCCGAGGGGGCGATGGCGCTCTTCGGCGAGAAGTACGGTGATGTCGTGCGTGTGGTGAAGATCCCGGGGCTCTCCGTCGAGCTCTGCGGAGGGACGCACGTGCGCAACACGGGACAGATCTCGCTCTTCAAGATCCTGAGCGAAACCGGGGTCGCCGCAGGGGTGCGACGCATCGAGGCGGTGACGGGGCCGCGTGCCTTCGAGGTGATGCGCGAACGGGAGCGCACGCTGTCCCGCGTGGGGGAGCTGCTCAAGGCGACGCCCGACACGGCGATCAAGCGGGTGCAGGGGCTGCTGGACGAACGCAAGGCGCTGGAGAAGCGCCTCGACGAGGCGATGAAGGGCGGCGGCGACCAGGTGAAGGCGCTGGTGGCGTCGGCGCCGACGGTCGAGGGGCTCCGGCTGGTGGCCTCGATGATGGCCGCGCCGGACGTCAAGACGCTGCAGACGCTCGGCGACGCGCTGCGCGAACAGCTCGGCAGTGGAGTCGCGGCGTTAGGCGCCACCTTCGAGGACGGCAAGAGCGCGCTGCTGGTGGTGGCCACCGACGACGCGCGTGACCGCGGGGTGCGCGCCGATGCCGTCATCAAGGAACTGGCGCAGCTGGCGGGCGGGCGTGGCGGTGGCAAGCCGCACATGGCGCAGGCGGGGATCCCCGACGCCGCGCGCCTCCCGGACGCCCTCGCGTCGCTCGAGCGCACGGTGCGTGCGCTCCTGGGCGCGTGACGCACGAGGGAGTGGCGGCGCTGGAACGCTGGCTCGCCACCCGCGAGCCCGCGCCGCCGGCCGCCCTGGCGGCCCGGTTGCGCGAGCTGGCCCGCGCCGCCGAGGGCGAGGACTGCGCTCCCGGCGTCGCGTCGTCCGGTGCATCGGATGCCGGGGCGTCGTCCGGCGATGGAACGCCCGCTGCGGCTGCGCACGCGGCGACGCTGGTGCAGGCGACCGGTCGCGTGCTGGAGCGTCTGCTGCGCGCTCACGAAACGGCGCGGGGGAGTGCGCTGGAGTTGGTGGCCGCCGATGCGCTGGCGACGTATGCGATGGAGGCGCTGGGCGACGCCCCCGACGCGCTCGAGCATCGCTGCGAGTGGGCGATGCGCTACTTCGCCGGGATTGCGGATTCGGCGTGATCGACCTGCACACGCACCTCCTCCCGGGGGTCGACGATGGCTCACGCACGATGGACAACTCGGTGCGTGTGCTGGAGCGGCTCCTGGTGGAGGGGGTGCGGGAGGTGGCCTGCACGCCGCACCTGACGGCGTCGCGCGCGCACGAGGCGCCCGTGGACGAGTATGCCGCGCTGCGAGCCGAGTTGCAGCGATTGGCTCCGGAGGGGATGCGCCTGGCGGCCGGGTTCGAGATCATGCTCGATCGTCCGGGCTGCGACCTCACGAAGCGGGGGCTGACGCTCGGGACGTCGCGCGCAGTGCTGGTCGAGTTTCCACGATCGGGGCTGCCGGCGGGGGCCACGGCGGAGCTGATGCGCATTCGCACGAGTGGACTGGTGCCGGTGATCGCCCACCCCGAACGGTATCGTGGCATCACGCTCGCTGACGTCGAGGCGTGGCGCGAGGTCGGGGTGGTGATTCAGGGGGATGCGCTGATGCTGCTTTCGGCCGGGGAGATGGCACAGCTGGCGCGCGCGATGCTCGCGGGTGGGCTGTACGATATCCTGGCGAGCGACAATCACGGGGACCGACGGTCGCTGGCGACGGTGCGGGAGTGGCTGCGTGAGACGGGTGAGGACGGGCAGGGGGCGCTGCTCACCGAGGAGAATCCGCGCCGCGTGTTGGCCGATGAGGCCCTGCTCCCGGTGCCGCCGCTGCGGCGGGAGCGGTCGCTGTGGCAGCGGTTGCGCGCGATGATCGGTGGTCGTTAGGCATTCCACGTCACCACGAGCCAGGCGAGGGCGAACGGATGGACGGATTCGAGCGGGACGCGGGAGAGCGGGCGGTCACTCGGCTGCGCGACCTGGCGGCGTTGGCGACGCGGACGGCGGAGGTCCTCGCCCCCGAGATCGCCCGGGCGGCGGCGCTGGTGCAGCGCACGCTGGCCGGTGGCGGCACGCTCTTCTTCTGTGGCAATGGCGGCTCGGCGGCCGACGCGCAGCACATGGCCACCGAGTATGTCGTGCGATACATGCGCAACCGGCGCGCGCTGCCGGCGATCGCCCTGACCACCGACACGTCGCTGCTGACCGCGGCGGGGAATGACTTCGGCTTCGATGAGATCTTCGCGCGTCAGGTGGAGGCCCTCGTTCGTCCCGGCGACCTGCTCATCATCCACTCCACGAGCGGGAACTCGCCTAACGTTCTGCGCGCTGCCGACGTGGCCCGCGCCAAGGGGGCGCCGGTGCTCTCGCTCTCCGCCCGCGACGGAGGGGCGTTGCGGGCGCGGTCCGACATCGCGCTGGTGATTCCCACCGAGCGCACCGACCGCGCCCAGGAGATTCACCTGTGCGTGCAGCACCTGATCTGCGAGGTGGTCGAGGAGGCGTTAGGCGGCGACTCGTAGCGGTCGCCGCCGCTCGGCACCGTCCGCGATGACGGCGCCGATGCGGCGCGAAGCGGTCGCACGCTCAGCTCCGGCACATGCATGCACGCACGCCCGTCTCGTCCCTCGCTCACCGTCAGTCCGCCCGTCTCGTTCGCCGTCTCTTCTCCCTCGCCCCCACACATGTTCTCCCTGATTGGCACGCGCGCACTCGTCACTGGTGGATCCCGCGGAATCGGCGGGGCGACCTCCCGGCTCCTGGCCCGGTGCGGCGCTGATGTGGTGGTGCACTATCGATCGCGCGCGTCCGAGGCGCAGGCGATGGTGGCCGAGATCGAGGGGATGGGGCGCCGGGCACTGGCGATCGCCGCGGAACTCTCCGATCGGGGGGCCGTGGATGCGATGTTCGCCCGCGTGCAGGAGGCGTGGGGTGGACTGGACGTCTTTGTCGCGAACGCCGGGATCTGGCCCGAGGAAGACGTCGCCGTTGCCGACATGCCTGACGCGCGCTGGGGACGCACGGTGGCGGAGAACATCGACGGGATGTTCTACTCGACGCGCGGCGCGTTGCAGCTGATGGGGGACGGGGGGCGCATCGTCCTGGTGAGCAGCACGGCCGGGCAGCGCGGCGAGGCGATGCATGCGGACTACGCGGCCTCGAAAGGGGCGATGATCGCCTTCACCAAGTCGGTCGCGATCGAGGTGGCGCGACGCGGCATCACCGTCAATTCGGTGGCACCGGGGTGGGTGGATACCGAGATGTGCGAGGGGGCGTTTGCCGGGGACGGGCGGGCGCGGGTCGCCGCCGGGATCCCCGTCGGGCGCATCGCCACGCCGGCCGACATCGCCGCTCCCATCGTCATGTTGTGCATGCCCGAGTTGCGCCACGTGACCGGCGAGATCGTCAACGTCAATGGCGGCAGCGTCCTGTGCGGGTAGTCGCGCTGGTCTTCACGGGGGGGACGATCTCCATGCGTTTCGACGCGGGGATCGGGGGGGCCGTCCCCTCGTTAGGGGCGGACGAGATCGTGGCGGCAGCCCGCGGCATCGAGCACGTGGCGTCGTTGCGGGTCGAGGAGTGGGGGCGCTTTCCCGGGCCACACATGACGGTGGAGCGGCAGTGGGCGCTACGCGCGCGCCTGCTCGACCTGGTCAACGATCCGCAGATCGATGGCGTCGTCGTCACGCACGGAACCGACACCATCGAGGAGTCGGCGTATCTCGCCACCCGGTCCATCGCTACGGAGAAGCCGATCGTCTTCACGGGGGCGATGCGCAACGCGAGCGAACTGTCGTGGGACGGGCCGGCGAACCTGTCCGACTCGGTGCGTGTGGCCGCGTCGGACGATGCGCGCGGCCATGGGGCGCTGGTCATGCTCAACGGTCGCGTCTTCTCGGCTCTCGACGTGACCAAGGCCCATACGCACTTGTTGGACGCCTTCGAGAGCCCGGGACTCGGGCCCATCGGTGTCGTCGACGATGGCGAGGTCGTCTTCCGGCGGTCGCTGCCGCCCTTTGGGCCGATCCTGGCGCCCCCGTCGCTGGGGACGCCGGTGGACATCATCACCGCGTACGCCGGTGCCGACGCGCGCTTCGTCGACGTGTCGCGCCAGACGGCGAAGGGGGTCGTCGTCGCTGCGTTGGGGCGCGGCAACGTTCCGATTGCCATGGCCGACGGACTGGGGCGCTGCCTTGCCGATGGCGTCCCCGTCGTCGTGGCGTCGCGCGCGCCGCGCGGGCGCGTGGGGACTACCTACGGATACGCGGGCGGTGGGCGACAACTGGCCAACCTCGGTGCCATCTTCACGGGCGCGAGGCGTCCGCAGCAGGCGCGCATCGACTTGATGCTGGCGCTGGGGGCCGGGCTTACCGGCGACGCGCTGCGCGCCGTCTTCGACTCCTGAGGGCATGGCCGTGACGTCCACGCGTGCGCGACTGGAACAATCGCCGGTCCTCGATCCGCCGCGCGAGGTGCGCGAGATCGCGCACGCGCTGGAGCAGGCGGGGTTCGAGACGTGGTGCGTCGGGGGCGCGGTGCGCGATGCACTCCTCGGCTTGCCTCACCTCGATTGGGACCTCGCCACGTCGGCGACGCCGCCGCAGGTGAAGCGGACCTTTCGCCGGACGATCCCGGTCGGCGAGCAGTTTGGGACGATTGGCGTGCTCGACCGGCACGGACGCCTGCACGAGGTGACGACCTTTCGTCGTGACGTGCAGACCGACGGCCGACATGCCGTGGTGGAGTTCGGGGCCTCGCTCGACGAGGACCTGGCTCGGCGCGACTTCACGATCAACGCGATAGCGTACTCGCCGTCGACCGAGCGGCTGCACGATCCGTTCAAGGGGCGAGACGACCTCTCGCATGGCGTGGTGCGCGCGGTGGGGCAGGCGCGAGAGCGCATGGTCGAGGATCGCTTGCGCGCCCTGCGCGCGCTGCGCTTCGCCGGCCGCTTCGGCTTTCGTATCGAGCCGGCGACCTGGGCGGCGATCGTCGACAGTGCGCCGTTCCTGTCACGCCTCTCGCGCGAGCGAGTGAAGCAGGAGCTGGAAAAGTCGATGGAACAGGTCGCCGTGCCGAGCCGCACCACGACGCTCTGGCATGGGGCCGGTGCCCTGCGCGCATTGATCCCGGCCCTCGAGGCGCAGCCCGCGTGGGTGTTGTACGCGGCCGACTTCGTGGCCCACCCCGAAGCGACGCGCAGCGCGGGACGCAAGCGGCGGCGCACGCTGTTGCGGCTGGCGACACTGTTCGTGGGACTGTCGCACGACGTCGTGGTGCGCACGCTGCGCGACCTGCGCTTCTCCAATCGCGACGTCGATTGGCTGGCTGCCCTGGCGGTGCACGCCACAGCGCTCCACGCTTCGGTCCGGGCGGCCATCATCGACCCCACACCGCCGGGTGACGCCGTCCTTCGACGCTGGGCGGCCGAGGCCGGTCGCACGCGCGTGCCTGATGCATTGCGCGTGGTGCTGGCCACGCTGAGTGCCGAGCTGGCCCATGGTCCGCGGGATGGCGAGGAGGATCCCTGGGGGGACGGCGGTGCGGCGGCGATGCGTGGCGCGGCACCGTCGCGCGCGGCGTCTCTCTACCGCCGGACATTGCGCGTGGCCTATCGGGACCCGGTCGAGGTGGCCGACCTTGCCGTGGACGGCGAGGACCTGATGCGCGAGGGTGGCGTGTCGCGGGGGCCGGCGTTAGGCACCGCGTTGCGGCGCTTGCGCGACGTCGTGGTCGAGGATCCAACGCGCAACGATCGGGCGACGCTCCTGGCGCTGGCGCGCGCGTGGAGTGCCGGCGCCGATGCCGGAGGCTTCTGAGATGGTCTTCATTCGCGGACCGCATCCCGAGGCGAGCATCTGGCGCCACTTCCGGGGCGAGGGCGACGGCTTCACCTTCGGCGAGCGCGAGGGGGTGAGCGAGGCGATGGTCATGGCCAACGCCGACCGGATTGTCGAGCTCTTCCTGGCGCTGGCCGAGCACCTCCCCCCGGCGGTGACGGTCGAGATGCACGACGTGCGCGCGCAGCTGCACTGGCGCGGCGACGACACCGCGCTCGTCGATGCCCGCGATACCATCGCACGCATCAAGGGGACGCTGGCCATGCACGCGGGGGTGGAACTCACGCTCGTGGGGGCCGACGACCAGCTGACCCTCACGCCGAACCTCGAGATCTTCGTGTACGCGCGCACCGATCGGTGGCTCTACCTGCTGCAGGGGAAGGGGCTTCGCCGGCGGAAGCAGCTGCGCCCCCGCAGCTGGCGCCTGTCGCCGGGCGAGTTCGCGCCGGCCGCGGCGATGAGTGTGGCCGTGCGGGACGCCGCGGAACGGCTTGCGCTGCAGCAGGTGCAACGCGTGCCACCGGGCACGGCGTCATGAAGCCCAAACGCCCCTCGCGCGCCGAGGCGTCGCTCTTTGCCCCACCCGCCTCGGCGCAGCCGCTGGCGGCGCGCATGCGCCCGCGCACGCTCGAGGAGTACGTCGGACAGCAGCACCTGCTGGCCCCGGGGAAGCCGCTGCGTGAGGCGATCGAGCAGGGGACGGTCACGTCCATGATCTTCTGGGGGCCGCCCGGCACGGGGAAGACGACGCTCGGCTTCTTGATCGCGCGTTACACCGATCGGGAGTTCGTCCCGTTTTCGGCGGTCACGGAGGGAGTGCCTCGCGTGCGGGAAATCATTGCCGAGGCCGAGGAACGGCTGGCGATGGGGCGGGGAACGGTGCTGTTCGTCGACGAGATCCATCGCTTCAACCGCGCACAGCAGGACGCCTTCCTCCCCGCGGTGGAGCGGGGCGTGGTGACGCTGGTCGGGGCGACGACGGAGAACCCGTCGTTCGAACTCAATGGGGCGCTGCTGTCGCGAGCGCGGGTCGTGGTGCTCCAACCGTTGGGAGAGGAGGCGCTGGAGCGGCTGCTGGCGGAGGCGGTGTCCGATCGCGAACGGGGGCTGGGCGCGTTGCAGCTCACGGCCGGCGACGGGGCGTTGGCGTGGCTGGCGCGCGAGGCCGACGGCGATGCGCGACGCGCGCTGAACGTGCTCGAGGCGGCGGCGGCGTTTGCCGGCGTCGGGGGGACGCTGACGGTCGAGGGGCTACGCGAGGCGATGCAGCTGCGGGTGGCGCGCTACGACAAGTCCGGCGAGGAGCACTACAACCTCATCTCGGCATATCACAAGGCGCTGCGCGGGAGCGATCCGCAGGGGGCGCTGTACTGGCTGGCGCGCATGATCACCGGAGGCGAGGATCCGATGTACATCGCCCGCCGGACGATCCGCTTTGCGGCCGAGGATGTCGGCCTGGCCGATCCGCAGGCGCTGACCGTCGCGCTCGCGGCGCGCGACACCTATCACATGCTCGGATCGCCCGAGGGGGAGCTGGCGCTGGCCGAGGCGGCCGTGTACCTCGCGACGGCGCCCAAGAGCAACCGGGTGTATGAGGCGTGGAAGGCGGCACTCGATCTGGCGCGCGAGCACCCCGCGGAGCAGGTCCCGTTGCACATCCGCAATGCGCCCACCCGGCTCATGAAGGAACTGGGCTATGGGAAGGGGTACCAGTATGCGCATGCCGTCCCGCACGCCTATGCGCCGCAGGAGTACCTTCCGGATCGGCTGAAGGACGTCGTGCTGTACGAACCCGGCCCCTTCGGGTTCGAGAAGGACATCGGAAAGCGCATGCAATGGTGGGCAGACCTCAAGACCCGGATGGGGGGCGGCGGCGATGCCGGTGCTCCTCCCGCGGAGGAATGACATGAGAGCCAGGTGGTCAGCTGCAATCGCCGGTGTGGTGCTGGTCGCCACCGCGGCCTGCGCGTCGTTAGGGCGCGCGAGCTTCAAGGACCCGGTGGTCACGTTCAAGGATGCCCGCATCACCGGGCTCGGTGTGGCGGGCGGGTCGATCGAGATCGTCCTCGACGTCTACAATCCCAACCGGTTCCGGCTGGAGGGGACGCGCCTGACGTACAAGGTGCTCGTCGACTCCACCGAGTTTGGCGACGGCGCCTACACCACCAAGTTCGGGGTGGATGAGGGACAGACCAATGAAGTGCGCCTCCCGCTCTCCTTCACGTACCGCGGAGTGGGGGCGGCCGGGCGCGCGCTCACGCAGACCGGAACCGTGCAGTACCGGGTGATCGGCGACTTCTCGGTTGCCACGCCGATCGGCAACTTCACCCGGCCGTACGACCAGACCGGGCGCTTTTCGACGCTGCAGGGGAACGCGCGCGACTAGCTCGCGCCCTTGTGCGCGTGCGGGGCGATCCCCGAGCTTGAACACGACGCGGGCACGACGCCCGCATACCGTCGCCAACCGGCGATGGCGCCCCATCGCCGACCGGCGACGGTACACCCTCGTCTTCCATCACCCGTCCTATCAGCCGCGACATCATCTCCCTGACTCCCCCGGTCGAGCGCGCGATCCTGGTCGGCGCGCCGCGCAAGGGAACGCAGGCGCGTCATCACGTCGATGAGCACCTCGAGGAACTCGAGCGGCTCGCCGACACCGCGGGCGCCCAGGTGATCGGGAGGCTGACCCAGCAGATCGATCGCCCGCACCCTGGGACGTACCTCGGGAAGGGGAAGATCGACGAGCTGCGCCAGCGCGTCTCGGACGAGGCGGCGACGCTGGTGATCTTCGACGACGAGCTGTCGCCGGCCCAGGGGAAGAACATCGAGGAGCTGGTCGGGAAGCGCGTGATGGATCGCGCCGAGTTGATCCTCGACATCTTCGCCACGCGTGCGCGCTCGCGCGAGGCGAAGATGCAGGTCGAGCTGGCGCAGCTCACCTACATGCTCCCGCGCCTCACGCGCATGTGGACCCACCTGGAGAAGTTCCGCGGCGGGATCGGCATGCGCGGCCCTGGTGAAACGCAGCTGGAGACCGACCGCCGCCTCATCGGCCACCGGATTCGCGTGCTCAAGGAACGATTGGCCGAGGTGCAGCGCACCCGTGAGGTGCAACGCCATGGGCGTCGCGGGGAGTTCCGCGCGGCCCTCGTGGGCTACACCAACGCCGGGAAGTCCTCGATCCTGCGCGCGATGTCGGGGAGCGACGACATCTTCGTCGAGGATCGCCTCTTCGCGACGCTCGACCCGCTCTCGCGCGAGGTCGATCTCGGGGAAGGGCAGCGTGTCGTGCTCACCGACACGGTCGGGTTCATCCGCAAGCTCCCGCACCACCTGGTGGCGTCGTTCCGCGCAACGCTCGAAGAATTGCACGAGGCCGACCTGCTGCTGCACGTGATCGACGCGTCGCACCCTTCGTGGGAGGAGCAGCGCGAGGTGGTCGACGACGTCATCGCTGACCTCGGCGCGCACGAGAAGCCGATGCTGTACGTCTTCAACAAGAGCGACAACCTCTCGCCGGGCGAGGTCGAGGGGCTGGGGACGCGCGTGCAGCATCTCTTCCCTCACTCCGTCGTGGTGTCGTCGGTCGCACCGGGGGGGCTCGATCCACTGCGCGAGGTGCTGCGCGAACGCGTGCGTCAATTCAAGCCGATGGTCGAGCTACGCCTTGGTCATGGCGACGGAAAGCTGCTCGCCGAGCTGCACCGGACGGGCGAGGTCCTGGCGCAGCGCCACACGGAAGAGGGGATGTTCGTCCAGGTTCGACTGGACGAGGCGGCGCTCGGCCGGGCGCTGCGGGCCGGGGCGTCGGTGGTCGGCGCTGGAACAACCGCTGGCGCCAGCGCCTGAGCCGACTGACCTCGGCCCGGGCGTCGCACTTACTTTTCGCACATGCCAAGAGCACTCATCACCGGGATCACCGGGCAGGACGGCTCGTACCTTGCCGAACTCCTGCTCGAGAAGGGGTACGAGGTCCACGGACTCGTGCGACGCGCGTCCACGTTCAACCGCGGGCGCATCGACCACCTCGCGGTGGGGCCGTCGCACACCACGGGACGGTTGCACCTGCACTACGGCGACATGGCCGACGGCTCGTCGATGCGTCGCGTCGTCGAGTCCACCATGCCCGATGAGGTGTACAACCTCGCGGCGCAGTCGCACGTCCGCGTCTCGTTCGACCAGCCGGAGTACACCGCGGACATCGTGGCCACCGGGACGTTGCGCCTGCTGGAGGCGGTGCGGGAGCACATCGACCGCACCGGGCGTCAGGTGAAGTTCTACCAGGCGGGATCGTCGGAGATGTTCGGGGCGACCGCGCCGCCGCAGCGGGAAACCACGCCGTTCCACCCGCGCTCGCCCTACGCGGTGAGCAAGCTCGCCGCGCACTGGTTCTCGGTGAACCACCGCGAGGCGTTCGGGATGTTCTGCTGCAACGGGATCCTGTTCAATCACGAGTCGCCGCGGCGCGGCGAGTCGTTCGTCACGCGGAAGATCTCGCTGGCCGTGGCCCGCATCGCCACCGGGACGCAGCAGAAGCTGGCGTTAGGCAACCTGGATGCACGGCGCGACTGGGGCTTTGCGGGCGACTACGTCGACGCCATGTGGCGGATGCTGCAGCAACCGTGGCCCGACGACTACGTGGTGGCGACCGGCGAGTCCCATTCGGTGAAGGAATTCGTGCAGGCCGCCTTCGCCCACGTGAACCTCGAATGGGAACGCTACGTCTCGCTGGATGAGAAGTACCTGCGCCCGTCGGAAGTCGACCACCTGCTGGGCGACGCGTCGAAGGCGCGCGAGAAGCTGGGGTGGAGTCCGACTGTGAGCTTCGAGGGGCTGGTGTCGATGATGGTCGACGCCGACCTCAAGGTCGCCGAGCGGGAGGCGCGGGTCGGGCGCTGACCCGCGCCGGCGAGGGATTCACCCCGCCGGCGGCCGACGGATAAACGAAACGCCCCTCGAAGCCGAGGGGCGTTTGACGTATCGAGAGTGGTCGCACAGGGACTCGAACCCCGGACCTCTGGTATGTGAGACCAGCGCTCTAACCAGCTGAGCTATGCGACCGGAACCTCACGCCGACCCGCCGCGCGAGGGATCGGTACGTTAATGGGTCATCGGGGAGGGTGGTAGTAGGGGACGGCGCTTTCGTCTGCGGCGGTGGCCTCGGTGCGCCGGCGCACTCGGTGGGTCCTTCGTGCGTGTTGGCGGCGCAGGTCGGCGTGCGCCCTTTCGCACCACCTCGCGGCGGGGGAGATTGCCGCTCCCCGATGCCGTGTGCCCCGCGTATCACCCCCGATGGCGCTCCTCTCCTTCCTCGATCGCGACCGTACCATCGCGCCCGCCGGCTTCTCGCGGTGGCGCGTCCCCCCCGCGGCGCTGGCGATCCACCTCGCCATCGGGCAGGCGTACGCGTTCAGCGTCTTCAACCTTCCGCTGTCGACGCTCAAGGGGATCACGTCGCGCGCGCCCGGCGACTGGGCGTTGACGACCATCGGCTGGATCTTCTCCGTCGCGATCGTCTTCCTCGGGCTCTCGGCCTTCACCTTCGGGCGATGGTTGGAGCAGGCCGGGCCCCGCAAGGCGATGTTGGCGTCGGCGGCGTGCTTCGGCGGCGGTTTCCTGGTCGCCGCGCTCGGCGTGCAGCTGCACGAGTTCTGGCTCGTGGTGCTGGGCTACGGCGTGATTGGCGGGATCGGGCTGGGGCTTGGCTACATCTCCCCGGTGTCGACGCTGATCAAGTGGTTCCCCGACCGGCCGGGAATGGCGACCGGGATGGCGATCATGGGATTCGGTGGTGGGGCGATGATCGGCTCGCCGCTGGCGGTGGCGCTGATGGAGCGATTCAGGACCCCGACGTCGATGGGGGTGAGCGAGACCTTCGTGGTGATGGGGATCGCCTATTTCGTCTTCATGATGTTCGGGGCCTTCACCGTGCGGCTCCCCGCACCGGGGTGGGCGCCGTCCCTTCCGCGGGGCGAGGGGGCGCTCCGGCGCGCGCCGGTTGCGGCTGGCGGTGACGTGCACGTCGATCGCGCGATCCGCACGCCGCAGTTCTGGTTGTTGTGGGCGGTGCTCTGCCTGAACGTCACTGCGGGGATCGGCGTGTTGGGGCAGGCCTCGCCGATGATCCAGGAGATGTTCCCGGGGACGATCGGCGCCGGGGCCGCTGCTGGTTTCGTGGGGCTGTTGTCTCTGGCGAACATGGCGGGACGCTTCGCCTGGTCCTCGGCGTCAGACCACCTGGGGCGCAAGCGGACGTACATGATCTACTTCGCCCTCGGCGCGGTGCTGTATGCGAGCATTCCGGCGACCGGGCGCGCGGGATCGGTCGTCCTCTTCGTCGGCTTCTATGCGGTGATCATGAGCATGTACGGGGGGGGCTTCGCCACCATTCCGGCCTATTTGCGCGACGAGTTCGGGACGATGCACGTGGGGGCGATTCACGGTCGCTTGCTGACCGCGTGGTCGCTGGCGGGGGTGGCCGGGCCGGTGCTCGTGAACTACCTCCGCGAGTACCAGATCGGGCGTGGCGTGGCCCCCCGCGACGCGTACTCGGTCACGATGTACCTGATGGCGGCGCTGCTCGTGCTCGGCTTCGCGGCCAACTGGTTCGTACGCCCCGTGGGGGCCGAGCATCACTTTGCGCGGGGGGCAGGGCGCGATCCTGTCCCGCTCCGTGACGGGAGGCACTAAGCGATGGCGCCCGGTGAACGCTGGAAGCTGGTGGCCGCCTGGTTGGTGGTGGGCATCCCCGCCGCGTGGGGGGTGGCGCAGGTCATCGCCAAGTCCATGGCGCTCTTTCGTTAGGCGCGGAGGCGCTACGAACAGGCTTGGGTGGCGCGGGATCGGTCGCCGCATGCTGAAGGTGCGGCCGAAAACGCCGCGCCCCGCCGCCCGAACGTCCGGGCAGCGGGGCGCGTCCTGACCAACGGCATGGGCCCTCTGGGGCTCGAACCCAGGACCGACGGATTATGAGTCCGCTGCTCTAACCGGCTGAGCTAAGGGCCCGTCTGTGCAACGATACTCGCCGGCTCGCCGCGCCGCAAAGGCGCCCCGTGCGCCCGGTCCTCCTCACCGCGTCGGCGCCCCTCAGCGCCCGGCGCCGCAGGCCAGCGCTCGACGCTACCCCTCGTTGGCGTGCGCGTCGTACGCCTCGACGATTTCCTCGGGGGTGACGGTCGCCGCCCCCAGCTTCCCGACTTCCACCCCGGCGGCGAAGTTGGCCACCACCGCGGCCTCCATCGGCGTGGCCCCCGCGGCCAGCGCGGTCGCGAGGTAGGCGGTGACGGTGTCGCCCGCCCCCACTACGTCGTACACCTCGCGCGCGGTGGTCGGAATGCGTTGCACCTGGCCGTCCGGCGAGACGAGCGCCATGCCGCGCTCGCCCAGGGTGAGCAGCAGGTGGCGCGCGCCGAGCCGCTCGAGCGTGGCGGGGAGCGCGCCGGCATCGTCGAGGTGGACCGTCGCGCCTAACGCCGACTCCAGTTCGCGCCGGTTTGGCTTGAAGATCGTCGCCCCGCGATACGCGAAGAAGTTGCGGAACTTGGGGTCGACGACGATGGGGATGTCGCGCGCCAGCGCCCGGGCGATCGCGTGCGCGATCACGTCGGGGACCAGCACGCCCTTGTTGTAGTCCTCGAGCACGAGGGCGTCGGCGGTCGCCAGCACGCGGTCCAGGGCGGCGAGCACCTGCGCGACGTCGTCTCCGCTCAGGTCCCGGTCGTCCTCCTCGTCGAAGCGCACCACCTGCTGGGCGCGGGCGACCAGTCTCGTCTTGGTCGTCGTCGGGCGCTCCACCGGGATCAGGGCGCCGTCCTCCGACCCGATCTCCCGCAGCATCCGCCGCAGGCGCTCTCCGCCCTCGTCGCGCCCCACGGCGGCGACCAGCGTTCCGACCGCCCCGGCCGCGGCGACATTCTGGGCCACGTTGGCCGCCCCGCCAAGGGCGTACTTCCGGTCGCGCACCCGCACAACGGGGACCGGCGCCTCGGGGGAGATGCGCTCGACGTCGCCGCGCAGGTAGACGTCGAGCATCGCATCGCCCACCACGGCAACGTGCCGCCGGCGCATCTGCTCGAGAAGGGTGATCAGGCGCGCACGCGACACGTGCGAGGCCGGCGAGCTGGGACGGGGAGTCGACATGGCGACGGAAGCTAGGAGGACGCGTCCCGCAGGGTCAACCAATGTCGGCGAGATCTCCCCAGCACCCCTGATCGGTTCACGCCCCGATTATCTTCCCTGCGACCAGTCCAACCGGGCCGGCGATTCTCCAACCGGCGCTCGCATGCACTCCTACCAACTCGACGTCATCGTCAGCCGAGGGAACGCGATCGAATCGCGTCACCGGGTGCACGCGGCGGTGTGGGATGCGTCCGCCGGGCTCGTGGGGAGCGCGCGGGATCCCTTTCTCGTCTCGCCGTGGCGTTCCTGCGCCAAGCCGTTCCAGGTCCTGCCGTTTCTCGAGACCGGCGGTTTCGACGAGTTGGTCTGGGGCGATGACGAACTCGCCCTGGCGTGTGCCTCGCACGGCGGTGAACCGGAGCACGTGGCAATTGCCGGTCGCATGCTGCAGACGATTGGCATGGAAGAAGGGGACCTCGCCTGCGGGCCGCACGAACCGCTGTCGCGCCGCGGCGCGCGTATCGTGAGATCGGAAGAG
>ERZ795044.2283-NODE-2283-length-16751-cov-6.469214_pt1 | contig 16751 bp, 12 predicted proteins | sample MGYA00375128_ERZ795044 | MGnify/ENA primary metagenome ERZ795044 (study PRJEB30173, sample SAMN05720213) | anaerobic digester metagenome | isolation source: active sludge of municipal wastewater-treating anaerobic digesters | place: USA | collected 2014-12-22 ... | reverse complement strand
CGGCACAAGCCGCCGTTCGGCGACCGACATGGGCTGCGGCTTGCCAATGGCGGCACGGGCGGCGTCGACATCGAAGCTGCCTGTGGTGACCTTTTGCACGCGCATCAGGATGAAAGCGCAGAGCGGAATGCCGAGCAATACGATCGGCAGGCCATATTGCATCCACGTCACGAAGGTGATCTGGATGCCCAATTGCTTTTCGACCAGCCCCGCCGCGATGGCGTTGGTGGGCGATCCGACCAGCGTGCCCAGACCGCCAATGCTCGCGGCAAAGGCAACCCCCATGATCAGCGCGCCGGGCAGGCCGTCTGTCTCCCCTTCTTTCACACCACCCGCCGCCAGAACGGCAATGGCAATCGGCACCATGATGAGCGCGATGGAGGTGTTGGACATGACCATGCTGAGCAAGGCGGTCGAGCCCATGAAGGCGATCATCAACCCCTGCACGCTATGGCCCGAACGGCCGAGGATGGCGAGCGCAACGCGCCGGTGCATGCCCGTCCGTTCAATAGTCAGCGCCAGAAATGCGCCGCCCAGAATCAGGAACAGCGTCGGCGAATAATATTCCTTCGCCACATCCTGCGCGGTCAGCACGCCCATCAATGGCAAAGCGAGGAAGGGAAGCAGCGCCGTCACCGTCAGGGGCAGGGCTTGCGTCATCCACCATGTCGCCATCAACAGGGTGAGCGCCGCGACATTCCATGCCGACGCCTCCATGCCCGACGGCACAGGGGCCAGCAGCATGGCAACAAAAACCAGCAGGCCGCCCCAGAAACCCACACGGTTCGCGGTCATGCGGGCAGGCCGATCAGCGAAATTTGGCGGCCATAGCCGGGCTCGTCCTTGTGGCAACTGCGGCGATAGCTGAAGAATCGGTCGGGCTGGCTATAGGTATCCTCGCCCAGACATTCGATCTGCGTGACCCCCGCCTGCGCCAGTCGCGCGGCGACATAGCCTTCGATATCGAACTGGTAATGGCCCGGCTTGCCATCGGAAAAGAAACGCTCATTCTCCGGATTTTCATCCACGAAACGTTGGTAGAAAGCGGCATCTACTTCATAGCTCTTTTGCGCGATGCACGGGCCAATGGCGCAACGGATGCGGGCGCGGTCAGCGCCGAGGGCCTCCATCGCGGCAAGGGTGTTGTCGGTGACGCCGGTGATCGCGCCTTTCCATCCCGCATGGGCCGCGCCGACGACGCCGGCTTGCGTATCGGCGAACAGGACCGGCACGCAATCGGCGGTGACAATGCCGAGCAGCAGGCCGGGACGGTTCGTGACCATGGCATCGCCCTTGGGCGGGTCTTCGGGGTCGATTGCCCCTGTGATGGTGACGACATCGGGGGAATGGATCTGGTAGACGCGGGCAATGTCGGCACCCGCAAGCACGGCGTCGCCTGCGCGGCGGCGGTTTTCGAGGACGGCCGCGCGCTCATCCTCCGACCCCAGCCCGACATTCAGGCCCGCATAGATGCCGGTGGACACGCCTCCTGCGCGCCCGAGAAAACCGTGCGGGACATCGCCCAGCATCCGTGCCCTGATTACGTCGACGCTCATCGCTTCTGCTTCTCCCTTCGGGCTTCATTGCAAGTGCGGCGCTTGACGGCAAGCCATTAGATTGCGAACCGTGGACTATGAACGGGCATATGCTGATTTTCGGAATGGGCTACACGGCGTCGCGGCTGGCCGAACACCTGCGTGGGCAGGGGTGGCAGGTGACCGGTACGCGAAGGATGAGCGGGGAGGGCGCTGTGGCCTTTGATGACCGCTTTGCCGTGCTACACGCGCTGGAAAGTGCCACGCATATCCTGTCGAGTGTGCCCCCGCTGGCCGAGGGCATTGATCCGGTGCTGGCGGCTTATGGTGAGGATATAGCGCGTAGCGGCGCGCGATGGGCAGGCTATCTGTCATCAACCGGCGTCTATGGCGATACCGGCGGTGCTTGGGTGGATGAAAGCGCACCCATCGGCCAGGGTCGGCGGACCGCGCGGGCTGAGGCGGATCTGGCGTGGCAGGCGTTGCGGCCGGATATGCACGTCTTTCGCCTGCCGGGCATTTACGGACCGGGCCGATCCGCGCTTGACCGGGTGCGCGAGGGCAAGGCGCACCGGATCGACCTGCCGCACCAGATTTTCAGCCGCATCCATGCCGATGATATCGTAGGGGCAGTGATCGCCTCCTTTGCCGGCGCGCCCGGTGTCTATAATATTGCCGACGATCTGCCCGCCTCGCAAAACGCCGTGATCGAATATGCCTGCGACCTGCTGGGCCAGCCATGGCCGCCGCTGCGGACATTGGAAGAGGCGCGTTTATCGCCGATGGCGATGGGCTTTTATGCCGAAAACAGGCGCATTTCGAACGGCAAGGCCAAGCGCGTGCTCGGCTGGGCGCCCACTTATAGCGATTATAAACAGGGGCTTAGTGCGTTGCTCGCTTCGGGCGCATAAAAAAGCGGATTGACCGACGCGGAACTATCGGCCTAGCCTCGCATTAAACTGGCAACAGACCAGTCGTTTCGAATGTTTTCGGGAGAGTTATTTTGGCCACTATCGCCGCGGAAAATCCGCATGCCGCCGTCAAGGCCCCCTCGCTTTTGCTGATCCTGAGCGAACTGCCCCGCGCCTTGCTGGAAACCGGATCGCTACCCTGGGCCGCCCCCTTCCTGCTGCAGGCGCCCAAGGGCGACGGGCATCCGGTCATGCTATTGCCAGGTTTCATGGCATCGGAATTTTCAATGAAGCCGCTGCACAGTTATCTGAAGAAACTTGGCTATGATCCCTATCATTGGGAACTGGGCCGCAACCTTGGTCACAAGGCCGTGGGGCAAGAGGGCGAAAAAATGATCGCCCGCCTTGACGAAATCTACGCCAAGACCGGCCAGAAGGTCAGCCTTGTCGGATGGTCGCTGGGCGGATCCTTCGCCCGCATGCTGTCGCGCCGCCGTCCGGACATGATCCGTCAGGTGATCTCGCTCGGCTCGCCCATCAATGGCACGCCCAAGTCCACAAATGCATGGCGCGCCTATCAATATGTGACGGGGCAGAAGCTCGACGATCCCAAAATGCGCGAGCAGGTGAGCGAAGGCCATGCCGTGCCGCCGGTCCCCTCGACCGCCATCTTCTCCCGCAATGACGGCGTTGTCGCGTGGCAGAATTCGCGCGAGCCCAAGGCCGCCACCACCGACAATATCGAAGTGCGCGGCAGCCATTGCGGCCTCGGCGCAAACCCCGCCGTGCTCTGGGCAATCGCCGACCGTCTGGCCCAGCCGGAAGACGGCTGGAAACCCTTCGAACGCACCGGCGCACGGGCGTTGGTATATCCGTCCTCGGGGCATTGAGCGATCGCGCTGGCCTCTCCCCTTCAGGGGAGAGGGAGCGTTTTTCAGCCAAAATTTACTTAGTCTTCGCCTTAGCCTTCTTCGCGGGCTTTGCCGCCTTCGCCACCTTCACCTCGCTGAAATCCGCATCACGCAGCGCTTCGAACGAGCGTTGCAGCGCGGCGGCGTAGGCCGACGGGTCGGGCATAATCGCGCGGTCGCTGGTGAAGGAAATGGCGATTTCCGGGCCATAGCTGTAGATCGTGTTGATCAGGCCCATGCCGTCGAACACCGGCCCCAGACCCATCATCCGCACCAGCTTTGCGCCTGCAAAATAGAGCGGCACGCGCGGGCCGGGGACGTTGGTGGCGACGCAGTTGAACGCTGGCGAGTGCAGGTTCGAAATGCCGAGCCTCGTATAGAGCCGCGCGCCCAGTCCGGCGAGCGCGGCGGGCATGAACTGGCTGTAGTCGGTCAGCGTCCGCGCGCCGACGGCGTTTGTCATCGCCTTGCTGTTCTTCACTTCCTTATGGATATAGCGCAGCCGCTCCGCCGGATCGGCGATATGCGTGCCGAGCTGCACCATCATGGCGGAAACAAGGTTGCCGAGCGATTCCTTCTCGCCGTCTGCCCGCACCGAAATGGGGGCCATCGCGGTCAGGCTGGGCTTGGGCAGGGCGTCGTGGCCCATCAGATATTCGCGCAAGGCCCCGCCGATGATGGCGAGGATCACGTCGTTGACGGTCGCGCCCTCGATCCGGTCCTTGATCGCGCGGATATCGGCGAGCGAATAGACCACGCCGTCAAACACCCGGTGCGGGCCGACCTTGCCGTTGAAGATCGTCTGCGGCGCCATGCGCGTGGATTTCAGCGAGACGTCACCGCCCGCAATTTCCTTCGTCAGCCGCGCAATGCCGGGCACGGTGTTGGCGACCGTCTTGGCGAATTTAACCGGCTGGGTCACCGAATTGAACCATGTCCGCATCAGCATTTCGGCAAGCTTCGGATCGCTCTCCGGCTTCCAGCTTGATGGCGCGGGTTCGGGCACTTCCTTGGGTTCCAGATCATGCACCGCCGCGCTCAGTTCGACGCCCGACATGCCGTCAATTGCGGCGTGGTGGACCTTGGATACGAGGGCAAAGCTGCCCTTGGGAATGCCGGGGATATTGTCGAGTCCCTCGACAACGTTGAACTCCCAAAGCGGCTTGGTCAGGTCCATCCCCCGCGCATGCAGACGCGCTACCTGGATGCACAATTGGCGCCAGTCCCCCGGTTGCGGCAGGGCGATGTGGCGGACATGATATTCGAGATCGAAATTCGCATCCTCGACCCAATAGGGGTGGTCGAGGTCGAACGGCACGCGCACCAGTTTCTGGCGGAAACTGCGTGCCTTGTCCAAGCGCCCTTCGATATGGCGCAGGATATCCTTGAAGCGGACGAACCCGCCCGGCGCCGTGGAAGGGTCATAAATCGCGACCGACCCGATATGCATCGGCGTGTTCGGCGTATCCAGATAGACGAAACTCGCGTCTTGCCCGCTTAGTTGCTCCATAGCCCTCTCCTGCCTTATTTTGCAGCGAAGCTATCGCGATTCTATTGCGAAGGCGAGTCCTAGGCGATGAACTCGTAAATTTCGTCATCGAGGCGTCAAAATGGCGAAGATATCGGGCCAAAATGCGCGCCGCCGATAGTCATTCTACCGGCAAGCGCATTTTGGTTCGAGATCGAAGCCATTTTGGCGTCCGAAGGATTTGACCCATTTTGCCCATGGCTGCGTCAGAAAGCCTTGAGATATATCTATATCCCGGCGGCTTCCTTCCTTGCCCTGAGCAAAATGGCCTCAAACCTCGATGACGAAATTTACGAGTTCATCGCCTAAGCTTTGCGGGTCTGCATCGCGACGACGAGCCCGATCATCGCCAGCGCCGCGCCTGAAATGGCGAGCAGCGACCATTCATAACCTTCAAGAGCGGTCGAGATCAGCATGGCGATCACCGGAATCAGCACGCCGGTATAGGCCGCCTTTCCGGGGCCAATGTCGCGGATCAGGCGGAAATAGGCCGGGAAGGTGAGCACGGTGCCGACGATGCCGAGATAGAGCACGCCACCCAGATAGGCCGGGCGGGGGTCGATGACCGGCGGGCCGGCGACGACGAACGCGATGATGGCGTTGATGATTGCGCCGCAGAGCATCGACCAGGCCAAAATCGTCACGGTCGGAAAACGGGCGATGCGGGGCGTTACCTGCAGCACATTGGAAATGGAGGCAAAGCCCACGGCCGCGATGGTGAAGGACAGCCCGATAAGCACCTCCGTTCCGCCGACAGGTGCAACGCGATATTCGCGCAGCATCAGCAAGCCGACACCGGTGGTGGCAATGGCAGACCCGATGATGAACGGCCGTCCGATTGGACGCCCCAGCCACCATTTGCCGAGGATCGCGTTGGGGATGATCAGCAGCGCGAAAATCACGGCGACGAGACCCGAGGTAATGTGATGTTCCGCCAGATAGACGAAGTTGAAATTCAGCGAAAACTGCACCAGCCCCAGAAAAGCCGCCCAGCCCAGAAACTCCCGGTCAATCCGAAGCGGCTGGCGCATGACCAGCGCCAGAAGGAACATGCCGATGGAGGCCACGGTGAAGCGGTAGGTCACCGACCAGCTTGACGGGACGACGCTCAATTGGTCGCGGATCACGAACCAGGTCGACCCCCAGATCAGCGACACAAACACAAAGGGGATAAGGACGCGCGGCGTCAGCAGCCCGGGTTCGGCAATGGGTTCGGGGTCGGACCGGCTCACAGCGCGGCTATCGCGCGGGCGAGCGGTGCGACATCGTCTTCTGTGTGGTGCCAACTGGTAACCAGACGCGCTGCACCTTCGCCCCAGTCGTAGAAGTCAAAGCCCTGCGCGCGCAGGCTGGCGGCTTCATCGGCGGTCAGGCGGACGAAAATCTCGTTGGCTTCGACCGGATAGAGCAGACGGCCTTGCGCCGCCCCGGCAATAATCGCCGCCGCCGCATTGGCCGCGCGGGCATTGGCCAGCCACAGATCATCGTCCAGCATCGCCAGCAACTGCACCGCCAGAAAGCGGCCCTTGGACTGTAGATGCCCGGCACGCTTGCGGCTATAGCGCGCGGCGTCCGCATGGGCGGGGTCGAAATAGACCAGTGCTTCCGCACCCATGCCGCCATTTTTGGCAAAACCGAAACTCAGCACATCGACGCCTGCACGAACGGTGACGTCGGCGGGATGGCAGCCAAGCGACGCCACCGCGTTACCGAAACGCGCGCCGTCCATATGGAAACCGATATGGCGTGTCCGGCACAGTTCGCCCAACGCCGCTACTTCGGCAGGGCGGTAGGTCAGCCCATATTCGGTGGCGTTGGTCACCGACAGCGCCGCGGCCTGCACCTGATGCACATCGTTGCGGATCGTCCCCAGCAAATCGCCAACGGCCTGCGGCGTAACCTTCGCGCCATCGCCGTCGACCAGCATCAGCTTTGCGCCGCCCGTATAAAATCCGGGTGCGCCGCATTCATCGACCTCGATATGCGCTTCGCGGTGGCAAATAATGCCCTGATGCGGTTGGCACAGCGAGGTGAGCGCAAGGCAATTGGCGGCGGTGCCGGTGGCCACCCACAGCACGGCCACGTCGCAGCCGAATGTCTCGGAAAAACGGGCATCCAACTGCGCGCTCCAGCGGTCGCCATCATAGGCGGTATCAATCTGGTTCGCATCGGCGATGGCCTGCATCACCTTGGGGTGAACGGGGGCCGCATTGTCAGAGAAAAAACGCATGTTTTGCGCAAGAAAGGAAATGCGCACCGGCGTCAAGCGGTTAGCGTGGCGGCGCGCGTAATCGGGCTTGTGTGTGGGCGGTAAGGTGGGGATTTTTGGCTCACACGAAGACACAAAGGCACAAAGGGAAGTGAATAAGAGCGAAGTACCTTTAAAGCACCGTCACCCTGAACTCGTTTCAGGGTCCATTTCTCAGCCCATTCCCGCACCCGTTGTGAAAAGCCAAGCTGTGACGCGCGGTTGCGTTTTCTTTCGCGCAAGGGTTGCCGCTGCACGATGGACCCTGAAACGAGTTCAGGGTGACGGAGAGAAGAGAGCGGGGTTGGAGATAAAATGCGCTTTTCTTCCCTCCTTATTCTTTGTGCCTTTGTGTCTTTGCGTGAGATACCCCCTCTCCCCCTCAGGGGAGAGGATACGAAGCCTTGGCCGCAAGGCCTAGGCGCAGTTGGAGAGGGGCTCGACGGCGAAGGTAGTGCACCAACTCCCCCTCTCCACTTCGTCTAATGGCTAAAGCCATAAGACTACGTACCTCTCCCCTGAGCCGAAGGCGGCCGGAGGCCAACGGGAGAGGGAAATGGCGCTTGATCTCCCCCTCCATCCACCGCAATCCGCATCGCCCGGCATCCTTCGCGGTTGCATCTCTTTTTTGCCAAGCTATCGGAAGCACAGGGAGCCTTTTTTGATTTCGTGCGTTTGGGTGGCTGGAGATGCGTTTTTGATCCGATCCATTGCTCTATTGCATCTCGCTTTTGCGACGGCCCCCGTGCTTGCCCAGAATCCGGCCGGCGCGGCTGAAACTGCGCCTGCGCCTGAAGAATCCAATAAACCGATCATCAGCGACGAAGAATTTGACGCGGCGATTCCCAGCCTTGACGACAAGCCGCTGGAATCGGTGGAGGAATGGCAGCGCGAGCAGGACGCCCGCGATGAAACGGGCGCGAGCGAAGATGTCCGGCAGCAAACCCGGCAAACCGCAGAGGAAGCCGCAAATCCGGCCTTGCGCGACGGCGACACGGTCGAAATTCTGAGCGATCCGCCGGTCGTTGACCCTTTGTTGGATGAACCGCTGCCGTCAATCGATGTGTTCGACGCCGAACCGCCGCCGCAACCCACCGAAGCGGCGGAAAATGAAAACAACCAGTCGGTCCGCTATGTGGTCAAGATCAACGGACTGGATCCGGAAGCAAGCGCCGACATTGCGGTCGACGCCGACGGAAATATCTATCGCACCAGTCTGCGCCGCTTTTACGATCTGTCCGCGCTGGGTAGAAATGGCGGGCGTGCCGATACCCGCGCCGTGGTCAGCCAGCGCGCACGGGCCGACCGGCAGTTGCTGCTCGATATCCTGACCAGCGAAGGTTTTTACGATGCCACCGTGCGCGTGGCGACCGAGCGGACCAATGCGGCGGCCGCCGAGGGCAATGGGCCATCTGCGGCCGAGCCGCTGAATGTCACCCTGAATGTTGTTCCCGGTCGGCGTTATTATCTGGGCGAAATCCGTTTCGAAACGAAAGCGGTCGAGCCTGCGGACCTGATCACCAGCAACTTTGTTCCCAAAAGCGGCGATCCCATTGTTGCCGACACGATATTGGCCGCCGAAGCCAATATTTCGATCAAGCTGCCTGAAAATGGCTATCCCTTCGCAACCGTCGGACAGCGCGACATATTGCTCGATAGCGAAAAGGGGCTCGGGGATTATACCCTTCCGGTCGATCCCGGTGCGCGCAGCGTGTTCGGGCAGATCAAGAGCGAGGGCACCGAAGCCTTTGACGCCGAACATGTCGCCATATTACGGCGCTTCAAGACAGGCGATCTGTACGACAGCCGCAAGGTCGATGATCTGCGTGCTGCACTGGTTGCCACCGGATTGCTCTCGACCGTGTCGGTCGAACCTGTGCCCGGCGAAGGGACGGCTCCTGACGGCACGCCCTATGCGGATTTGCTTGTCCGGCAAGAGGCGGGGCCTGCACGCACCCTTGCGATCAGTGCCGGTTATGGCACCGGCCAGGGCCCTCGGGTCGAAGGAAGCTGGACCCATCGGAATCTGTTCCCACCCGAAGGGTCGCTGACCGCGGCAGGGGCACTTGGCACGCGGGAACAGGCGGCAAGCGTTGCCTTTTCGCGCGCTAATGCCGGACGACGCGACCGCACCTTTGAAATGTCCTTGTCGGCGTTGCACAGCAATTATGACGCGTTTGAAGCCTATACCGGACGGATCGCCGCCTTTTACAGCTATGCCTCGACACCGATCTGGCAGAAGAAATTTACTTGGTCGGCGGGTCTTGAAGCGTTGGCAACCTCCGAAGACCAGTTTGACGTGGCGCGCGGCCTTCGCAATCGGCGCATCTATTATGTCGCGGCGCTGCCGGGGCAGGTCGGTTTTGACCGCTCGGACGATTTGCTGAACCCGACCAAAGGCTATCGCTTGAATTTGCGGCTGTCCCCCGAAGCATCGCTGGGTGGCGGAAAGCGGATTTACGCCCGCGCTATCCTCGACGGGTCCTATTATTTTTCGCCCACCGAAAATCTGGTGCTTGCGGCGCGCGGGCGCGTTGGCACCATTAGCGGAACCGGCCGGGATGATCTGGCTCCGTCTCGGCGCTATTATGGCGGCGGCGGCGGATCGGTGCGCGGCTTTGGCTATCAGCAATTGGGACCGAAGGACTTGAACGGCGACCCCATTGGCGGGCGCAGCATGAACGAAGCCGCGCTGGAGGCACGCTACCGCTTTGGCAATTTCGGTGTCGCGGGCTTTGTCGACGCCGGGCAGGTTTATGAAAGCAGCATTCCCAAATTTGACGACTGGCGCTTCGGCCTTGGCATCGGCGGGCGTTTCTACACTAATTTCGGACCAGTCCGGCTGGATCTGGCGACACCGCTGAACCGGAAACAGGGCGAATCCAAGATCAGTGTCTATGTCTCGATCGGACAGGCATTTTGACGCTCGGCCGGCGCCTCGCCATTGGCGGAGCAGCCCTGTTGGGCGTGCTGCTGGCCGTGCTCTTTGGCGCTTATGTCTGGCTGGATACGCAGTCGGGCCGTGCTTTTGTCGCGCGGCAGGTGGCTGGCGTTGCGCTTGAAAACGGGTTGAACATCCGGATCGGGAAGATTGACGGATCTATTTATGGCGGCGCCGTGCTGCGCGATGTGCAATTTCGCGACCCCAAGGGTGCCTTCGCGCGGTCGCCCGAAATCCGGCTCGACTGGCATCCCTTCGCCTATCTGACGGGCGTCGTTGATGTCGATGCGCTGACCGCGCGCGAACTGAATGTGGCGCGGATGCCTGCGTTCAATGTCGTGCCCGACCGGGGTGATCCGTTGCTGCCCGATCTCGATATCCGGATCGACAGGTTGCGGGTGGATCGCATCGTCTTTGCAAAGGCAGTGACGGGCGAAGAACAGGTTGCACGCTTTGATGGCAAGGCGCGGATTGCCGACCGGCGTGCGGTGGTCGAGGCGGCCGCAGGATCGGCGCAGGGCGACAGACTGGCGCTCAAGCTGGATGCCGTGCCGGACGATAACCGCTTTGATGTCGACCTGAAAATTGATGCCCCTGCCAAGGGTCTGGTTGCCGGACTGATGGGGCGCGAGGTGCCGGTGCAGGCCGCGCTGCAAGGGCGCGGAAGCTGGCAGAAATGGGATGGCCGCCTGACCGCCAGCATGGGCGCGGAACAGGTGGCGGATGTTGCATTGACCGCGCGGGACGGGACCTTCACGGCCAAGGGCGAAACGGCCCCGGCCAAGGTGATGGCGGACAGCCTGATCGTGCGCGGGTTGTCGCCCGTTGCCCTGGTCGATCTGTCGGCCTCCTTCGACCAGCGTGTTGCGAATATCAAAGGCAGCGTGCGTTCGGCCTCCGCCGTGCTGGGTGCCAGCGGGCTGGTGGATTTGGGGCAGGGGGCGTTTGACGATCTGGCGCTCGATATCCAGCTGCTACGTCCCGCGATTATCGGCAGCAATGTCAGCGGCACCAATGTGCGGGGGAAAGCCCTGCTGAACGGGGCCTTTGCCGCGCCGACGGTGGCCTATTCGGCGACGGCGACACGGCTAGCCTTCGACCGGACGACCTTCGAAGATGTGCGCGTCACCGGCGAGGCGCAGGGCAGGGAAGACCGCTTCCTCATTCCGGTCAATGCCGTCGCGCGGCGCGTGACGGGCATCAACCAGATTGCGGGCGGGCTGCTGACCAATGTCAAAATGAATGGCGACATCGCCATCGCGAACGGCCGCCTGCTGTCCGACAATATGAAAATCAGGTCCGACCGGATCAACGCGACCGCGCTGATCGTGGGGGACATAGGCAAGGGTTTCTACACCGGCGCGCTGAACGGCAAGGTGGACGGGTTTGAAGTGAGCTCGGTCGGGCTGTTCAACGTGGTTGCCGATGTCGATCTCGAAACCACCTTGGGGCGCGGCTATGCGCTGGTCGGCACGGTCAAGGCGCGGTCGACCAAATTGTTCAGCCCCGGCGTGCAGAAATTCCTTGGCGGGCAGATGTTCGTCAATGCGGGCATCCGCTACGGCACCGACGGCGTGCTGCGCATCACACGGGCAAGCGTGGTCGCGCCGCAATTCCGGTTGAACAGCGGCAACGGGACCTATGTGACCGAGGGTGGCCGCGTTGTGTTCAACGGCGCGGGCTATTCCAACCAATATGGTCCGGTGGCGGTGCAGCTGACCGGCACATTCGAGCGCCCCGTGGCCCGCGTCACCGCGTCGCGGCCGGGCTTTGGCGTCGGCCTGTCCAATGTGGTCGGGCTGGTGACGCGCAGCGCGAAGGGCTATGCTATCACGCTGACCGGCGCGACCGACTATGGGCCGATCAGCGGGGATATCGACGTGCTGTCCGGCAACGGACCGCTTACCATCGACATATTGCGCGGCGATTTTGCCGGGATCGGCCTGACCGGCAGGGTGCAGCAGGCGGCCTCTGGTCCGTTCCTGGGGACGCTGAACGGCGCGGGCGCAGGCTTTGACGGCACCATCGCGCTGTCGGCTGAGGGCCAGTACCAGCGCGCGGTCGTCGATGCGGTCGCGAACAACGCCAAGCTGACCGGCGGGGAGCAGACGCTCGCTATCGGGCGCGGGACCATCAAGGCCGACATCATACTCTACGACAGCCCGCAGATCGTCGCCGATGTGCAGGTCCAAAATGCGATGCTCAACGATATAGAACTGGCCGCGGCGCGGGCGAAGGTCGACTATCGCGGCGGCACCGGCACCGCCAAGATCCTCGCCGAAGGACGCAGCCAGGTGCCCTTCCGCATCGCCGCCAACGCCGATCTGACGCCCGAACTATGGCGCATCGCGGCGAAGGGCCGGGCCAACAGCATCGATTTTTCGACCGAAGGCCCCTTACGCATCGTTCCCAAGGGCGATGAATATGAAATCAAGCTGTCCACCATTCGCGTCGCTAATGGCACAGTGAAGCTTGCGGGCAGCTATGGCGACGGGCTGGAACTGCAATCGCGGCTCGACAATGTGAACATCGCGGTCATCAATCCCTTCCTGCCGGGGCTTGGCATCCGGGGCCGCGCGACGGGCAGCATCGACTGGTCGCAAGCCTCCTTCGCCGCCTTCCCCCGCGCCGATGCGCGGCTGGAAATCCGGCGCTTTGTCCGCACCAATTTGGGATCACGGTCGCAGCCGGTGGACATCAGCCTCGTTGGCCGCCTGCTGCCCGATGGCGGCAACGCCCGCGCGATCATCCGCCGTCTGGGCGCCGCAGTGGGCCGCATGCAGATCGACCTCACCCCCTTGCCGCCGGGCAATGCCAGCTGGACCGAGCGCCTGCTCGCCGCGCCGTTGTCGGGCGGCATCCGCTATAATGGCCCTGCCGACACGCTCTTCTCCCTCGCCGCGCTCGCGGACCAGAGCCTTGAGGGCAATATCGGCGTCGCAGCGGATTTCTCCGGCCGCGTCCAGACCCCGCGCCTGACCGGCGTCGTGCGCGCCAATGACCTGATTTACGAAAATGACGTCTACGGCACGCGCCTTACCAAGCTGCGCGTGCGCGGGCTGTTCACCAACGACCAGCTGGAGGTGACCGAACTGTCCGCCGTGGCGGGCAAGGGGACCGTCACCGGCAAGGGCTTTGTCAATCTAAGCTCCGAAAAGGGCTTCCCGCTGCAACTCGACCTCGACCTCAACCAGGCCCGCGTCGCGCGCAGCGAGCTGATCTCCACCACCGCCACGGGGCAGATCAGCGTCACCAACACCCCCGACGGCGACGCGCTGATCAGCGGGACGTTGCGTCTTCCCGAAACCCGTTTCAAGATCATCCGCCAGGGCGCAGCCTCGGTCGCCACCCTGACCGGTGTACGGCGCAAGGCGGCATCGGGCCGTCCGCGTGTGTCGGGCGATGCCGACCCGATCAGCACGCTGCCGAGCAACTGGAAACTCGACATCAAACTGACCGCACCGGATGAACTTTATGTCAGCGGCATGGGGCTGGAGTCCGAATGGGGCGCCAACCTGCGCGTCACCGGCACCAGCAACGCGCCGCGTATGTCGGGCGAGATGGAACTGGTGCGCGGCACACTCGGCTTTGCCGGACGCTCGTTCGAGCTGGAAAATGGCCGGATCAGCTTTAACGGAGGTCCCGCCACCAACCCGTCCATCCGCATCGCGGCGGCCAGCGAGGTCGACGGCACAACGGTGCGCGTCAATATTCGCGGCACCGGCCAGAACCCCGATATCAGCTTCAGCTCCACCCCTGCCTTGCCGCAGGACGAGATCATGGCGCGCATCCTGTTCGGCAACTCGATTGGCGAATTGAGTGCGATACAGGCGGTGCAGCTTGCCGCATCGCTCAACAATTTGCGCGGCGGATCGGGCGGGCTCAATCCGCTTAGTGTGCTGCAATCGGCCACCGGCCTCAACCGCCTGCGCATATTGGGCGCGGATCAGGCGACAGGCCGCGAGATGGCTGTGGCGTTCGGCCAATATATCACCAACGATGTCTATGTCGAAATCGTCACCGATGCGCGGGGCTATACCGCAACACAGCTGGAGATCAGCCTGACGCCCGCGCTGTCGGTGTTGAGCCAGATCGGCACCACCGGTACATCCAACGTCAACGTCCGCTACAAAAAGGATTATTGATGCGCGCGCTCTGCCTTCTCCTGTTGCTCGGCGCCTGCCAGCAGGATTTCGACAGCCAATATGCCGAGACCGAGAAAAAGGTGAAGGCGGCAGAGGCAAAGATCGATGCGGCGCGGGCGAAGCAGGAAAAGCAGGAGGCAGGGGAGCAGCGTTGAGGGGTTGGGGAAATCAATATATCTCCCTCTCCCCTTCAGGGGAGAGGATACGAAGCCTTGGCCGTAAGGCCTAGGCGTAGTTGGAGAGGGGTTCCGACGGTGAAGTCAGCGCCCCACCTCCCCCTCTCCACTCCGTCTAATGGCTAAAGCCATAAGACTGCGTACCTCTCCCCTGAAGGGGAGAGGGAAAGAAGCAGGGCTGGGGACACATGCCTTCCTCCACCGCGTTTTAAAGAAAATACCGCCTCGCCCCCTTCCCATTCGCGGCAATCAACCCTAACAGGACCTTTATGTGGCACCTTCATCAATATCCGCTTTGTCCGTTCTCGCGCAAAGTGCGTTTGCTGTTGGGGGAAAAGGGCGTGCCCTATAGTCTGGTGCGCGAAAATCCGTGGGAACAGCGTGACGATTTTCTGCAGATGAACCCGGCGGGCCGCACCCCTGTCATGCGCGATGCGGAACGGCACATCACGCTGGTCGATTCCGTCGCCATATCCGAATATATTGACGAGACGGTCTCCGCCAATCCGATGATCAGCGGCACGGCCCAGTATCGCGCCGAAATCCGCCGTCTGGTGGCATGGTTTGACGAACAATTTTACGGCGACGTGACGCAGCCGCTGCTGCACGAGCGTATGAAAAAGCGCCTGATCGACCGCCAGCCCCCCGACAGCCGCGTGCTGCGCGAGGCGATGAAGCTGGCCAACGGCCATCTGGATTATGTCGACTATCTGATCGACCACCGCGCCTGGATGGCCGGATCGGTGATGAGCATGGCCGACCTTGCCGCCGCGGCGCAGATTTCGGTCGCCGACTATCTGGGCGGTATCGACTGGACCGGGCATGAGCAGACCAAGGCGTGGTACGCGATGTTCAAATCCCGCCCCAGCTTCCGCCCGCTGCTGTCCGAACGCATGGAAGTCATTACGCCGCCCAAGCATTATGAGCAGGTGGATTTTTAGGGGCTATACCCGATCCATCATTACCCCAACCCGTCACCCTGAACTTGTTTCAGGGTGACGACTATACTGAAGGTGGAAGTGATGACCCCTCTCCCCTTTAGGGGAGAGGATACGAAGCCTTGGCCGATAGGCCTAGGCGTAGTTGGTGAGGGGCTTCGACGGTGAGGGCAGTGCGCCAACTCCCCCTCTCCACTCCGTCTAACGGCTAAAGCCGTAAGACTGCGTACCTCTCCCCTAAAGGGGAGAGGGGGGCACTCCCTCAACCCTCTGCCAATTCCTTCAACTGCTGCGTAGCCGCGCCCCAGCCTTGCTGGAAACCCATGTCGTCATGTTGCTTGGCGGTGGCCTCGTCCCAGTGGCGCGCGCGGGCGGTGTAGCGGGTTCCGTCACCTTCGGGGGCGATTTCCCAGATACCGAGCATGAAGTGACCCGATGGCATCAGGCTGCCGTCCGCGGCCCGCACAACGGAATCGGTGGATACGAAACGTACGCCCGGCACCACTTCCAGGAAAAGGCCCTCTTGCGGATGCTCTTCGCCTTCCGGGCCTTTCATCACCATCGCGCTGCGTCCACCGCTATGCCACTGCTGTTCGATGATTTCGACCCGCCAGGGCTTGGGGCAAAACCATTCTTCCATGCGGTTGGTCATGATATCCCAGACCCTTTCGGGCGGCGCGGCGATATAGGTGCTTACCGAAAGCTCCCAGCCATTTTCTTGTGTTGCGGTCATTTCGTCTCTCCTCGTTGGGTCAGGCCAGCCAGCCCTTGCGTTGCCATGCGCGGCTCAACTGCCATTGGATGATCGCCATCACGACGATGAAAATGGGAAAAGCCAGCATCGCCATGTCGCCCTGCGCCTGCTGCGCAAAGAGGAAGGGGTAGCTGAACTGAACGAGCACCGCGATCAGGCTGAGCGCAAAGGCGAGGGGAGCCCACCATTTGCGCAGGAGCAGCCCGATTGCCCCTAAGGTGCCGACACCGACACCGATCGCATAAGCTACCCAGGCCCAACCCGGCATAGATACCCACAAGTCACGCTGGACCTGCGGCAGTGCCGCAACATCGGCGTCCGACATCGACCATTGGCTGGCAAAGGCACCGATACCCATCAGGTTCCACAGCAGAAAAGCTATGCCAGCCCAAATCAGCCAGCGTGGTGCAGGATTTTCCATTTCTACTCTCCCGATTGCTCGCGTTATTTCCTTGGTCCCACTAGCCCAAACCAGGCGCCTTGGGCATCTTGGGCTTGTAAGCTCCAGTCGCTTCCATTTGGTATTTGGGTAGGAGGCTCGCGTAGAACTCCTCCCTTGGCATTGATTTGCCCGATGGCATCGTCGATATCGGACACTCTGAAATAATATAGCCAATGGGGTTCGGGGTCTTCGGGAACTTTCGGCATTACCGCACCCAGCATG
>ERZ795044.2277-NODE-2277-length-16778-cov-4.988818_pt1 | contig 16778 bp, 16 predicted proteins | sample MGYA00375128_ERZ795044 | MGnify/ENA primary metagenome ERZ795044 (study PRJEB30173, sample SAMN05720213) | anaerobic digester metagenome | isolation source: active sludge of municipal wastewater-treating anaerobic digesters | place: USA | collected 2014-12-22 ... | reverse complement strand
TAACCAAGGCTCACTTGGAAGGTTTTTATTACAAGCCCAGAGTAGATAAAGAAATTTTAAGACAACACAGCGAAGGATTAATTGCACTTTCGGCATGCCTTGGCGGCGAGGTTGACCAGGCGCTTTTAGCAAACAACTTCGACGAAGCCAAAAAGGTTGCTCTCGAATATCGAGAAATTTTTGGAGAAAATAATTTCTTTATTGAAATACAAAAACATCCGAACCTTCCAGAGTCAGAAAAAATTGAACCGGAAATAATCAGGCTCTCTAAAGAAACTGGCATTCCGCTTGTTGCCACCCAAGACTTGCACTATCTAAACCCGGAAGACGGACACTATCACGATATTTTACTCGCCATTCAAACCGGCAATAAATTATCTGACGACGACAGGTTGAGTTTAAAAACGGACGATTTTTCCCTGTGCTCTCCAGAGAGGATGGCCGAAAAGTTAGGGCACGTTCAAGAAGCGCTCGACAATACCGTAAAAATTGCCGAAAGGTGCAATGTGGAGTTGGAACTTGGAAAAACGTTGTTGCCAGAATTTCCGAAACCAGACGGCAAAAGCGCCAATGAATATTTGCGAGAGCTAGTTGAAAAGCGATTACTTGAAAGATACCCTAACGAAATTTCCAAAACTGTTCGTGAACGAATTGAATACGAAATGGGCGTCATTGAAAAAACCGGCTTTGCCGACTACTTCTTAATCGTTCAAGACTTAATTAACTGGGCTAAAGACCATGGAATTTCTGTTGGTCCGGGAAGAGGCTCTGCTGCCGGCAGTTTGGTTTCGTATGTTCTAAAGATTACGGATATCGACCCACTTACCTATGACCTCCTTTTTGAAAGATTCCTGAATCCGGAGCGTATTCAGATGCCGGATATCGATATCGACTTTGCGGACGTTCGCCGCGACGAAGTTTTGGCATACGCTCGCGAGAAATACGGCGCCGATCACGTCGCCCAAATTATTACTTTTGGAACCATGGCGGCGCGCGCTGCAGTTCGAGACGCTGGACGCGCAATGGGCCTCCCTTATAGCTTCTGTGACAAAGTTGCGAAACTAATTCCAGGATTGCCAAACACTAAGTTAAAAGATGCCTTGGAAAATACCGATGACCTTAAAGCTTTATATAAAAGCGATGCCAATGCTAAAAATTTAATTGATGCCGCAATGCATCTTGAAGGAGTTGCCCGACATGCTTCCGTTCACGCTTGTGGAACGGTTATTGCCCGCGAGCCGCTTGATGAACGAGTTCCCTTGCAGTTCGCTCCGCAAGATAAAGATGTAATTGTTACCCAGTTTGAGATGCATGCGATTGAAGACTTGGGGCTTTTGAAAATCGACTTTTTGGGATTAAAAAACCTGACAATTATCGAAGAAACAATCCGACTAGTAAAACAGCTTAAAGACATTGATATCAACATCGGAAGTATTCCGCTGGATGACCCGAAAACATTTGAACTACTCAAAAAAGGAGACACTACCGGAGTATTCCAGTTTGAGTCAAGCGGAATGCGCCGCTATATGAAAGACATTAAGCCGAGCGGAATTGAAGATTTAATTGCATTAGTGGCGCTATATCGTCCTGGGCCGATGGAACTTATTCCGACGTTTATTAAGCGCAAAAATGGGCAAGAAAAAATAACCTACCTCCATCCGAAGCTTGAGCCAATTTTGGGAAACACCTACGGGATTGGAGTCTATCAAGAACAGATGATGCGCATTGCGCGCGACTTGGCTGGATATTCTCTCGGAGAAGCAGACACGCTCCGAAAAGCTATTGGTAAAAAAATTAAAGAGCTCTTGGATGAACAACAAGAAAAGCTTATTAGCGGAATGACCAAGAACGGAATTGATCTCCGTACCGCGCAAGCAATTTGGGAACTATTCCCTCCTTTTGCGCGCTATGGGTTCAACAAGAGTCATGCCGCCTGCTACGCGCTTATTGGTTACCGCACCGCATATTTGCGCGCCAATTTCCCAGAAGAATTTATGGCCAGCTTGCTTAATGCCGATATCGGCGACACCGACCGAATGTCTTTCTTGACCGGCGAGGCCAAGCAAGAGAATTTAGAAGTACTTGGGCCAGACGTCAACAAAAGTTTTGTAAAGTTTGCTCCGGACGGAGAAAAAATTCGCTTTGGGTTGCTGGCCATCAAAAACGTTGGTGAGGCGATTGCTCAAGCAATCGTAGAAGAAAGAACTCGCGGAGGAGAGTTTAAAGATTTTCCAGACTTTGTTTCAAGGATTGAACACAAGGATTTAAATAAAAAATCTTTAGAAAGCTTGGCTAAAAGCGGCGCCTTGGACTGTTTTGGGGTTGAGCGCAACCAAATACTCCAAAATATGGATGACATTTTGAAATACCACAACTCTTTACGAAAAAATTTGTTCTCCGCTCAAAATTCGCTTTTTGGCGGCACGGCTTCTGCCATTCCCCCGCTCGTACTTAAACCGTCCGAACCGGCTACTCCGACGCAACGTTTGACGTGGGAAAAAGAATTGCTTGGGTTCTATTTGTCAGATCATCCCCTAAATCATTACAGTGAAAAAATAAAAACGATTAAAGCCCGAACTGTTGCCGAACTAAGAGCAGTGAAAGATGAGCGTCTGATTTACCGTGGAGCTGGTCTTATTGCTTCAATCAAGAAAATAATGACTAAGACCGGCCAACCGATGCTCTTTGTTACTATGGAAGATTTCTCGCCACAGCCAATTGAGTTGGTTGTGTTCAACAACACCATGCAAAAAACCCAAGATGTTTGGGTGGAAAATAAAATAATTGCGGTTGAGGGCAAAATCAGCTTCCGAAACGGCGAACCTTCGATGATTGTAGAAAAAGCAAAATCGCTGGAGATCTAAACGTGTAACGCGCAGCGTGTAGCTTGTAACACAAATTCAAATGCTAGATTCTGGCTCCCCGCATCGCGGTGCGGGGTAAACTCCGGCCGGAATGACAAGAATTAAAGTTTAGCAAATCGGCTCTATGCGTTAATGATTTCACGCTACACGTTACATGCTACAAGTTACACGTTTAGCCCCTATGAAATCCTAAGTCCGCAGGATTATCACCCCCTGGAATTCTTACAACCCTGCCTCCGTCCTGTTCGAAATCTTCTCTCATTTCCGCTACTTCAAAAATTAATTTGGCTGTTTTCGCCGGCAAATCTTTAGCCTTGGCAATACCCACTGACCAATATTCAATAACCAATTTACTGTCTCCGAATATTTTTTTGTGTTTTGTTTTCTTAGCAATTTGAATAGCATATTTCAGCGCCAACAGTTCCCCGTAGTTGTTTGTCGCTTCGTGACCCGCATGGTGTTTGCCGTGAACGTTTAAATCTTTTTCATCAATTACTTTGTGCAAAAGATTTTTGCCGTTTTTGTCGGTAACACTAATTTCTACTCCCTCCCCTCTACCAGTTCCGGAGTCAAAATAAATGCCGTCCTCTAGCTTTATTTTTTCTCGCTTCTCTCTTTTCTCATATTCAGCGCCAGAGCTAAGCCACAGCTTCGCCTCGTTTAAGCTTTGGAACTTTTGAAATCTTGCGCCAGCAACGCCTTTAACTTTTCTTTCGCACTCCGCCCAAACGCTGGTCACTCCGGACTCCCCCGTCTTGGGTATCAAAAATGCATAATAAAAACTTTTTTTCATCTTATTTGTTAACTGCTTTCCACGGTATGTCCTTGACATCTCTTACAATAAATCCGGCAGCATTTTTATGCCCACCACCTCCAAATTTTTCTGCAATTCTGGAAACGTCATAGCTCTTTCTGGACCTGAGCGAAACTCGAATTGCCCCACCAACCCAATGCCAAATTATGGCTATACCGATTTTTTTATTCTTTTTTGCGAGCATATTCCCAACTTCAGATGCAAACATGTGGGGAGAATTTACTGCATAGCACCTCTCTCCATCCAAAACCACCTCCTCTGCAAAACCTTCGATACTTTTATTTATTCCGCTAAATACGCTCTTTACAACCTTTCCGTCATCTATGCACTTTTTCCTAAACTGCGGCTTTTCAAAATCTCTAACTAGTTTATCAAACCCGTTAAAGGTATATGTATTTTCTTCGGAAAAATTTGTTCCTGCCAAGATCTCCTTGGCTTTTGGTAATTTAAACTTCCAAAGATCACGATCTTCTATATACCTCAACAGAAGTGGTACCTTTTTCCCGGGATGAAAATATTTCCATGCTAAAACCGCTCCAGAATTTTTTAATGAAAAACTCGGGGCGCAGGTTAAAGCCGCTGCATTTTTCATGGTTATATGATGATCTATCGCCGTAACTCTTTTATTCCTCGCAATATATTCCTTAAGAATATCCTCGGGAAAAAGATAATCAATAAAATAAATTTCTTTGCCCGTCGGTATTGCGAATTTATCATTCCGATGCATAGCGATGTATTCGGCTTTTTTGCCGAATTTTTTCCACGCCGCCCAAGCGCCACCGAAACCGTCGTTGCATCCACCATGATAGAGAACCAAAATATTTTTTTCGGAAGCTCTATTTAATTTTCTACGCTCTATTTGTCTTGCCATATTTGTTTAATGCTTCTATTCCTGGTAATTTTTTCCCCGCCAAAAAATCCAACATTGCCCCGCCTCCGGTTGAAATAAAATCAAAATATTTATCCATTTTATTTTTCCTTAAAAACTCAACGGTCTCTCCTCCGCCAACTACACTAAAGCTATTTTTATTCGAGCTTATGGCTTTGGCTACATCCAAAGATCCTTTGGCAAATTTTTTCTTCTCAAAAAGACCCAGTGGCCCAGCCCAAACTATTGTTTTGGCTTCTTTTATTTTGGAAGTATATTCTTTTGCCGTAAAATCGCCGATATCCAAAACAGTTCCGTCCTCTTTGCGACAATCAAATGGAAGCAATACGCTCTTAAGGTTAAGCAGCGGCTTCATTTCTTTTAAAATTTTTGGATTTTGTTCCCGCAAAGAATTTCCCATATCGTGCCCGCGAAGGTGTAATAACGTGTTTGCTGATGCACCACCCAGCAAAAACCACTTGGTGATTCTTGAAAGGTTTTTGATTATTCTCACCTTGTCTGCTGATTTTCCTCCGCCCAAAATAACGACTAGGGGTTTTTTTGGATTGGCGATAATCCTAGACAGATTAGACACTTCCGCCTCAAAACCGAAACCGGCAAAACTTGGAATGAATTTGGTAATCGCGGAAACGGAAGCATTCGCGCGGTGCGAAACCGGAAAAGCTTCATTTACATAGTAGTCGCCCAAAGATGCCAACTTCCTTGCGAGGCTAGGATCATTTTTTTCTTCCCCAGAATCAAAACGTAAATTCTCCAGTAAAAAAATCTCTCCCTTTTTGCAATTAAGGAATTTTGCCTCGGCTTCTTTGATATTATTAAGGAAATGTATTGGTTTGTTCAAAATCTTAGATAGATTTTTCGTTTTCTGATTTAGGCTAAATTTTTTAAGATCCTCTGTTTTTTTAATGTCCGGTCTGCCGGCGTGCGACAAAATCAAAATCCCGGCAGCTTTGCCAGAAATATACTTCAATGTTTTGGCCGCAGAAAGAATGCGCCAATCATCTTTGGAATTTAAGTCTATCCTAACCAGAGCTCTACCGCCTAATAAATTTTTAGGGACATCTCTCAGGAATCTCATCTGAGTTGTTTGCTAGATTTTATGCCAAGCTCCGGAATGTGAACGTCTGACGGCTGATCGATAATAAATTTGATTGTCCTGGCAACCAATCGGGGATCTAAGGCATCAGACATATCCTTCTTGTTTTTGGAATCTTCAAAAAGTGGGGTGTTCATTTTCCCCGGATATACGCCGGTTACTCGTATGGCATTCGGCAGAACTTCGTCATTCAAATATTTAGTGAAACCGGTCATTCCCCACTTCGAGGCTCCATAGACAGATCGATTGGTTTTGGAATACATTCCGGCTTGCGAAACAACATTAACTATTAGTCCGGATTCTGCCTTTGACAGCAAAGGCAAAAAATATTTACTCATCAAGATTGAGCCCAAAAGGTTAACTTCAATAACTTTTTGCATGCGCTTATCATCTTCGGCAACCAATGACCCTTCGGTCCAAACTCCCGCGTTGTTGACCAAGCAGTCGATGCGCCCATACTTTTTTTGCACCTTTTTAGCCAGAGACGAAACCGCGGAAGCTTTCGAGATATCGCAAGGGTAAATATCGCACCCAATTTCTTTTTTTAAGGCGTTCAGATTTTTTGACCCTAATCCAACGGCAACGATTACATTTTCACCAAATAACTCTTTAGCTAATTCTTTTCCGAGGCCACTGCCTGCGCCGGTAATTAAAATTGTTTTTTTCATTACAAGCTTTTAGTTGGTTGATAATCGATTGATTCAAATTGCCATACGCCGTTTTCTGCTTGCCGCATCACAAACGCAATCGGGACAGCGTTTCGAAAAATTTTCCCTTCTGGCCTAGCGGAGTTTACAGATAAACTGGCCTGCTTTAAAAGAGCAGTGAATTCCCTAATGCTCACAATGTCCGCTCCCACAAAACGGCGAAGTTCATCCTGTCTCATGTCTCGAACGAAATATGTGCTGGCAACCCGGTAGTCCCCTCTTTCAACTGCAGCGATGTACATGTTTAAAGTATCCTTCGGAATCGCTCCTCCAAAATCGCCGGCGGCCTGACGCTCATAAGTTTTTAGCTCTGCATTGTGGAGAGCAATGGTTAATTCAGACAGCGTTCTAGCCTGCAAATAGGCTCGGTATTGCCAAAAAACAATAATCCAGGCAATTACAATTATTTGAACCAAAACAACCGCCAAAACAACTTTCCAAGTTTCTGCTTCTAATTTCATAATGGATTTATTATAACAAAAACAGACGCAACGATAAAATGTCGCGTCTGTTTAATAATCCGGCGAGATATCTAGTAAAATCGAGATACGAAGAATATAACCAAAGCCAGAGAGGAAAACACTGCGGAGATAATCCAGAAACGCATAGTAATCTGCGACTCAGGCCATCCAATAGCCTCAAAGTGATGGTGAATTGGCGAAGAAAGGAATACTTTCTTGCCCCCTCGAAGCTTTTTGCTAATTAGCTGAATGATTACCGACAATGACTCCAAAACCATGATTATTGCGAATATCGGGAGCAAAAGAGTGGTATTGGTAAGCATTGCCACAACTCCAAGAGTGATACCTAAAGCCATTGAACCGGTGTCGCCCATGAAAAATTTAGCCGGAAAAATATTAAACCACAAAAAGGCTAACAAGCTACCTATCAGCGCTCCACAAAAAGCCGCAAGCTCATATCTGCCCAAAACAAAAGCAATTGCGGTAAGCGCCACAAATGCAAAAAGAGATACGCCACCAAGCAATCCGTCTAATCCATCTGTCTCATTGGCAGAAAAAGCCGTAGCGATGATTACAAACATAAATATCGGAATATACCACCAGCCAATTGCAACGGAACCGAAAAATGGAATGCTTAAAACATCAAACCCGAGCTTATAATAAAACCACCAAGCTCCAACCGCAGAAATAATTGCGTATAGTATAAGCTTGTGACGCACCTTGATTCCACCTCCTTTTCCACCTCCAATCTTCAGTGCTCCCATCCAATCATCCGCGAATCCAATTAAGGCGGCGATAACCATTGCAGCGATTGGCAGGTATGTTTGCGCTCGATCGATAAAACTGTACTCGCTCCAAATACCACCAAACAATAGACTAAGTATCCAAAGAACAACCGCCAAGCCGAGAACCGTACCCCAGATAATTACGCCTCCTCCGGTTGGAGTCCCTTCCTTCTTGCTGTGTAGACTGGAATATACCGGAGCTTCTTCCGAAGTCCTGATTTGTTTACCAAAACCAAATTTTCTTAAAAGCTTCAACCAAAGAGGCGTTAATACCATAGCCGAAACGAAGGCGATTGCGGTTGTGATTATTACTCTAATTGCTTGTTCTGTAACCATTTGTAAACCAGTTATATATTTTTTCTGTTTCGCCAAATCGATCTTGGCTACCTAATACAATAATAACGATTGTTCGCTTTTGATACAAGAATACCGACAGCAAGTTACCATCGGAAGCCGGAATGTACCCGGTTTTACCGCCAAAAAAGTCACGGCGAGTGGCAAATTGGTTAGTGCTCTCAAAGGATATGAACTTACCGGAAGAAATTTCCTTCACGGAAATTTTTGCGTTTTCGGTTATTTTCCAAACATCCGAGTCCTCCTTGGTTATTCCTTGCGCCAATTTGAGTAGATCGTTTGCCGTTGATTGGTTAGAGACCGAAAGTCCGCTCGGATCTTCAAAGTGCGTATCGTCCATTCCCCACTCTTTCGCCTGCTGATTCATCTCGGCCATAAAATCGGCGCGTCCGAAGTGGTTGGCAACCGCATTCGCTGCTGTATTACGCGAAGCGATTAACATTATTCTAATTAAATCTCTGGTTGAATATTCTTGTCCTTCAGAAAAAATTCCCGATTCATTTGGATCTATGTCTTCTTTCTTTATGGTTACAGTATCCGTTAAATTTGGTTTTTTGAGCGCAACGTAGCCAGTCATCAATTTGGTGATTGACGCTATCGGCCAACGCTTGCCGGAATTTTTTTCAAAATATTTTTCAGAAGAAAGAAGATCGGCCAGCAGAACATTGGTCGCATCAACTTCCAATTCCGGATTATTCTCTTTCTCTGTAAAAATTTTTGCTGGCAAATATTGAGCACTCTTCAAGGCTGAATCTGCCTCAAAATCACTCTTATCCGTGCTTCCGGTAATCAATCCTGCGTCTGCTCCAGATAGTACTCCTTCATCCACATAAACAGATTCTATACTGGCAACTTGATCTTTTTCGGCCAAACCTCGCTGTCCAAATATAAAAATGACGCCGACGGCTAAGATAACCAATATTTGTAAATTGTATTTTGAAAAAAAATTCATTTTAACTGCTTGGTGGGGTTGGAATGGATACTGGACCGTTTTTCAAAAGATCCCTGAATTTCTCGAATTCCGGCATTTCTTCCGGGGACTTTATTCCCAAGTGCCCTAGGAGTTCAAAGGTTGGTCGATATAAATAAGCAATTGAACTATTAGGATCCGGGATTCTGTCGATTAAGCCGCGCATGAGCAAAGACCTAAGAGTAAAACTGGAATTAACTCCGCGCAAATATTCTATTTTGCTTCTGGATATTGGACCAAGATAGCAAACCAACGAAAGAACTTCTAGGCTCGCCGGAGTGAGCTCTTCGCTGAGTTCGCTTTTCACGAAATTTTCGAGAGATGAATTTATCTCTGGCTTAGTTACAAGCTGAACCCGATCTCCCATCCTGTTTAAAGCCAACCCCCTATTCGCAGACAGCAGCGACTCCGAGAAACTCTTAACCAACTCTTCTGCCGCCTCCACCTCCAAACCAAGACCACTAGCGATTTTGGAAATGGAAATAGGCTCTCCGTGTATAAACAGAAGCGCTTCTAGTGCGGATAAATTTTTGTCCAACTCTTCCTCGGTCATTGTTATACTTGCGGGATTTCTTGATGTTTTATCATTATATCAGAAAAATGAGCATCTTGCTCCAGATGAATCAGTTGCTCCCTAGCCAAGTGCAGTATCGCCAAAAAAATAACAACAATTTCGGATTTATTTTTAGTCTCCGAAAGCTTGTTTAAACTGGTTTCGCCTAAATCTTTAACTCTAGATATTACTTCTTTAATCTTCTCTTCCAAGGTTACTATTTTGTCTTTAATTGTTTCGGTCTCCTTGGATATTTTTTCAAGACTTTCAAAAATTCGGTTGGCTGAAGCCAAGAGATTCTCCGTCGTCACTCTGTTCCCGGGATAAAACACGCGCAAGGTATCCAAAGTCCCCATATACATTCTAGCCCTCGAAACGCTTTTGGATTTCCATAAAATTTCAAAATGAGCCCTAGCAGCCTTAAACTCTTTGTATAGTTCTAGCCGGTGCGCCAAGTCCTTAATATCGCCTTCCTCTTCTTCGGTAAGCTCAATCCCGGGAAGTAACGACTTTGATTTGACCAAAATCAACTTGCTAGCAATCGAAATAAAGTCCGCCAGAACTCCATAATCTGGTTTGGATTCTTCTAAATATTTCAAAAAATCAGCCGTGACTGCTGCCAAGCTGATTTCGTTAATTTGGAGCTTCTTTTCCTCGATTAACTCCAGCAACTTCTCTAGCGGTCCCTGAAATTTTGTGAGCCTAACTTCGTATGACATGCTTATTTATATTACTTAATTTGCCGGTATATAGCCACTTTTTATATATCTTAAAATATTTAAGGTGTCGCGTTTTACGTCTTCGGAACCAAAAGCGACAATAGCAATCGGCCTAACCGACCCGAGAAATTCAACTTCAAAAATTGAGAGCATTGACTCCTTTGCGGCTGTACTTTTTCCTATTTTCCCGCCGATAAAACCGACCTCATCTTCAAACAGGTTAAAATTTTTAAGATTTTTAAAAATTTTTGGACTATTGGAGCTTGTCGGAGAAATTGAAGATACTTTTAAAACAAAACTCTTATTGTTGTACAAGAACTTGGCCAGCCCGAAAATATTTTTAGGCGAGGAAACATTATCTGCCGATATTCCTGCTGGATCAACAAACTTAGAGTTACTCATTCCGAGGGCAGACGCTTTGGAATTTAACAGCCCAGCAAATCGATCCTTCCCAACCGCTCTAGCTAAAATCATTGCCGCTTCATTTGAAGATTCCATTAGCATTGGGTAAAAAAGATCCATAGCTTTAACTACCTCCCCTGCCGAAAATCTTGGAATTGAAGTCGACGCTAGATCTCCCTCTCTAACGGTTAGCTTGTTCTCTAAATTTAGATATTCGCTTACAGTTAGAGCGGTTAATAGCTTTGTTAGCGAGGCCACCGGCAAAACTTCTTCGGAGTTTTTTTCTAAAAATACGTAATTGCTTTTCAAATCTGCAGCCAAATAACTTGTCGCCGAAATTTCTGGAATGTTTGATCTATATAAAAAATTATCCTGCTCAAAGCCGCTTTCGTGCACCAGAACCGGCATCCCCCTAGAAGCAAGATTATAAATCTGCTCGGCTTCATCCGTACGGAGACGAATACATCCCCCAGAGTATGTCGAAACCACCTCGGTGCCGTCCGGATAATATGGCCAGCCATGAATAAAGAAGTTGCCTTGGAATGACATGCTCCAAGGCTGATAAACCTCGCCAAAGCTTGAAAAGTGATTTCTTTCCTTCGTCTCAATTTTATATAACCCCGCCGGAGTTTCCCACCAAGAACCTTTTTTGCCAATGGCCAATATTTCAACTTCCTTGGCCAAGCTGCCAAGCAAATAAATTCTCAGTCGCTTGCCGCTTAAGTCGGCCTCAATGAAATCGGCTTTTTCATCGATTAAATTTTGTCTGACTTTGTTCAGGAATTCCGGATTTTTTAATTCCGGCCAAGCTCCAAAATGTAAATCCCCCGCTTCGTATTTCCTGATGCTGCCCAGAACTGAATTGTAGCTATAGATTTTATCTTTAAAGACAAAAACTCCGGCCACAAAACCAGCGAATAAAATAAAAAATAATATAAAGCTAAAATAAAGCGGAACTGGTTTTTTTAACATCATTCTTTAGCAAGAGCGCCTTCAGTGTAAGTATTGCTTGGATCCCAAATTAGCCACCCGGCATATGTATAACTGGTAGTTGAATTTCGCAAACTGTCGTAGACGGCCTGAAATTCTTTTTTAACCATAGCTGCATCGTACTTGGCGCCCATATCAAAGTCCTGTATCCAAGGACGTAGCTTACCCAGTTTTTCTTTTGGTATTGCTGGCGTAGAACTTGAGCCCTCGGCTAGTCTCAACCACTTGCTCAAAGCCTTATCCAAAGAGTATTTCATTACTTCGTATGGATATTCTGCTGGTTTTTTTATACCAATAAATCCGGGGGCATAATGAGACGGGTAAACCATTGGCGCGACATAGTCAAAATTTTTATAAGCATCTTCAATGACCTGTCCTATTCCAAGGTCGTCATTATTAACAGTCGCCAGTCCAAATAGATCTGCGGAAATTATTGTATCCGGCAAATTTTTTCTCAAATATTCAAAAAAGCTATTGATTATTTCGTGGCGAGGAATTTTTTGATCCCAATACGGATAAGCTATATTACCCAACGCTCCATCTGAGGCAAAACGAATGTAGTCAAAATTTATTTCATCAAAACCCCTGGCGGTTGCATCTTTAGCAATGGAAATAACATAGTCCCATGTGCCGGAACCAGCCGGATCCATCCAGGCCAGCCCTTTATTGTCAGTCCAAATTTTACCAGTGGTTTTATTTTTCATTGCCCACTCCGGCTTGGCTTTAGCAAGAATGGGATCCTGAAATACGGTTACTCTACCGATGACGTAAATTCCTGCTTCGTGGAATTTTTTAATAACCTCGCCTGGGTTGGCAATCCTGATCTCCTTATCCGCTCCGGATTCTTTTACTAGCGGAATATCCATATAATAAGACACCAGCCCGGAATAATCTTTGATATCTATAACCACAGCATTTAACTCGGTTCGGTTGATTAAATCTATTGAAGACTGAACTTTCTTGGCGGAACCCGCGGACCACCCGGTCAGATATATCGCCTTCACTTCTTCCGGCGGATTCGGAAGTCTGTCGCCAGCCACAAAAACCGGGGTCTTGCCACTGGTTATATTTTCCACGATTCCCTCGGAACTGGTTGCCGAAGTCTCACTGCTCACTGTGTTAGAAATTCCGTTACCACCAACAGCCTCGTTTTTTCCGGGAACAAAATCTGAGCTGTTTGATATAAACAGCGTCGCTCCAACTGCCGGAATTAATGCTAGGTAAAATAAGGCTTTGCGCATCTTTCCTAAATATACTAGTGTCTATGGAATACAGCAAGAACATAATGTAGAATTACAGCTGAAATGGCACAAGCTTTATACAGAAAATATCGCCCGAAGGAATTATCTTCTTTAGTCGGGCACCAAACCAATGTTGATGTTTTAAAAAATGCAGCCAAGTCTAATAAAATTGGCCAGGCTTATCTTTTTTATGGACCGAGGGGCACAGGCAAAACTACAACTGCAAGGTTAGTGGCAAAACTTTTAAATTGCGAGAAGAGACACGCCGACGAAGAGTTCAGAAAAATTGGCGAACCCTGCAATAAATGCCCAGCTTGCCTAGAGGTAGACAATAATAATTCGCTGGACGTTGTAGAAATTGATGCCGCCTCCAATCGCGGCATAGACGAGATAAGAAATTTGAAAGAAGGAGTAAGAACCGCACCGGTTAGAGGTGGATACAAAGTCTACATAATCGACGAAGCTCACATGCTAACCGGTCCGGCCTTTAATGCCTTACTTAAAACAATCGAGGAGCCGCCGGCTCATGCCGTCTTCATCTTGGCGACAACTGAATTTGAAAAGGTTCCGGCAACAATAACTTCGCGAACCCAAAGATTTTTGTTTAAAAAAATAGCCAAGGCGGATATTATCGAAAAACTTTCAAAAATAATTAAGGCGGAAAAAATAAAAGTTGAAAATTCAGCCCTGGAGGTAATTGCTGCCTCTGCAGACGGATCACTCCGAGACGCAGAATCACTTTTGGAACAAATAAATTCCCTTTCGGAAAATATAACCCTAGAACTGGCTGAGAGTGTTTTGGGGCGAGCCTCTTCAAAAAAAGTTCAGAAAATGGCAGAGCTTATCCTTAAAAGAGAGACTGAGGGGGCGCTAAGATTTATTAAAGAAATAGAGGAAGATGGATTGAATTTAACTCAAATCATAAAAGACCTAATAAAATATTTTGAAAAAGCCCTGGCAATTTCATTAAATCCTGCTCTGGAGACCAGCTATTCTGGAGAACTCACTGCGGATGAAATCAACGGAATGAAGTTGCTTATTAATTCTGTGGAAACGGAAAAATTAGTTGGCATAATCAAAAAGTTAATACGAACTTACAGCGAAATGCGCTATAGCCCATTCCCTTCCGTTCCGCTCAATGTATTTGTCGCCGAGAATTCTCTTTAGGGCTACACCGATACTTGACTTGGCCTCCATAAACAATTAAAACTATACCCAGAACCAGAAACAAGGAGGTCAAAGATGAAGTGGTCACAGCCCGAATTCGAACGAGCTGATCCGCGACCCGCCAAAGAAGTACTCAGATACCGCACGCAGCGGTTGCTCCGCTTCTTGGAGAATCCCGTGACCCCGGTGCCGATCATCGCCGAGGAAATACATCTAATTTTCAAAGCTGGGATGAAGCACTGCGGAGACCATCTGCTTGCTCGCTTGGTAAAATGGATTGAAGAGGAGCCTTCAGCCAAAGAGCTTTCGCTCTGCAGTCGGTGTCCGAGCTTCAAGCGTGAAGAATACAGCGAGTGTCCGCAGTGCACCAAAGGAGACTAGCCAAACCAATAGTCTTCAAACAAGAACCACCCTTTGCGGGTGGCTTTTTTCTGCGGCGAACAAATACCAATCGCCGGATTAACGCTTTAAATACTTAATTCGCTTATGTTCCGGAAATCTCTCTATTGCGTAGCGAAGCATGGTTCTAGGCATGCGCAAGTGGTTTTTGGCGAGGAAGTCCTCTTCTGCCGACAATGATCTCTTGCCCACCTCACGCAACATCCAGCCCACAGCTTTATGAATCAGATCCTGCTTGTCGCTTATGAGCATCTCGGCGATTTTCATCGTCTCGGTAAAATTATTTTTAGATATGAAATGCAAAGTTGAAAGAATCGAAATTCTCCTCTCCCAAAGATTCTTGGATTTGGCAAATTTATATAAAATGCGCTTATCTTTCTTATTAAGATATCCACCCACTATTTTGGGCGCCGATAAATCCACCAGATCCCAATTATTAACCCGCTTACGATTTTTGATATAAAATTTATATATTTTTTCTTTCTCTTTTTCGTTCCCGATGACAAAATTTTCAACGAGAATTAAAAGGCCCAAAAGACGCTCTTCGTGATACTTGGAATCAAGAAGCTTTTTTATTTCCAAAAACCCGATTTTTCGGTATGCCTTGGCCACTCTTCTCGTATCCGGAACCATCACCCCGAGAAACATATCCCCCTCTCCATACTGCCCCTTGCCGGTTTTAAAAAACCTGGCCAGCAAATCTGATTTGCCACGCTTTATATAGCTATGTAGTTCTCTTTTCGCGGATACTGCATTCATTTTGGCTTTGCAAATTTCTTAAGCGAGATATTGCCAAGGACTAAAACCCTTAGTCAAATTTAGTTCCGATATCATAGCAGGTTGCAAAGCTCTTTGCCAGAGGATATCTTTTAGTGATGGCGATTAAGGGCTTTTGGAAAAAAATAGACAAACCGTTTCTGGCGCTAGCTCCAATGGCTGATGTTACCGACATGGCCACGCGCGAGATGCTGGCAAAGTATGGGAAGCCGGATGTTACTTGGACCGAATTTGTGTCCTGCGACGGCCTACTTTCTTTGGGCAGAGAAAAACTTTTACCGGATTTATGGTTCTCGGAAAAGCAAAGACCGGTAGTCGCTCAGCTGTTTAGCTCAAAGCCGAACAATTTTTATGAATGCGCAAAGCTCATAAAAAAACTTGGATTCGATGGTTTAGATATAAATATGGGATGTCCGGACAGGTCGGTTGAAAAACAGGGCGCTGGCGCAGCGTTAATTAAGAATCCAAAACTAGCGCAAAAAATAATCAGTGAAGCAAAACGTGGCGCGGGCAGCATGCCGGTGTCAGTTAAAACCAGAATTGGATATGATAAAAACGAACTCAGAACTTGGCTTCCTGCACTACTCAAGACTGAACCTTCGGCAATAACGATTCATGTTCGCACCAGAAAAGAAATGTCCAAAGTTCCTGCTCAGTGGGAACTGTTTCCGGAGATTATGGAAATTGTTAAAAAACACACCACCTCGAAAACCAGACCATTAATCATCGGAAATGGAGACATTGTGTCTGTGGCTGATGCCTATGAGAAAGCCAAAAAATATGGACTAGACGGAGTAATGATTGGCCGAGGTATATTTGGCAAACCGTGGTTTTTCAGTGGAAAAGATAATAAAACTCCAAAACAAAAAATTAAAATTCTTACCGAACATATAAAACTTTTCGATGCTCTATATTTTTCAGAAGGCAAGAAACTGAAACATTTTGACGTTATGAAAAAACACTTCAAAGCATACTTGAGCGGGTTTGATGGCGCGAAAGAAATACGCAGTGAGTTAATGAATGTTAAGATGCCAAATGAAGCCGTGAGCCTGCTCGGAAAATTTAGTAAATAACCGAATTTCTTATTTTTTTAGCAATAGCCTCCAAGCTTTCTTTTGGCGGATTGTTTACTACCGAATGGACCGACCCGCCTCCATCTCCAGCGAATCTTGGAACAATGTGAATGTGTAGGTGATCAACCAATTGACCACTTACTCTGCCGTGATTTATGCCCAGAGTGAATCCTTCGGGCTTGAACGCATGGCTAAGATTTTCTGCGCACTTTTTAACCGCCAAAAAAACCGGACCGATTTCTTCTGCCGGTAAATCTATCAAATTCTCGGAATGGACTTTGGGAATAATCATTGTATGCCCTGGAGCGATTGGATTAATATCCAATATGCCAAAGGCGTGATCGTCCTCATAGACAAATTCGGCGGGGATTTCTTTTTTGCCTATTTTACAAAACAAACAATCCATTATTTATTCTACAAATAAATTTTATTTTAGACGCTTTTTAATTTCGTCCACCATGCGCTCCATCGGGACGCTCTCCTGAAGACTATTCTTAAGGTCGCGAATAATTATATT
>ERZ795044.2272-NODE-2272-length-16789-cov-5.936357_pt1 | contig 16789 bp, 12 predicted proteins | sample MGYA00375128_ERZ795044 | MGnify/ENA primary metagenome ERZ795044 (study PRJEB30173, sample SAMN05720213) | anaerobic digester metagenome | isolation source: active sludge of municipal wastewater-treating anaerobic digesters | place: USA | collected 2014-12-22 ... | reverse complement strand
TGCCGGCTTTATCGGCCGTCATGCAGTCGCCGCTTTACTGAAACAGAATTACCAGGTCATCGTCGGTAGCCGACATCCAAAACGCGTTGGCAGACGGCTGGCGGAAACCGCGAACAGCTGCGAGCGTCGTCAGGTTCGCTTCGAACAAATGCCTTACGCCGAGCAATGGCGAACCACGCTTGAAGACGTGGACGCCGTCATTAACTGCGTCGGCATTTTGCGGGAACGAGCCAAAGAAACTTACGAGGCCGTCCACTTACATGCTCCCATGGCTCTGGCTCAAGCTTGTAAACAAAAAAATATTCGCCTGATCCATGTCTCGGCACTTGGGCTGAATCACGATCATCGCAGCGGTTTTCTGAGAAGCAAATTCAAAGCCGAACAGTTACTGGGAATGAGCGGTGCCGATTATTGCCTCGTAAGGCCATCGTTGCTGGACGGTAGCGGCGGATTTGGTGCCAGCTGGATTCGCAAACTGTCGCACCTGCCCGTACATTTATTGCCAGATAAAGCAAACGGAAAAATTGCCGCACTTGATGTCAAAGATTTGGGTGAAGCGTTGGCAAATCTGGTTGAATTCCCGATTGCGGCGACTGCACGGCCCGACCAACGCGAGTTTGATCTTGGCGGGCTTCAGCTGCGCGATATCGCCACATACATGCAAGCCATGCGCATGGCGCATGCTGCCGAACCGGCACGCTGCATTCGCGTTCCAAGCTTGATGGCGAGAATCGGAAGCCATATTTGCGATTTACTGCACTTCTCGCCGTTTTCTTTTGGTCATTGGGAGCTATTGCAGTATGACAACATTCCCAGATTGAATCGCTTGCCGGAGTTATTGGGGCGCGCACCGCAGCTTGTAGGCGCACCGCTGACAACTCTGGAAAGCCCCGAACTCGCAGGCATTGAAACCACGCTGATTGCGCGCTGATTCCATGGCCTGTTGAAACAGGGGGATTTCAGGCATCATCCGGAAAACGATTTGGATGATTATCATGCTGCGTAATACCTTATTGGGTCTTTGCATTCTGCTACCTGCCCTTGTGCAATCGGCAACAGCTCCATTGCAGACAACGGCGGAAAAATCCGGCTTCGTCGAAACCGGGCGCTATGATGAAGTCATTCAACTATGCAATGACTTCCAGAAGGCCTATCCAAAAGCAGTACGTTGCATGGAATTTGGTCGCACTCCGGAAAATCGTCCAATGCTCGCCTTGCTTGCATCACGCAGTGGCGTCCTGAATGCAGAGGATGCGAAGGCTAAAAAAATACCGGCACTTCTGATCCAGGGTGGTATCCATGCGGGTGAAATCGACGGAAAGGATGCCGGCTTTCTGGCATTGCGCGAAGCACTGGATGCTCCCGAGGACAAAAGCTGGCTCAAGCAACAGGTTCTTGTTTTCATACCCGTTTTCAATATTGACGGGCATGAGCGGTTCGCCGCCTGGAATCGCCCGAATCAACGTGGGCCTGAGCAAATGGGTTGGCGAACGACGGCACAGAATTTCAATTTGAACCGCGATTACGTAAAAGCCGATAGTCCCGAAATGCAATCCATGCTTCGGCTGGTCAACGAGTGGGATCCGATCGTCTATATCGATTTACACGTCACCGACGGTGCGAAATTCCGGCACGATGTCTCGATACAAATCGAGCCAGTCAATGGCGGCGATTCCGAATTGCGACGAGCCGGCCTTGCATTGAAGAACGGTGTGTTGGCCGAACTTGAATCAAAAGGCTCACTGCCTCTCGGTTTCTATCCTTCATTCAACATAAATGATGACCCAAGTTCCGGATTTACCGATGGCGTTGCACCGCCGCGTTTTTCAACCGGCTATTTCTATTTGCGTAATCGCTTCGGCATGCTGGTCGAAACCCATTCCTGGAAAGATTATCCGACCCGTGTGCGCATTACGCGCGACACCATCAATTCAATGCTGCGCCTTACTGCAGAGCATGGCAGAGAGTGGCAAACTATCGCAGAACAGGCAGACGCGCGTTCACGAGCAAAAATCGGCCAGAAAGAAACCTTGGACTACACCGTCACCGACAAGGTGCGCACCATCAATTTCCTCGGTTACGAATATTCTCGAACGCTATCGGATGTGTCGGGTCAACTCATGACGCATTACGATGAAAGCAAGCCGCAACTGTGGAAGTTGCCGCTGAAAGACGACATTATCGCCGGCCAAAGCGAAACGATGCCCGCTGCCTATATCGTGCCGCCCGCCTACGCCGCCCTCATATCGGCAAAACTGAAGCAACACGGTATTGAATTCAGCACGCTTGACAAGACTATCGCCAAGGCAAACACGGAAACATTTCGGGCCGATACCGCGAAACAGGCCTCGCAATCGGTTGAAAGCCATCAGCGCCTGACGGTTACCGGCGAATGGAAAGCCGAACCCACCGATATCAAATCCGGCAGCCTGTATATACCTTTAAACCAGGCCAAGTCCAAACTGATAATGGCTTTATTCGAAGCCAAAGCTCCGGATTCGCTCCTGGGCTGGGGTTTCTTCAATAACTCTTTCGAACAAAAAGAGTATATGGAAGATTATGTTGCCGAAGAAATCGCCCGTGAAATGATGGCAAAAGATCCTGCATTGGCTGCAGCATTCAAAAAGAAAGTGGCCGAAGACGCGGAGTTTGCAAAAGATCCACAAGCCAGATTGAATTTTTTCTACCGACTGCACACATCCTGGGACGAGGAATTCAACAAGTACCCTGTGATGCGTTTGCTCGAAGCGCTATGAAAATCAGCACCGGATGGATCAAGCCACCTGCCTCACCACATTACTTAAGGGTTGTAACTGACCGAAACCAATCGCGGCTCCTTGCCTAAGGTGATCAGGTAAATACGATCAAATTCGTTCTCACCCATCGGTGCGACATCAAGACCGGCGGCGTACTTGACGATCTCAGGCACGGTATTGCTGTGACCGACAATCAATACGGTTTGACCGCCGTGTTTCTTTTTTATTTCTTTCAACAAGTCGGCAGTATAAGTGCCGGAGTTTTCCTTGGTGGCAGGTCTGACATTGAGTTGTAACCCTGCCAGCGAGGCTGTCGGCAAGCCTGTTTGCTGTGTACGTTTATATTGCGTCGTGTAAACCGCCTTTACGCCGGAGTTCTTGAGTACCTCCGCAAGCTTCCTAGCGCGGGCATTACCCTGTTCGCTGAGGCTGGGGTCTTTGGGGTCGTCCGTCGATTTCTCGGCATGTCGCACCACGATCAGCATGGTATCGGCAGCCATCACAGGGCTTGCCATCAAAAGCAGCGAAAAAAGGATTGCCGACAACTTGATTTTCATTCCACTTTCTCCAATCTGGCAGGCAATGGGTCGCCTGCTTGCCATGATATTTCAGTCAAATTCCGCATCAATGCCTCCACTTCGGACCGGCCTTTCGTGGAATGAATTGGAAGCGCCAATATGTCACCGGCCTGAGCCCAATGCAGAATGGTTCGCACTGCGTCCACTTCATCAAGTTGCGTAACGATGCGACTTGCCGGGATTCCGTGCTCTGCCAAGGCGCTTTGCAAAATTCCTGCGACTTCACCCGGTTCACGGCCACGAATAAAGCCGTCAATGTCTTTCAACACGATTAAATCCGGATTGAAACTGGCGGCGACTTTTGCAAGTTCGCGAATATCGTCGTCCTCGCGATTGCCTGCCTGCCCCAATAAGAGTGCCAGTCGTCCCTCTGACTGCTGATTTTTAACGATCGCGAGAAACCCATGCAAACCTTCCGGATTGTGCGCGTAATCGATCATTACGGCCGCGCTACCAACTTGCCAGCGTTGCAAACGCCCGGGGTTGTCACTGTTGATAGCACCAAACCGCCGAATCGTTGCTCTTATTGCATCCACACCAATGCCAAGTCCAAACGCAATGCACGCTGCAGAGGCCAGATTTTCAATATTGTATTTCGCGGTACCACCCATGCTCAGAGGCATGTCGCCAATGGCACCAAGAGCAATGTCATTCAGATAAAGATGTTCGTTGATCAGCACGCAAAAAATGCCACCGCGTTTTTTCAATACTTCAACATACGGATTATTTGCCTGCATCGAAAAATACGCATGCCGGCATTTGAATTGATCTGCCTTTTGCATCAACACGACATCATCGGCGTTCAGCACCAGAACGCCATCGGAATCCAGAGCGCGAGCAACCACCAGTTTGACGTCCGCCAATCCCGACAAATCATGAATGCCGTATTCGCCAAAATGATCTGCACTAATATTGGTCACCGCAGCCACATTGGCATGCTGCACCGCCAAACCCCGCCTTAAAATGCCGCCGCGGGCGGTCTCCAGAATGCCGGCCTGCACTTGCGTGTTGCGAAGAATGGAACGCGCACCCATTGGACCTGAGTAATCGCCCTCTTCGTAGCAAACACCATCCAGAAACAGGCCATCGGTGCAGTTATGGCCGGTATGCCAACCTTGTTCGCGGCACATCGCGGCAACGAGGCGCGTAGTCGTCGTCTTGCCGTTGGAACCGGTAATCAATGCGATCGGAATTCGCGATGATTTATCCCAGTCAATCGTATCGAGTTCTGGCAGATGCTCCATCAGCCAAGTTTGACTACCCTGCCCTTCGCCAATCGAGAAAAACTCGTCGTCATAGAATGTTGGAAGATTTTTTTCATCGACGGCTTTAATCAACGCAATCAGTCGCGGATTGCTTTCGGCATCCGACATTTTTTTCAAGGTATGGAACGCGGCCTCGTCATGGATCAAACTTGGTGCCGCCGGCGAATATATTTCCTGCAAACCGCCAACCGCTTTCAACCAGGCCCATTCATTGATTTCCGTTCCCGTGTAAAGCAAATCGGCAGGCGCGGAAAATGCCAGACTGGCACCCGTCTTGTGCTTGCGAATGACAAACTCAGGCAACGCCCAATGCAAGCGGGTATATGCCTGCAAGACCAATGCCTTCCATGACTTCAATGCATGTTCGGAAGGAATTTCTCCACCCAGCGTTTCCAGGGCCACGCCACAGCCGGGCAAATACAGATTCGGCCCCGTCAGGCGACGAGAATCCTCGAAGCCTTGCACAGGCTTTTCATGCTCGTTATTGGACATGGATTAGTCGTCGGACTCACGGGAGATGAAAATGCCTCGCTCATCACGCGAAATGCCTTCCATCATCGCGAATGAATTATCTTCCGCAATGGTTTCCGATACTGGCACTGCAGCAACGGGAACGCGTTCAGGCGCAGCACCTTCGGTGCGAAACTTGATGATTTGTTTCCACGAGCGCACGAGGGCATCGGCGAAAATCAGCATCAAATCGCCCGGCTGGCCCATACGCAAGGCAGCATCGATCGCTTCCTGCTCGTCGGGAATTATCGAGATCGCAGAATCCGGCACACCCTTGTCTTTCAAGGCTCGTGCCTGAATACGAGGCACTTCATCACCATCGCGGCCACGCAAGCCGTCATCGCGGCGGCAGATGTAATGGTCGAAACGTCCTGCAACCGCATCGGCAATCGCGACCAGATCTTCGTTACGACGATCACCCGGTCCGGCCAGCACGACAATGCGACGACCAGTCACATCCAGACGCTGCGCCAAATCCGCCATCACCGAAACGGCATGCGCGTTATGGCCATAGTCGAATAACACCTTGAACGGATGTTCGTTGAACACATTCATCCGGCCTGGTGCCTGGAAGAAAGTAGTATCAAACGTACGCAAACCCTGGCGAATCGCATCGAGTTTGATGCCCAGCGAAAACGCCATCGCGGCAGCAAACATCGCGTTTTGCACGTTGTGCAAGGCGCGGCCTTCAAGCGTCGCGGGAATCAGGTGCGTCCACAACAATGGAATATGGCTTCCCTTGTCGTATAGCGTAATCATCTGGCCGTTGACGCCATCTTCCAGCGCACAGGCACGACCGCCGGCACGAATATGTTCGCGCACCAGACCATGCGATGGATTCAAAGTGACATAGCAAATCATTTTTGCATCGGTATAGCCCGACATCTTCAAGACATTCGGATCATCGGCGTTCAACACAGCGCAGTCTTTCGCGACTTCGACAACGATGCGTTTGACTTCGGCCAGTTGCTCGAGTGTATCGATGCCCTTCATGCCGAGATGATCGGATTGCACATTCAACACTGCGCCCACATTGACTTCGCTGACACCCATACCGGCACGTACGAGACCGCCACGTGCGGTTTCCAGAACGGCGATATCGATTTGCGGATCGGACAGCACCATGCGGGCAGAAACCGGACCAGTCATATCGCCTTCGACTGTGCGCTGTCCGTCGATATAAACGCCATCCGTTGTCGTGAGGCCCGGCGTATAACCGGCCATCTTCGTGATGTGTGCGAGCATGCGGGCGGTGGTGGTTTTACCGTTGGTTCCGGTAACGGCGGCAATCGGCACGCGTGCGTTCGAACCTTGCGGAAACAACATGTCAATCACGGGGCCCGCTACGTCTCGCGGAGTGCCTTCGCTAGGTGCAACATGCATACGGAACCCCGGCGCCGCATTCACTTCACAAATGCCGCCGCCGATATTGCGATAGCTTTCGGCAATATTGGTAATCAGGAAATCGACGCCGCCGACATCAAGACCGATGGCGCGTATCGCACGCACGGCCATATCGCGATTATCCGGGTGAATGATGTCAGTAACATCCGTAGCCGTACCGCCGGTAGAAAGATTGGCAGTTGAACGCAGATAAACCGTTTCGCCATCTTTCGGCACGGAGTTAGCCGTGTAACCGACACGCGTCATCATCATGCTCGCCTGCGCATCAAGTTCGAGACGCGTCAGGACTTTTTCGTGACCAACACCTCGGCGCGGATCGAGATTTACTACATCCACCAATTGCGAAATGGTATGCACGCCGTTGCCAACTACGTGCCCCGGTGTACGACGTGTCGCAGCTACAAGTTCGCCATTCACCACCAGCAAACGATGGTCGTCACCTTCCATGAAAGTTTCGACGATCACCGAACGGGAATGTTCTTTTGCTTTCGCAAAACCTTCGGCCACTTCATCATCATTCATGAGTCGAATCGAAATACCTCGACCATGGTTACCGTTGTATGGCTTGGTGACGACAGGAAAACCAATGCGTCGTGCAGCACGAATCGCAAGGGATTCGGTTTGCACCAATTCCTGACGCGGCACCGGCAAACCGAGTGAACCGAGAATCTTATTGGTTTCTTCCTTGTCGCTCGCAAGTTCAACTGCGATATGCGGGGTTTTGCCCGTAATTGTTGCCTGGATGCGTTGCTGATATTTTCCATGCCCCAATTGCACCAGCGATTGCTCGTTCAAACGCAACCAGGGGATATTTCTTTCTTCTGCGGCCTTTACCAGCGAGGCCGTGGATGGGCCCAATGCGCGGCGTTGTGCAAAACGGATAAACTCATCACGGGCGCTAGGCCAATCCCAATCTTCCGGCAACAAGCCGCTGGTTTGCAAAGCGGCAGGCAATAAAGACGTCAGCAATTTCAGCGCCAGCTCACCGGCCGCAATACCCTCGTCTTTTTGTGCGTATTCATAAACAACCGTGTAAACACCCGGTTTCTCGGTACTACGGGTTTTTCCGAAAGTAACATCCTCACCCGCCATGTTTTGCAGCTCGATGGCAACGTGTTCCAACACGTGGCCGAGCCAGGTGCCTTCGTCTTCTTTCATGCGACGGATAAACCCGCCAGGTTGACGATACGAACAACCGTGTTCGATCAACCCCGGCAAGGCAGCAACCAGCCCGTCGACAAATTCATTACCAAGTTTGGCCGTTGGCCATTTTTCCATTTCACCAAGGTCAAGCTCCAGCTTTATGACTGGAAAATGCGCATACAAGGACGGTCCGACAAAAACATTACGCTCGAGAATACGCATGGCAAAATCCTAGGTTAAAGGGGTAATTAAATTTCCGGCAGTCGCTTTTCGAGTATGTAAATTAAAAGTGGCACCTGCAACCAGTATGTGCACGGTCAGGCCCAGCAGGCAAACCGGCTCGCCTTCGTTGACCTGATCCATCGAAGAAAACGAAAGGTTGGCAGCATCAACCACGGTAATGCCGCCGCTGCCTTCCACCTCGACGGTATTGTCCGGGCTGATGAATGCGGCGGTGTCTTCGTCCAAGCCCAGACCAATCGCAAATGGATTGTAGGCAAGCGCAGTCACCAAGCGCCCCAGACGATCACGTTGGCGGAAATGCTGGTCTATGATGAAGCGGTTCGTCAAACCAAACCCGGGGGCAAGACGAACCGAGCCGGCTATCGGTGAAGAACCTTCTTCACCGAAGGCGATCATGTGTTCGCTGATCACGCTGGCACCTGCACTGGTGCCGGCGACATGCACGCCCTCGGCGTTTTGCGTACGGATCAATTTTGCGACCGGTGTTCCGCCAATCAATGTCGTCAGGCGCAGCTGGTTTCCGCCGGTGATAAAAATTCCGGTGGCCTGTTTTATGCGTTCGAGACGATTGGGTTCGGAGCAATCACGTCGAGTGTCGAAGTTAATCGACTCCACTTTCGAAACTCCCAAATCGCCGAATATTTTTTCGTAGCGCTCGCCGGTATCGAGCAGACGGCTGGCGGTCGGAATCACGACGATATCTGCCGCACTGCCGCCACAAAGTTTTACGAAACGTTCGAGAATCCGAGGATTATTTTCTTTTTCTTCAGCGCCGCCGATGGGAATAATCCAACCGCGCTCTTCCCCGTCCGGGGTTTTACTAGGGCACATCAACACGTCCTTGGTGTAACACAACTATATGACGGTGATTTTAACCTGCGCACACTTGAAATCCTAATTGGGCTAAAGTATTGGCTGCTCATTTGAGGCCCTGACCATGCTTATTCGAATCTGCGTCTCGTTTTTCATGCTGATTTCCATAAATTCAGCGCTGGCAGCCACTACGGTCAAGACCCAGGTTCCGCGTCCGGATAACGATATATTAAAGAACAACAGCCCCGACAATACTGAAATCGAGGTGCGGCTCGATGGCGACTTCACAGGTGATGGACTCAATGACGTGGCCTTTGTAGCCGCTTCGGAAGAAAAACGGGTATTGATCGTGATGGCCGGTTACGTCGATGAGTTCGACTTGGGACATGAACCGATCGGACAGGTCGAACTGGAAACTTTTCCATTGGGCGCTGCATCGCTCAGCTTCAAGAAAGGTGTTCTCGTCTTGGAAGACCTTACCGGCGGAACAACGGCGATTAACGCCCTGTATCGTTATCGTTTTGACAAAACGAAAAAGCGCATGCAACTAATCGGCGACGATGTTATGCAGTACAGTCGCACCAATGCCCATGATTCGTTCAAGGTCAGTACAAACCGGCTAACCGGCAAAAGCGTTTCGCAAGTCAGTAAACTGAAAGGTGACGGCTACCAAGATCAGCCGCCCGTAATCAAAACGGTTTCGATAAAAGCGATCTACATGGAAGATACGCCGAATCCCTGCATAGCACTCGGCTGCATGGAACAATAGTTCCCGGCATGTTGAACACCGTGAAAAAACCGGAGGCCTCTGCAACGACGGGGCTTCTTATTTCAAATGGACTGACGCTGGTGACGGCATTGATCCTGAAATGGCCACTGGCGTTCGTACTCTGGCCTTACTGGATACAGAGCATCATCATCGGCTGGTATGCCAGAAAAAGAATGCTGGCATTGAAGAACTTCAGCACCGAAGGCTTCACCAGCAATGACCAGCCGGTTCCCGAAAACGAAAAAGGCAAACGCTCGACGGCCTCATTTTTCGTGCTGCACTACGGTTTTTTCCATTTTGGCTATTTGGTTTTTTTATTGGGCATGGCAAAACTTGATTCGCTTCAGGATGGGTTCTGGATTATTGTTTGCGGGCTTTCCTACACATTCGCACAACGCAAAACCTGTCGCCAACAAATGGCTTCCGATGCGCTTGGAAAACCCAATCTTGGCACGCTGATGTTCCTGCCCTATTTGCGGATACTACCGATGCATCTGACGATTATTTTCGGGATGATCGGCGGCTCGACTTTTTCAATCCTGTTTTTCATGTCACTGAAAACGGCAGCCGATGTTTTACTCGACAAATTGGATCGCAGGCCGGCAGGTAAAATGGCGAATTCGTAGCCCGGGCATGGCTTCATTTGATCCGGAATGAATTAAGGATCAAGACCGAGTAAAAATATTCTTTTTGATATCGGGACCCGGGACGGGACATCGCATTATTTCAATCTATCCAACACTTCTTTCAGATCATCCGCCAGCGGCGCATTGATCAAATACGGCTTCGCCCCGCCGTCCAAGGCAAACTCCATCGAAGCGGCATGAAGAAACAGACGCCTGAGACCGGCTTGTTCCGACAATCGCTTATTCGCTTCTTTATCTCCGTATTTTTCATCGCCCGCGACCGGGTGACCCAGATGCTTGGCATGAACCCGGATTTGATGGGTTCGGCCGGTTTCGATGGTGACTTCGCAAAAACTGCAGCCGGCGCGGCGTTCCAGCAATTTAAAATGGCTGACCGACGCCTTGCCTTCCGGATGCACGCGCACCATTCGCTCGCCACCCTGCAAGACCGAACGCTGAAGCGGAGCATCCACCGTCATGGTGCCGGACGGCATTTTGCCTACCAATAAGGTGAGGTATTTCTTGTTTGGAGCTTCCTCGTCCTCGCCTTCGCGCATCAAGGCCTGCAATTCGAGCAAGGCCGAGCGTTTTTTGGCGATGATGAGTACGCCGCTGGTATCACGGTCAAGACGATGTACCAATTCAAACGGTTCGTCAGGTCTTAACGCCCTCAAGCCCTCGATGACCCCATGACTGACGCCACTGCCACCATGGGCCGCGATACCGCTGGGCTTGTTGAGGGCCAAAAACAGCTTGTCTTCATAAATGATGCTGGCGGCCAGGCGCTCGAGCAAAGATTTCGGCGCGGGCCTGACTTCGCCCTCGACTTCGAGCCTTACTGGAGGAATCCTGACCTCGTCCCCGACAAAAACCCTGGCGTCGGGTTTGGCGCGCTTGCCGTTGATCCGGACCTGGCCGCTGCGCACCAGCTTGTAAATGAGGCTCTTGGGTACGCCCTTGATCTGGCTCGATAAAAAGTTGTCCAGACGCTGGTTATCGCGATCTTCGGGCACTTCTACCGATCTCACGGCCGTATTCGGGCCGGACTTTTTGGGCGGGGTCGTCATAGTCATATTCGTCTGTTACACTGAGTTCGCGAGATAACGTCCTGATTTCGCTGGAATGTCGGCCGAAAGCTGAGCACCAGTGATTCCTGAAAGACCGCTACCACACTCCAAGGGAGTGACCATGTTAGCCGGTTCGATGGTCGGATGGATATCGCTCGATGTGTTAAGCATCGGTCAGACCGGAAAACGCTCGGCGCTTTTCGGCCCCTTTCGAAACAAATGTATAAGCGCTCCCGTGGGTACGCCCAAGGTTTGAAGCGCTGGAAGTTCCAACCAGGCGAGCATGCGCGTGCGCGTGCCCCGGAATAGGTGAAGGACCCCGGCGTTCCTCGCGGTAGAGCGTGTGAGGAATAACAATGAAAAGAATGTTGATTAACGCCACGCAGGCTGAAGAGCTGCGGGTTGCGATTGTGGACGGCCAAACGCTTTACGATATCGATATCGAGCAACCGTCGAAAGAACAGAAAAAATCCAATATCTACAAAGGCCGCATTGTGCGTCTCGAGCCATCGCTCGAAGCCGCATTCGTCGAATACGGCGGCGGCCGTCACGGCTTCCTGTCGCTGAAAGAGATCTCGCGCGACTACTTCGTTCCAGGTATCGACCCGAACAAGGCCAGCATGAAGGAATTCCTGCGTGAAGGTCAGGAAATCGTCGTTCAGGTCGACAAGGAAGAACGCGGCAACAAGGGTGCTGCCCTTACCACGTTCATCTCGCTGGCCGGCCGTTACATGGTGCTGATGCCGAACTCGCCGACTGCCGGCGGTGTCTCGCGTCGCATCGAAGGCGACGACCGCCAAGCCTTGAAAGAAGCGATGGATGCGCTGACCATTCCAGACGATATGGGTGTGATCATCCGTACCGCCGGTGTCGGCCGCGATGCCGAAGAACTGCAATGGGATCTGAATTACCTGCTGCAAGTCTGGAGATCGATTACCGAAGCTGCACTATCAAAACCAGCACCCTTCCTTATCTATCAGGAATCTCGTCTGATCATTCGCGCCCTGCGCGATTATCTGCGTTCTGATGTCGGTGAAATTCTGGTTGATACGCCTGCAATGTATGAAGAAGCCAAAGACTTCATGCAATCTGTGATGCCGCATACGCTCAAAAAATTGAAGATGTATACGGATGACATTCCGTTATTCAATCGTTTCCAGATTGAATCGCAAATTGAAGCCGCCTACGAACGTACCCTGCGTTTGCCATCCGGTGGTTCGATCGTCATGGATCAAACTGAAGCCTTGACCGCCGTTGACGTTAACTCGTCGCGCGCTACGAAAGGCGGCGATATCGAAGAAACCGCGTTCCAGACCAATATCGAAGCGGCTGAAGAAGTGGCTCGCCAATTGCGTCTACGCGATCTCGGTGGCTTAGTCGTCATCGACTTTATCGACATGGGCTCAGGCAAGCATCAGCGCATGGTCGAAGACCGCCTGCAAGCTGCCTTGAAGCATGATCGTGCTCGCGTCCAAATCGGCAAGATCTCGCGTTTCGGCTTGCTGGAAATGAGTCGTCAACGCTTGCGTCCGAGCCTTGGCGAATCCAGTCAGATTATTTGCCCACGCTGCGATGGCCATGGCCGTATGCGCAGTGTTGAATCGCTGTCTTTGTCGATTCTGCGTCTGGCAGAAGAACATGCGATGAAGGAAAACACCGGACAAGTGCTGATTCAGGCACCATCCGAAATTGCCAATTACCTGTTAAATGAAAAACGTCGTGCGATCGTGGAAATCGAAACGCGTCATGAATCGCCGATTCTGATCGTTGCCGACGAACAACTCGAAACGCCACATTTCAATGTTTCGCGTATACGTGAAGGCGAATTGACGGAAGAAATCGCCAAGCCAAGTTATCACCGCACCACGCCGAAGAAACTGGAAATTCATTCGCTGACCCGTTCGCAATTGAATATCCCCGTAACACCGGCCGTTACGCATGTGAAGCCTACCCAGCCTGCACCGGTGCGCGAAGCACGAGAAGAAGTTACTGCTGCAGTTGCCCCGGCAGCTGTTGCGAAGAAACCTGGTTTGCTTGCACGCATCGCGTCGTTCTTTGCTGGTGGCGAAAGCGAACCGGTCAAACCGAAAACGGAAACCAGCGAACGTAACGATCGCGGCAATAGAAACAACAAGGATCGCAACGACCGTAATAGTCGTGGCCAACGCGATAGCCGTGGTAATCAGCAACGTCCGCAGCAAAATCGCAACCAGGCTCCGAGTCCGCAACAAGCGAAGCCTCAGCAGGCAGCTCCGCAGCAAAACAAGGCACCTGCTCCACAAGCTGTGAAACAACAGCCTGTGAAGCAAGAGCAGCTTGAACAGGCACCCGTGCTTGATGAAGCAAAACAACTGGAACTCCAACAACGCGCGGAAGAACTGAAACGCAAGGAAATGGAGCGTCGCGAAGCACAGCGTCAGGAAAGTTACCGTCGCGAAGCCGAACGCAAAGCCAAACGCGAAGCTGAAAGACTGGCTCAACTGGCTGCTGCAACCGCCAATCCAGGGGTTGATGGTGAAGCACAGTCAACTACCGATGTTCAGACTACTGAAGCAAATGCAGGCACAACAAATACAACTGTGAACGCAGTTGCTGATGAAGAACAAGGCGGTGAAGGAGCTCGCCGTCGTCGTGGTCGTCGTGGTGGTCGCCGCCGTCGTCGTCCCGATCAGGGCCCGCATGATCCTAATGCGGCGCCAAACGAAAATTCCTCTGCCGATTTCGACGACGAAGAAGGTGATGAGGAAGATGCCATCCAGGTCAATGAACCTGCGCTGGAACAAGTCAAATCATCCAATGCACCAGCTTTCGCGGCACCTGTTCTGGTTTCTTCCATGCCGGTCACACGTGCTGAATCTGCATTCGATGATCTGGATGACCAGCTTTCATCTGAAAACATACAGGCGACTCCTGCCCCGGCAATTCATGCTCAGGCAGTGAGAGAACCCGTTGCACCAGCCATCATTCCAGAGAAAAAAGCCGACCTAGTAGAAGAAACCAAAACGGCAATAATCGGTTCGGAACATGATCCCAAAATCACTCTGGAGCTGCCAGTTACAGCCGAGCTCTTGGCAGCAACACCAAAGCAGGAAGAATTACCGGAAGCTCTTATCAAACCGGCAATTTCCGAGCCCGTTGTTGCGCCTGTCTCAAGTGTACCGGCGGCCTTTAAAGCTCCTGCACCCGTGGCCACCAGTCCGGCAACGCCAGCAAATGCAAATGTACCCGCTGCGTTTAGTGTGCCAGCCCCAGCGACAGCAACGCCTGCCCCTGCAATTACAGTGCCCGCCGCTTTTAGTGCTCCGGCTCCGGCCGCAATAACGCCCGCTGCGTCTATACCACCTGCATTCAGCGCACCTGCGCCAGCGGCGGCACTAGCCCCGGTGAGTGCGGCTTCTGAAATTGTTACTGCACCTGCTACGCCAGCAGCTGCTGCTACACCTGTCGCATCAGTACCTCCTGCCTTCAGTGTTCCAGCGCCTGCTGCGTTTATTGCTGCAAAAGTTGAACAATTAGTGGATGCAGTAAAAACAGACTCCGATGCTAGCTCCGATAATCTGGAAGAAGGCGATCAACAGAAGCTGATCTGATCCTTTCGATATTTTATTGAATTGAAAACGCCGAGCTTAGCTCGGCGTTTTCAATTGGTGCTTGTCGGAAAATAATTTCTCGAGATTATTGATGGTAACTAATGAAGCGCACTTGCTTGCTACGCCCAGGTACTCGATTCAGCAGGGCAAAGATGCAGCTTCCCTGTTGCCCTCCAGCTTAAAGCTCTACAAAGCTCTACAAGGCCTTCGCTGGCTCGGTAATACCGTGTTGTGCAGCCAAGCGCGCCATGCTCATGGTGTCGTTCACACCCAGCTTTCCCATCAAGCGGGACTTGTGGGTCGCGACAGTCTTGCCGCTCAAATTCAATTTTTTTGCAATGTCTTCCGCACGCAAGCCTTGGCACAGAAGCATACTGATTTCCATTTCCCGTGGCGACAAATCAAAAAATGGCGAGCTGGTCTGATGACCGCCGAATACCAAGCGCTGCGCCAAATCGCCGCCGACATACCGTTTTCCGCGCGCCGCTTCACGAATGGCCTTCAGCAATTCCTTCGCATCGCAAGCTTTCCCGACATAGGCACTGGCGCCCGCATCCAGCAAACGTTTGGGCATCGGACCATCTTCCTGCACCGATACGATAACGACTTTGGGCCCTACCTGGCCCTTGACCAGGCGCTCGGTGATTTCCAGACCACTAATCCCCGGCAAATGCAGATCGCATAACACGACATCAGGCAAGAGCTTCCGAATCACGGGCAAGCCTTCCTCCCCACTTGCGGATTCACCGATGACATCGATGTCCAGTTCATTTTGCAAAATCATCCGATACCCGGCTCGAACCAAGGCATGGTCATCCAGCAGAAATACGCGAATCATTGAATTCCCCTATTCAAAGTGATTACAGCTTAAGGGGCTGTCCTGATACCCACAAGCCGAAAAACACCGATTTTTTTGTAGGAAAATTCCTACAAGCCATTCAAGTTCGGTTAAAATGTCGAAAGTGGAAACGGGCTCATTGTCCTTACCATTGCATTGTCCGATGCGGATACTGACTAATGTCGGTTCCTCCGGAAACTATCCCGGAAGTGTGGCCGAGCGGTTTATGGCAGCAGTCTTGAAAACTGCCGAGGGTTAATAGCCCTCCGTGAGTTCGAATCTCACCGCTTCCGCCAAAACTGAAAGCCGCCCTGCTGGGCGGCTTTTTATTTCCAGTAAACTTGTAGTTTGTCGTTCCAAGCCATTGAAGCATCGTAGAATGCATGGAGAATTCCCCGCGCACTTCAAGCTCACAATCCAGCACAAGAATGTCCGACCACTACGAACTTCACCCGATTACCCCACAGGAACGTTTTTTGCAGAAAGCAGCAGATTGCCTGAAGAATGGCGGTCTGGCGCTCTGTCCCACCGATGCGGGCTACGCATTCGTCTGGAACCTGAACGCAGTCGAGGCTGAGAACCGGGTGATTCGGCTCAGGCAACTGGACAGCAAGCACCCTTTCACCTTACTCTGTCGCACATTGAGTGAGGCCGGCCGTTTGGCCCGGCTAGAGGATTCGGCCTTCCGGCTGATGCGTACACACTGCCCAGGGCCTGTGACGTTCATATTACCGGCCTCCCCAGAATTACCCCGTCGTTTAAAGCACAGTGGCCGCAGCAAGCGCCGAGAAATTGGCGTTCGTTTACCGCGCCATGCGGTCATGACTGCCGTGCTCGAGTTGATGGGGGAGCCGCTACTCAGTACCAGCGTGGTATTGCCGGAGGAAGACGATCTGGCCAGCCACGAGATTGAAGCTGTGATTGAACGGTGTTTACGTTGGGTAGATGTGCTGCTGGACGCTGGAGATTGCGATCCGGGCCCAACCACCGTGATTGATTGCACTGGCGAAACACCAGAAATAATACGACAGGGTTTCCACGAAGTTTCACTTTGAGAACGCATTTGAAAACGATGTTCTCATTCAATAACAAGTAGATCGATGAATAACGACCCCGCGCCTATCGCGACCGAAGAAGCCAGCTCGATTTTCCCGGTATTGCCGCAACAGCAGGAAATGCCGTTGGCG
>ERZ795044.2264-NODE-2264-length-16819-cov-9.207588_pt1 | contig 16819 bp, 10 predicted proteins | sample MGYA00375128_ERZ795044 | MGnify/ENA primary metagenome ERZ795044 (study PRJEB30173, sample SAMN05720213) | anaerobic digester metagenome | isolation source: active sludge of municipal wastewater-treating anaerobic digesters | place: USA | collected 2014-12-22 ... | reverse complement strand
CTGTACGTGTACCACGGCTTCATCCACGGGATCGGGCTCGACGTGCACGACCCGGGGCAGTTCTCGCACGTGGCGCCTAACCAGTTCCAGGACGGTGACGCCTTCACCATCGAGCCGGGGCTGTACGTGCGGGAGAACGTCTTCAAGGACCTTCCGGACACGCCGCGCAACCGGGCGATGATCGCGCGCGCCAAGGGGGCCGCGGTGCAGTACCGCAACACCGGCGTGCGCGTGGAAGACGACTACGTGCTCAAGGGGGGGAAGCTGATCCGCATCTCGCTGGCGCCACGGGAGATCGACGAGATCGAGAAGCTGCGCAAGAAGGCGGTGGTACAGTAGGGCCTAACGCACCGCGAACGTCAGTGTCGCCCACTTCGATTCGTAGTTGGCATCAGCGTCTCCCTTCAGGCGCTGCATGTCGATGAACTTGACGTAGTAGGTCCCAACGCGGTCGAGCGGGATGCGGGCGATGCCCTGCGCGTTGGAGCGCGTGGTGCGCTGCGCCACGCGCTCCTCGGTCGGCGTGCGGCCGCCGTACTGGATGAACTGGTTGGCCACTGTCTTGCCGTCCACCAGGACGCGCACCTCGAGCGAGGCGCCGACCTTCAGCACGTATGGATTCTGCAGTGGGACGATCTCGGCGGGGTACCCCAGGACCGTCTTGTAGCCGGAGTCGGGGCGCGCTCCCACCTGCACGAGCGCCTTCACGTGCTTGTGGTAGCGCTCTTTCGACGGTTGGCTGATCGTGCCGTCCTTCTTGCGCGCCGCCAACTCGTCAGGCATGCCGTCGTCGGCGAGGTACTGGTTGAAATCCTTGGGCGGGAGGCCGAGGATGCGCGGGCGCGTAGAGGTGCCGAGGACGTAGGTGCCAGCGGCGCCGGTGGTGAGCGTGAAGGTGCTGGTGTCGCCGGCGATGCTCCACTGCGCGGTGTCGAGCGCTGCGCGCCCGCTCGGTGAGACGATCGCCACGTCGGCCAACCGGTCGCGTGTGATCGAGTTCTCGCTCTTGCTGAACGTCCCGTTGAGCAGGCGCACGAGCACGGTTGATCGCTCGGCGGCGAAGTGCGTGGTCGGGCGCAGGAACATGTCATGGGCAGCAAGGACGCCGGACGCGACGATGATAGCGAGGGCGGAGATGCCGGTGGCGCGTGCGAGCGTTCGCATGGAGGATGCGGGAGACGAGAAGTAGCACGGACGAGCAGACGACCACACGACATGATGCGCGATCACAGCCCGCGCACAAGGGCCAGGCGCAGTTGGCGCGGTTCCACCGGGTGGAAGTGGATGTCAGCGACACCACCCACGGGTTCGCCCCGAAGCCGCGACGCGTAGTAGTACTGGATGTCGCTCGCCCGGGTGCCAAGCAGGTTGAGGATGCTCAGCTGCACGCGCACGCCGCCAACCGTCAGGCCGGATGCGGCATTCACGAGCGTTGTTGCGGCTGCGCGCACGGCGTTGGTTTCGATGAGGGGATACGCACCGAAGTGACGAACGCGGAGGCTGGCAAAGGGACCGCCCCCCGCGCTGCTCCAGGTGATCCCCGCCGCCACGACGCGCTCCAGCGCGCCCGGGATGTGGTCGGCGTCGGGCGCGACATCGCGCAGCCGTGCGCGGGCGAACGACACGTCGGCGTCGAGGCTGAGCTGGGCGATGGGGCGATAGTAGTTGGCGAAGGTGATCCCGCTTCGCCTGCTTCCATCGGTCGGTTCGGTCGTGCCGCCGTCACCGACAAAGAGCAGTTCGCTGTCGAGAGCGAGCGCCCACAGCGCCACGGTGCTACGCCACTGGCTGTTGGGCGAAACACGCAGCCCGAGCTCGGCGCCCTTCGAACGAACCAGCGGGTTCACGCGTTGGGCCGATTCGCCAGTGGTGGGATCGACGGAGATGACCGTGCCGCGGGCATCGTTGCTGTGAAAGCCCAAGCCTCCGCTCAGGTACAACTCGGAGTTGCTGGTGGGCGCGATGATGAGCGACGCCTTGGGGCTGGCGATTCCGGCGCTGCGCGTGCCGGAGTTGGCGGCAAGCACACTTCGCACGTCAAACGAATAAGCGTCGCCTCGCACGCCCAGCACCGTGCGCAGGCGTGGCCGCCATCGCGATTCCATCTCCAGATAGAGACCCGTTGCCCGCTCGGTCACGTCGTCCTGGCGGATCGTGCCGGTGCGCACGCGATCGCGCGTGCGGTGCAACCCGATGTCATCGACGAGATCGGAGCGGTGCTGCAACCCGAGCGTGAAGAGGTGTTCCACGCCCCCGGCGGAGAGCGGCTGTTTGTGTGTTGCGTTCAGCCCGATCGTGGTGCGCCCTTCGCGCTGGTTGAACTGATCACCCGCGTACTCGTTCTCGAGGAAGTAGGTGAAGTTGGAGTAGAGATCCAGCGTCGACGCGATACCGAAGAGTTGCACCTGCTGCACCGAACGGGCGCCGGCACGATCCCATTGCGCGGAGAGTGAGTACCGCGATGACGCGCCGCCGAGCGATGGATCGACTTGCCCGAAGCGGTCGAGGGTTCCGTCGGTCACGGTGCGCATGGGGATCTGGTCGGAGGCGTCCCAGTCGTTGCGATACGCCATCCCCAGCACCGAGACTCGCGACCGGCCGCGCGCGACGGCGTAGCGCGCGAGGGCGCTGAACTTCCGCAGCTGCTGTTCGACTCGCCAGGGACCGTCGTAGCGCTTCGCCTCGCCGCCGAGCAGCAGGGAACCGCGCCCAAGGTCAATCGAGGTGCCGCCAGCCGCACGCGTGTAGCCGAACTCACCGGCTCCCACGGAGAGGAACGGGCGGTCGAGTGAGCGCCGGAGCTGGAACTCGGCCCCTCCCGCACTCCCGAAGTCACCGATGGCGGCGTGGTAGTTGCCTAACCGGTAATCGATGAATTCGACCAGTTCGGGGATGATGAAGTTCAAGTCGGTGTAGCCTTGCCCGTGCGCGTGGGAGGCCATGTTGACGGGCATCCCTTCCACCTTGGTCGAGAAGTCGGTGCCGTGGTCGAGGTTGAAGCCGCGGACGAAGAGCTGGTTCGACTTGCCGTCGCCGGAGTGCTGCGTGACGATCAACCCGGGGACGCTTTCCAGCAGCTCGCCCTCGCGCATGAGGGGGCGCAGGCGCAGGTCGGCCGCGCCCACGTGTCCCTGTGAGGCGGTGGACGCGAATCCCCGGAGTTCGTCGACGCGTCCCAGCACTCGGATGGGGCGCAGGGATGGGACGCGCGTCGAGTCGAGATACGTGCTGGAATCGCGCGACGTCTGCGCGTCGACGCGGGCACCGCGCGATGCGAGGGCCAGGACGAGCAACAGCGATATGGGCGTTAGGCGCACGAGTGGCTCCAGGGCGCTGCAGCGTGGGCGGCAAGCCAGTGTGATGCTGCCTTGGCCAGTGCGTCGCCCATGCCGGGTTCTTGCCGCCCCCGGAACCGCACGACGCGCGAGCGTGTGCGGTGTCTACGTCAACCGTGGCCGTGTCGGATTGCTGCGCGCTCGATGCGCGCCGCGCCCGATCGGCCGCGGCCGACAGGCGCCGCTCACGGTGCCTGCGTCGACCCGGCACCCGTCCGAAAGCGCACACCTCGTCCCAAGATCGAACGCTGCCGAGACGAGCCGGGAGCCTGTTTGTACCTTCAAGTATCGCCCCCGCATCGACTTGCGCCATCGTCGTCGATGGGCACATGACTTGCTTTTCGATCGGGTTCCCCCGCTCCGGTGTGTGACCGTCATGGACCAGCTGCTCACCGACATTCGCTTCGCCGCGAGACAGATTGTCCGCGCCCCGGGCTTCACCTTCGTCGCGGTCCTGACGCTCGCCCTCGGCATCGGCGCCAACTCGGCGCTCTACTCCGTGGCCGATGCGCTGATCCGCCGGCCCAGGCCAGGGGTGGGCGAGTCGTCGTCGCTGGTGTGGATCGCCGCGACGTCGGAGGAGCGTTCGCGGCCGATGGGGCTGTCGTATCAGGTGGCGGCGCGCGTGCGGGACGAGGTGCCGCTGTTCGAGCGTGTGGCGACGATTCGCGGGGTGCCGCTGTCGCTGGGCACGCGCGGCGACGCGGTGAAGGTGCAGGGCGAGGCGGTGTCGAGCGACTACTTCACCACCCTGCGAACCCCGTTCTCGTTAGGGCGCGGCTTCACCGCGCAGGAGGATTCGGGGAGCGGCGCGCACCCGGTTGCGGTGCTCAGCGACTACGCGTGGCGCACCTGGTTGGGCGCCGATTCGGCGGTGGTGGGGAAGGCGATCACGGTGAACGGGATGCCGCTCACCGTGATCGGGGTGACGGCGCCGCAGTTCAACGGCGCTGACATCGACGACCAGATCCAGGCGTTGTGGATCCCATCGGCGATGATCACCACGCTCATCCCCGACTGGAAGTGGATGCTCACCGATGCGTCCAACAGCAACATTCGGGCGATTGCGCGGCTCCGTTCGATCAACGATCGCGAGCAAGCCAACGCGGCGCTGCAGCGGCTGTCCTCCACGATTGCGGCGGCCGACACGGCGCAGCCCAAGGGGTGGACGTTGCGCACGTACGACGCGTCGGCGGGACTTCCGGCTGGCGCCGTGCGGCAGATCGTCCCGCTGGCGGCGCTGTCGCTGGCGGTGACGGGGCTCATTCTCCTCATCTGCTGCGCCAATGTGAGCAACTTGATGCTGGCGCGTGCGCTGTCACGCCAGCGCGAAATCGCCACCCGCCTGTCGATCGGGGCGTCGCGCTGGCGTATCGTGCGGCAGTTGCTCACCGAGTCGGTGGTACTGTCGCTGGTGGCCAGCGCGGTCGGGTTGCTCCTGGCGACATGGGGGTCCGACCTGGTGCTGGCCACGGCGCTTCCACTGCCGCTCGATCTCTCGCTCGACTGGCGCGTCTTTGGGGTGAGTGCGGCGCTCGCGCTTTCGGTGGGCGTGTTGTTCGGACTGGCGCCGGCGCTGCACGCCACGCGCGGAGGGACGGCCGAGGTGCTGCGGCAATCGGCGACGGGTGGCGATGGACGGCGTTCACGGTTGCAGGGCGGTCTGGTGGTGGCGCAGGTCGCGCTCTCGCTGCTGTTGCTGACCATGTCGGGGTTGTTCCTGCGGTCGCTGGACAAGGCGCAGCGACTCGACCTGGGCTTCGATGCGTCGGAGCGAGTGCTGGCAGTCGCGTTTGACCTCGGGTTGCAGCGCTACGATTCAGCGCGCGCCAGGATGTTCAGTGACCAGTTGGTGGCGCAAGCCAAGGCGATGCCTGGGGTCGAGACGGTGACGCTCACGTCGCTCCTGCCGCTGTCGGAGTGGTCGACGGCGAGCGTTCACACGCAGCGTGCCGAGGGGGCGGAGCCATCGGCGGAGGTGTTGGCGTCGCTGTCGGTCGTTGCCCCCTCGTTCTTCCGCACCGTCTCGCAGGGATTGGTGGCGGGGCGTGACTTCGGCGAGGGTGACGTCGCGACGTCGCTGCCGGTGGCGATTGTCACCGAACGCTTTGCCCGCGAGCAGCTCGGCGGCAAGGCGTTAGGCGCACGGCTGAGTACCAACGGCGCCAACGGACCGTGGCTCACGGTGGTCGGGGTGGTGCGCGACGCGGTGCAGGCCTTGAATGCACCGGCCCCGAGCGGGGTGTATGTCCCACTGCGCCAGCGACCGTCGTCGGGGCTGACGATGCTGGTGCGGACCAAGTCCGGCAATGCGAGTGCGTTAGCGCCGGCGCTGCGCGATGCCATCCGGGCGATGGACCCGGCGCTACCGGTGCACCGCCTGGAGACGATGGCCCGGGTGCGCGAGGCGGCCACGCGCGAGCAGCGCGGCGGGGCGACGGTGCTGGCAATCTTCGGCGCGCTGGCGCTCGTCCTCGCTGCGGTCGGGCTGCATGGCGTGATGCTGTTCACGGTGCGCCAGCGCACGCGCGAGATCGGCATTCGCATGGCGCTGGGGGCGACGCGGCGCGCAGTGGTGGGGATCTTCATCCGGCGCGGGGTGCGCCTGACGATGGTGGGAGGGGCCGTGGGGATCGTGCTCGCCCTGGGCGCCACGCAGCTGCTGCGTTCGCTCCTCTTCGGGGTGGCGCCCACCGACGCGTTCACCTTCCTGGCCGTCTCGCTCCTGTTCCTGGTGGTGGCGCTCGTGGCCAGCTGGCTTCCGGCACGGCGTGCCGCGCTGGTCGACCCGGTGACGGCGATGCGCGCGGAGTAGCGACGCGCCGAGTCGCGACGCGCCGAGTCGCGACGCGCCGAGTCGCGACGCGCGGAGTCGCGATGCGCCGAGTCGCGCTACGCGCGCCACGGGCGGAGCCGTCTGGCGAGGTGCCAGCGGAGGGGCGAGCTTGTCGTCGCTGATCCTCCCCCACTGGAGCTCCCGATGCAACGACCCTGCGCGCCGCTGTCTGCTACGACGACCCCGGGGATGCGATGAGCGCTCCGCATCATCCCGATGGCGACGACCGCCGCCGCTTCCTGAGATTCCTCGCCGCCAGTCCGCTGCTCGCGGCCGGTGGCGTGGACCTGGGCGCCCTGGAGCGCCTGACGAGTGCCGGGAACCCTGACGATGGCTGGCGCCTGCTGGATGAGGTGACGCGCGCCACGGAGGCCCCGCGGTCGTTGCAGCAGGCGGCGCAGCAGCCGCCGCTCATTCGCGACCCGGGCGACGCGCTGAGCGTCTTCGACTTCGAGCCGGTCGCCAAGGCCAAGCTCCCCGTGGGCCACTACGGCTACATGGCCAGCGGCGTCGACGACGACGGGACGCTGCGCGCCAATCGCGAGGGTTTTGCGCAGTTCCAGCTGCGGGCGCGCCGCCTGGTGAACGTGCGCGAGGTGGACATGTCGGTCACGATCTTCGGCGAGCGGTGGGAGACGCCGATCTTCGTCTGCCCCACGGGGAGCCAGAAGATCTACGACCCCGAGGGCGACGTAGCGACGGCGCGCGCGGCGAAGGCCAAGGGGCACCTGATGATGTTGAGCGGCGTCACGACGTCGAGCGTGGAGGAGGTGAACGCGGCGCGCGGGATGCCCGTCTGGTTCCAGTGTTACCCGACCGACGTCGACGCGGTGGCGCACGCTATCGTGCGGCGCGCGGCGAGGGCGGGGTGCCCGGCGCTCATCCTTACGGTCGACCTCAACGGCGGGCGCAACCTGGAGACCCAGGCCCGTGCGGCGCGTCTCGACAGCCGCAACTGCGCGGAATGCCACACCCCCGGGCTGGCGGGAATGCTCAAGCGCAAGCCGATGTTCGACGGTCTCGACCTCAGCGCGGCCAAGGGGCTGGAGCAGCCGACGATGGACTGGGCGTGGGTGAAGCGTTGCCGCGCCGTGGCGCCGCGCATGAAGCTCGTCCTCAAGGGGATCGTGACGCGCGAGGACGCGGCGCTGGCGGTGTCCAACGGGGCCGACGCGATCGTCGTCTCCAACCATGGCGGGCGCGCCGAGGACAGCGGGCGCTCGACGATCGAGTCGCTGCCCGAGGTGGTGGCGGCCGTGCGCGGGCGCATCCCCGTGCTCATCGACGGCGGGATCCGGCGAGGAAGCGACATGGTGAAGGCACTGGCGTTAGGCGCGACGGCCGTCGGCATCGGACGCCCCTACCTGTGGGGGCTCGCCTCGTTTGGCCAGGCCGGCGTGGAGGCGGTGCTCACCTTGATGCGGCGCGAACTCCTGCTCTCGATGCGGCAGGTGGGGGCAACGTCGCTGCGGCAGCTCGGGCGCGCGTACGTAGTCAGGCGCGACGGGCGGTAGCGCGCACCCCGCGGGCGGGCACGAGCCGAAGGTCGGGATAACCGGCCATCGCGATCTGCAGCGACGTGGTATCGGCGCGCCCCCAACTGGCCTTCCCCAACGTGGCGCGCACGCGATTGCGGGCGGCGTGCAGTGCGTGCGCCGCCCCCTTGCCGGAGAGCAGGATGTCGTAGAAGGCACGAGCCACCTGACCGGCGACCTCATCGTCGGTGAGTCCCATGACGCCAACGAACGTTCCGACCCCCGAGCGTGCCGCCGCGCGCTCGAATCCCACGCGACGACGACGAAGCTCGCGGTAGTGATCGTCGAACGACGTGCCTTCGCGCAGCGCGAGCGGAAACGCCTGGGAGAAGACGGGGACGAAGCCGGAGTAGATCGTGTTGAGGAAGAGCAGGGCCGGCGGACGCTTGATGAGGAGCGTCACGAGTTCCGACGTCCCCACCTTGCCGTCGTGCAGCATGAGGTAGGAGCCGTCGCCGTCGTCGTGGGAGACGCCGGAGAAGTGGACGACGTCGTAGCGCCCGTGGCGCAGCTCGCGCAGGACGGTGGCGTACGAGGCCTCCCGGCCGATCAGCGTGGTCACCACGGTTTCCCGGGCGGCGTTCGACAGCTGCAACGCCAATCCCTCCACTTCGGCGCGTGCCCCGGGGAGGGGGAACGTCTGCGAGCTGTCGGCCAGGGGGTCACCAATGAGCAGCACGCGCAGCGGCGAGCGCACGAAGGGGCGACCTCGCGACGCGTCGGGAATCCCTGGCATGCGACGGCACGTGGGGCGCGCGAGCGCGAGGGACCATTCACCCACGGTCGTCCACTCCCACGGGAGCGCCCAAAGCTCGGGAGGGATGTCGAGGATGATCGTGGTCGACGGCGGCGTCGCCAGCAGCGCCTCGTCCACGCCCTCTAGCACGCGCGCGAGGAGGTCGCCGACGTGCCACCGCGCCCCCTGGGCGACGTCTCCGATCGGAATGTCGGTCGCGTTCGAGAGGTACTGCGACAGCTCGGCCCATGCTGGCGAAAGGTTGGTCGCGGTGGTGATCCGCTCGAGCGGGAGGGCGACGCCGTCCAGGTCGCGCAGCGTGGTCTGGAACCAGGTGCAATCGACCATCACGTCGCGCGCACGAAGGCGAACGACCATGGCCGGGTCGGCCGTGCGCGTACGCAGGACCCGGCGCGGTGACTGCACGGACGCCTGCACTGGCGGCTGCGATGGTGCTGCTGCCTGCGCAGGTGATTGCTCTGGCGCGCTGGCCTTGGCCAGATAGCGCAGCAGTCCGGCCACCTCCCCGAACGCCCCCTTCGCGAACGAGATCACCTCGATGCCGGCCGTGCGTCGCAGGATCGCCCGCTCCGACGCGCTCACGTTTTCCATGAGTGCGTACCGTGGCGGCGCCTCGCTCCCGAACGTGGTGAGCTGCGAGTCCAGCAGCAGGCGGAAGTTAGGATCGCTGAGCGAATAGCCGACGAACAGGACCGCGTGCGTGAGCAGGAGCGATGACATTACCGCCTGGAAGGCGGGATTCGCATGCGTGATGCGGCGATAGTCCTCGCTGGTGAAGACCATCGAGTCGTCGTCATGGATGGTCCCGTGCGCCTTGAGGATGAAGAACGCGCCATCGAGCAGGAGCGTCCCGTGCTGCGCCAGCTCCATTCCGGTTGGCGCCTTCGGGATGCCGAAGTCGCTCCACCGGGCGAAGGCGTCTTCGAGCAGCGTGTCGAAGTTGGTGGTGACGATGCAGGCGTACGGCGTCTGCACGATGGCGCGGTGCGTGGCCTCGGGGGGACTGGCGGGGCGCGCGAGCTGGTCGCGAAGCATGCGCCCGAAGAAGGTGCGCCCCAGCAGCGTGCGGCACTGGTCGGCGACCTCGGCGAACTTGTACTGCGCCAGCAGGCTCTCGAGCTCGTCCTTGCGCGCCGCATCGCCGAGTTGGGCATGCGTGCCCTCCACCACGTGCCGCATCAGGTCACCCCACCCCGGGTACCCGGCGGGACGTGAGAGGCCGGCGCCCACGAAGAGCACGCAGCGACGCTCGCGCACGTAGCTCACGAGCGCCGGGAGCTCGCTGGCGCTACGAAAGTCCGGACGTCCTGTTCCCATCGCCGCTCCTGTGGAGGTTCCCGCCTCGCCGAGCCTGTCGCCGCGCGCATGCCTCGATCACCCGCGAGAGGCTAGATTTCGCCACACGCCGGGTGCGGCTTCCGCCCCCTCGCGGCCAACCGTCCGGCGCATCATTCGCTGCGTTCGCTCCAACATGGCACAATTGCTCAACGCCTGGGTGTGGTTCGAGACGGTCCTGCTCGTCATCATCGCCACCCCCTTCGCCTTCATCCTCTTCTGCCTCACCGCCCCCTTCGACAAGGGGCGGTATGCTGCCGGGCGCTTCTTTCGCTTGCTCGGCGTCCTGACCGTCAAGCTCAACCCGCTCTGGAAGTTCGAGATGGGGGGCGACTTCATCCGTGACCCCCGTCGCCCCTACGTGGCGGTTTCGAACCACGAGTCGTACGCCGACATCTTCCTCATCTCCCACCTGCCGTGGGAGATGAAGTGGCTGTCCAAGGAGACGATGTTCAAGATCCCGTGCTTCGGCTGGATGATGCGCATGGCCGGCGACATCGAGGTCCGACGCGGGGAGCGTACGAGCATCGTGCGGGCGATGAAGGAGGCGCGCGACCGCCTGAGCAAGCGCGTGAGCGTGATGATCTTCCCCGAAGGGACGCGCTCGCGCGACGGAGAACTGCTCCCCTTCAAGGACGGCGCCTTTCGCCTGGCGCTCGAGGCCGGGGCCCCGATCCTCCCCATCGTCGTCGCGGGGACGCGCGACTGCATGCAGAAGGGGACGTTCCGCTTCCAGAAGGCGCGAGCCCGCGTGAAGGTCCTCCCCCCCATCGAAGTGACGGGGATGACCATCGCCGATGTCGCGGAGCTGCGCGACCGAACGCGCGCGGTGATCGCCGAAGCGCGCCACGCGCTCGTGCGCGAGATGCGAGGGGAGTCCTGAGGCTCCCCCCGCGACCGGCCGGTGGCTACTGCACCACCGCCCCGCTCAGCGCCATCGCCGCCTTCACCGCGGCATAAGCGTTCACCACGCCGCCGGTCCGAGAGAGCGCACCGAAGGCGACCTTCTCGCCGTTCTGCGCCCCCGGGCGCACGACCATCAGCTCGGCATAACGAGTCGACGTGTCGAGGACGAGCTTCTTGACGTCGGCGGCGGTGAGCTTGGGGAAGTAGCTCATGAGGAGCGCCGCGACCCCCGAGACCACCGGCGCCGCCATGCTCGTCCCGCTCTCGCGAGCGTAGCCCCCTCCCGGGATCGTCGACAGGATGTCGACGCCAGGGGCAAAGACATCCACCTGCTCCTTGCCGTAGTTGGAGAACGGTGCGGCGAGCGCGCTCCCTCCCTTCCACGAGGCCGCCCCGACCTCGATCCAGTTGGCGGCGCTCCCTTCGCCCGCATAACGTGCGACTGGGAAGCTCGGCGTCTCGGCCAGGTTCTCGCCGTCGTTGCCGGCGGCATGGACCAGGAGCACCCCCTTGGAGTCGGCGTACTTGACCGCGGCGTCGACCAGCGGCTTGTCGGGAGAAAAGTCCTTCCCGAACGACATGTTGATGACCTGCGCCCCGTTGTCGACCGCGTAGCGGATGGCTGCGGCGATGTCCTTGTCGTGCTCGTCGCCGTTAGGCACGGCGCGCACCACCATCAGCTTCACCGCGCCGGGGGCGCCGGCAATGCCCTCGATCCCGGTGCCGTTGTCGCGCAGCGCGCCGATGATCCCCGCCACGTGCGAGCCATGCTTCGCGTCTGGGCCGGTCACGTCGCGGTTGCCGTAGCGGCGCTCGTTGGGGTTGCTCGCATCGTCGCCGACGATGGTGCGCGGATTGAAGTCGGGGTTGAGCCCGTACTCGAGACGCCCCTGCACGTCTTCCTTGGCATCGTGCAGCTCCTCGCCGGTGATCCCGCTCGCTGCCATGCGCAGGAACAGGTCACGCGCCTGGCGCACGCTATCGGCCGATGGGACGAGCGCCGTCACGCGTGCCACGCTGATCGAGTCGCGCGGGATCGCTGTCGACAGGACGCGCACGGCGCGCGAGTACATGCCATCGACCATGAGGATCTGCGCGGACATCTGCTGCAATTCGGTGCGCTTGGCGGTGAACGCCTTGGCGATGCCGTCGCAGCGTGCGCGCGCCGTGCTGTCGGGAGCCGGCGTCTGGGCGCGCATCTTCGTGCACCGCACGTGTTCGCGCGTGAGTTCGAGCTGGTCCCAGTTCACGTTCTGGCCGTTGGCGCCACCCAGGAAGTTCCAGCCATGGATGTCGTCCACATAGCCGTTGCCGTCGTCGTCCTTGCCGTTGCCGGCCACTTCGCGCGGGTTGGTCCAGAGGTTGGCGCGCAGGTCGACATGCGCGGTGTCGACGCCACCGTCGATGACAGCGACAACGACCGTGCGCTCGGGCTTGCGACCGCGCAGCAGCTCCTGCGCGGCGCGACGTGCCGCCGTCCCTGGGACCCGATCGGTCGCTGGGTCGAGGAGCTGCCAGTCGGCCGGGGCCTCGGCGAGTGGGGCTGCAGCGGCGGTGTTGCCCGGAGCGGTCGCCGCGGAGGGCCGTGCCGAGGGAGCGGGCGCGGGGGCGGGGGCCACGGGGCGTGTGCTCGGCGTGGCACAGGCGCCAAGGACGCTCACGGCCAGGGCGACGAGGACGTGCGGGTGCTTCGGCATGACGCGAGGGGTGACGCTCCGGCGCCGGCCGGGTGGTCGGCGTCGCGGAGGCATGAAGACAGTACATTAATGACCTCTCGATGATCCCTGCGACCCGCACCGCCCCCGTCCGGATACTGGCACGAACTCGGCGCGCCACCGCCGCGGGGGCGGCCGTCGTGGCCGCCCTCGGATTGCCGATCGCCGGCGCGCCGGCCCAGACCAGTGGGGAGTCGATCGTCCCTCGCCCGGCGCGGGCGCTCGCCGACTCGACCGGCGCCCCCTTCGAGCTGAGAAGCCCGGTACACATCGTCGTGGCTTCCGGAGGCGTGCGGCTCCGCGAGATCGGGGAGTTGCTCGGCACGGTGATCCGCGAGCGCACGGGCTTCGTCGTGCGCGTGTCGACAGGGGATGTGTCGCAGGCGCCCGAGGGGGCGATCACGCTCGACACGGTGAGCTTCGCCCCTCGACTCGCGCCGCCCACTGGCGGTGGCGCCGAGGCCTACACGCTCGACGTGTCCCGGCGCAGCGTCGCGATTCGCGGGGCGACGTCCGCTGCGGTGCTGTGGGGGGTGCAGAGCTTCCGTCAGCTGCTTCCGCCCGACTTCGAGCGTCGAGGTGGCGCCCGGCGCGCCGCCTGGAGGGTCGCACCGGTGCGGGTCGACGATGCGCCGCGCTTCTCGTGGCGTGGCAGTATGGTCGACGTCGGACGCCACTTTTTCCCCGTGCGCGACATCAAGCGGCACATCGACCTGCTGTCGCGCTACAAGCTCAACATCTTCCACTGGCACCTGACGGACGACCAGGGGTGGCGACTCGAGATCCGGCGCTTCCCGGCGCTCGCGCGCGTGGGAGGGCGCCGCACGGAGGCGACCGGCGATCGCTATGCCGGCTTCTACACGCAGGCCGAGGCGCGAGAGGTGGTGGAGTACGCGCGCCAACGCGGGGTCACGGTCGTCCCGGAGATCGAGATGCCGGGGCATTCGTCGGCCGCCCTCGCCGCCTATCCGCAGTTGGGGTGTACGGGTGAGACGATCGCCGTCCCCAACTCGTGGGGGGTCTTTGCCGACATCTTCTGCGCCGGCAAGGACGAGGTGTTCACGACCCTGTTCGGTGTGCTCGACGAGGTGATGGACATCTTCCCCTCGCCGTACGTGCACATCGGCGGCGACGAAGTCCCGAAGGATCGCTGGAAGGCCTGTGCCGCCTGCCAGGCGGTGATGCGGCGCGAGGGGCTGGCCAACGAGGAAGAGCTGCAGGGGTGGTTCCTGCGTCGCATCGCGGCGCACGTGTCGTCGCGCGGGCGCACGATCATCGGCTGGGACGAGGTGCTCGAGGGGCGCTTCGCCCCGGGGGCGATCGTGCAGTCGTGGCGCGACTCCTCCTTCACGCGCAAGGCCGCCGAGCGCGGGCACCGCGTGATTGCCTCGCCCAACGAGTGGGTGTACCTCAACCGGCAGGCAGGAGAGCTGACGCTGGAGCAGGTGTACGCCTTCGATCCCGTCCCCAAGGGGCTCACCGCGGGCGAGCAGCACCGGGTGCTGGGGAGCGAGGTGACGTTCTGGAGCGAGCACATCACCTCGGGGACCAACCTGGCGCTGATGGCGCTTCCGCGACTGCTGGCCTTTGCCGATGTGGTGTGGGGGGCGGCGCCGCGTGACCTGACGGCGTTGCAGCTGCGCATCGACGGCGATCACCGCGCGCGGCTTGGCGCCATGACATTCGTCATGGGCCCCGGCGCCCGAGCCCTCCCGCGCATCGTCATCACCTTCGACAGCGTCACGCGCCAGGCGCGTTGGCAGCTGACGGACACACTCGCCGGGCTTGGCGTGCACGCGACCTTCGATGGCAGCCCCCCGCGCCCCACCTCGCGCGCCCTCGCCCCGGGTGCAGGGCTCGGGAAGGGCGGGATGGTGCGGCTGCAAGCGTTCGTGGCCGGGGAACGTGTGCTGGAGGAGCGGCACCTCACGATTCGCCAGCACGCGGGGGTCGGGGCGCGCGCGCGCATCACGCCGGCGCCGAGCACGTCGTATCCCGGGACCGGACCGTTCACGCTCACCGACGGGTTGATCGGCAGCCCGGCGCATGGCGACGGGCTCTGGACGGGATGGTGGGGGCCCGACGTCGAGATCGTCGTCGACCTCGGTCAGCTGCAACCGGTCGCGCACGTCTCGGCGAACTTCCTGCAGAACGTGCGGTCGTGGATCGTGCTGCCGGCGCAGGTCGGGGTGTCGTGGTCCAACGACGGTGAGCGGTGGAGCGAGCCGCGGCTGCAGGGGCACGATGTCCCGATCGCGCGCGAGGGGGCCATCGTGCACCCATTCGCCCTGGCACTCCCTGCCGGGACCTCGGCGCGATTCGTCCGGCTCACGGCGCGCAACGCCGGGCGACTGCCGCCCGGCCATCCGGGGGCGGGCGAGGCGTCGTGGCTCTTTGCCGACGAGATCGTGATCACGCCTCGCGCCGCCGCGAGGATGCGATGAGCGACGCGGTGGGAGCGGTGCGCGCGATTGCGTCTGCATCGGTGTCGTCGGTGATGCGCGCGCGCATCGCGGTGGCGGCGATCTTCTTCCTCAACGGCGTGTCGGTGGCCAGCTGGGTCGTGCGCATCCCCGACGCGCAGCGGGCCCTGGCGCTGTCGGCGGGGACGCTCGGGCTCGCGCTGCTCGGCGCCGCCGGCGGAGCACTGGTGGCGATGCCGTTCGCGGGGCGCCTGGTGTCGCGCCACGGGAGCCGCGCCGTGACGGTCGGGGCGGCGCTGGCCTATGCCGCCACCCTCGCACTCCCCGCGGTGGCCCCGTCGCTCATCCTGCTCATCGCCGCGCTCTTCATCAACGGGGCGGCGAACGGGTCGCTCAACGTGGCGATGAACGCCCAGGCATCGACGGTCGAACGTGTGCACGGGCGCCCGATCATGGCCTCATTCCACGCGCTCTTCAGCGGAGGGGGGCTGGCCGGGGCGGCCGGCGGCGGGATGATTGCGGCTGGCGGCGCCTCGGCGCAGTTGCATCTGGCGGCAGTCGGCGGGGTGATGATCGCCCTCGTCGTCCTCGCCGCGCGCGCCATGCTGCCGGCGTCGGCCGAGTGGCATCCGCCGGAGGCGGAGGCGGGAGACGAAGCGGTACGTCCCGGTCGCCGGGTGATCCTGCTGGGGGTGCTCGCCTTCAGCGTCCTCTTTGCCGAGGGGGCGATGGGCGACTGGAGCGCGGTCTACCTGCGCGACGTAGCCGGGGCCGGGCCTGGTCTCGCCGCGTCAGGGTACGCGGCCTTCTCCATCGCCATGGCGCTGGGGCGTGTGGTTGGGGACCACCTCACCGCGCGTGTGGGGGCGACGCGCATGGTGGGGTTCGGCGCCTTCCTCGCCACCGCCGGGATCGCCCTCGCCCTCTTCGATCCCAGCACGCGCGCCATCGCCATCGGCTTTGGCGCGGTAGGGGCCGGGCTCGCGACCGCCTTCCCGTCGGTGCTCACGGCGGCGAGCCGGGTGCCAGGGATGAAGGCCGGGGCGGGGATCGCCGCGGTCGCCACGTTAGGCTACACGGGGCTGCTCGCCGGCCCACCGCTCATCGGCTTCGTGGCCCAGTTGACGACCCTTCGCGGCGGGATGGCCGCCGTGGGGTTGGCCTGCCTGCTGACCGCGGTGCTGGCCGGGACGCTGCGCGAGGACGACGGCTCCTAGCCCGTCGCGCCGAAGAGCAGTCCGGCCCCCGCGGTGGCGGCCATGGCCAGCGCTCCCCAGAAGGTGACGCGCACGATGCCCTTCGTTAGTGGGGCGCCACCCGTTTGCGCGGCGAGCCCGCCGAGCAGCATGAGTCCCAGGATGGAGCCGCCGGCCACCCAGTAGGTAACGGCGGCCTCTGGTGCGACGACGGTGATGACCAGCGGGACGATCGCTCCCACGGCGAAGGTCCCCGCCGATGCGAGCGCCGCCTGCAGCGGGCGCGCCGCCGATGTCTCCGTGAAGCCCAGTTCGTCGTGCGCGTGCGCCGCGAGTGCGTCCTTTGCGGTGAGTTCCACCGCGATCTGCCTGGCGAGCGCAGGGGAGACGCCGCGCTTCACGTAGATGCCGGTGAGTTCCTCGAGCTCGGCTTCGGGCTCCGTCGCCAGCTCGCGCCGTTCGCGCGCGAGGTCGGCAGATTCCGTGTCGGCCTGCGACGAGACCGACACATACTCTCCCGCTGCCATCGACATCGCCCCGGCCACGAGCCCGGCGACACCCGCCACCAAAATGGCTCGCGCTGAACCCTCGGCCGCTGCGACGCCGACGACGAGCGAGGCGGTCGAGACCAATCCGTCGTTTGCGCCCAGCACCGCGGCGCGCAGCCGACCGATGCGGCCGGCGCGATGTCGCTCGCAGTGACGGGCGATCTGTAACGCCAAGTGACCCTCGGGGTGCGGCGACGGGGTATCTATCGGAGCGCTCTATTCGGCCCTGGACG
>ERZ795044.2258-NODE-2258-length-16840-cov-4.403694_pt1 | contig 16840 bp, 21 predicted proteins | sample MGYA00375128_ERZ795044 | MGnify/ENA primary metagenome ERZ795044 (study PRJEB30173, sample SAMN05720213) | anaerobic digester metagenome | isolation source: active sludge of municipal wastewater-treating anaerobic digesters | place: USA | collected 2014-12-22 ... | reverse complement strand
GGTTGATTTTTCTGAATAGTTATGTTATAGTTACCATACCCTGTAAATTTGCATTTGTAAGAGCATTGTAAAAATTTACTAATTTCGAATTTGTTTTCTTCGGTGCGGCAGTCGAGCAGGGATTTAAAAATAGATGAACAAAAAGCTTTACGTAGGAAACTTACCGTACAGCACCACTGCAGATGACCTTAAGGCCATGTTTGCAGCGGTCGGTACTGTAGAATCCTCAGCTGTCATCACCGACAAATTCTCTGGACGATCCAAGGGATTTGGTTTCGTTGAAATGAGCAGCGCCGAAGAGGCAGAAAAAGCAATCGCTGAATTCAACCAGAAAGAGGTTGGAGGAAGAAAGCTCACCGTTAACATCGCCAAGCCAAAGGAAGACCGAGGCAATGGAGGAGGTTTCGGAGGAGGTTTCAACAGAGGTTACTAATTCGCTCAAAAAACACCCCCGCGCAAGCGAGGGTGTTTTTGTATGAGATTATTTTCGTATCTATTAGTATAATTTGTAAAATTCGTATATTGGTATCATTATTTCTCTATGCCAGAATTGCCTGAGGTAGAAAATTTAAGAATTGGTTTAGAGCGAGAGATAAAAAACCAGAAAATACTTAGCGCCGAAGTGCGCTTGCCTAAACTTGTTTCCGGCACTGGAAATAAGCGCAAATCGTCAAAAACTAAAGCGGTTGAATTTATTAAAGGTGTTGTCGGTAAAAAAATAGTTTCAGTTGATAGGCGCGCCAAGAATTTAATTTTTAAGCTTTCGGATAGTTCTGCAATTTTAGTTCACCTTAAAATGTCTGGGCAATTTGTTTACAAATCCAGCAAGCATGGGAATATTGTTGAAGGCGGACATTTCCCGAACCTCGCCAAGGGCGGGCCCATAGAAATCTCGCGGTCTGCGCTGCCAAACAAGCACACGCATATAATTTTTAAGTTAGAAAAGGGGATTCTTTTTTATAACGACACCCGCACTTTCGGATATTTAATTTACTATAAAAATTTAGAAGAACTTCGCGGAAGCGAAACTCTAAAAAATCTTGGCCCAGAGCCGTTAAGTAAAGAATTCACTTTAGAGTATTTCCAGAAAGCACTTAAAAACAAAAAGAAAAATTTAAAAGCGGCACTGCTCGGACAGGAGATTGTCGTTGGGCTCGGGAATATCTACGTTGATGAGGCTTGTTTCCACGCGGGCATAAACCCGTCGCGAATTACAAATAGGCTCAAACCAGAAGAAGTCAAAAAACTTTACGCTGCCATTAAAAAAATTCTTCCACGCGCTATTCAGCTCGGTGGTTCATCGGTAGCTACTTATATGCTCCTCGACGAAAGCCGCGGGAATTTTGCGAGAGAGCATAAGGTTTACGGCAAAGACGGCGATCCTTGCGTCAACTGCAAAAGACCTCTTTCCAAGAAGACTTTGGCTGGTCGCACCACGGTCTTTTGCAAAAACTGCCAGAAGTAATTTTAAGTAATAACCCACAGCGAAAAACGTCATGTTATAATACGAACATGAAAAATTTCTTGGCTATATCTACCTTAACTTTATCTTTATTGCTTTTATCTCCTTCAGTTTTTGCTGCCGACAGGATTCTTTCTTTGGGCATGTCTGGGAAAGACGTTATAGCCATGCAAAACGAGCTGGTCGCCAAAGGATACCTTGCCGCTGGCAAAAACACTGGGTATTTTGGAGCGCTAACTCAAGCCGCCATCAAGCAATTTCAATGTGACCAAGGTATTGCTTGTAGCGCCAAAGCCGGTGGCTACGGTGTTTACGGTCCAAGAACTAGAGCCGTTCTTCTAAGCACTAATTCCACATTCACTCCAACGACTAGTACGGTTTCAAGTAAGCAGCCACTAGAATTTTCCGGCTGGATTCCTTATTGGCGAGCTGCAACCGGCACTTTGGACGTTCTGCCGCATCTCTCCCAGCTAACCAGCGTAATGCCGTTTACTTACACCATGAAAAACGATGGCACAATTTTTGATGCCTCCGGCATGTCTGAGGAACCTTGGAAAAGTTTTATCGCCGAAGCTAAAAAGAAAAAAGTTAGAGTAATCCCAACAATCATGTGGGGGAATGGCGACGCCATTCACGCAACTCTAAGCAACACCCCCAAAAGAATTGCTTTAGAAGATGCAATTGCCAAATTGGTTAAGGACAACAACTTTGACGGAATCGACATAGACTTCGAAGCTAAAAAACACGAAACCATAAATTATTTCTCAACTTTTTTGAAAGGACTGTATCAAAGGATGGGGAAGAAGTGGGTTTACTGCACAGTTGAGGCGCGAATGCCGCTTTATGACCGCTACCTTCCAGGCGCAAAAATTCCTGCCGATGCGCAAGATTTTGCGAACGACTATAAAGAAATGAATAAATATTGTGACCGCATTGAGATTATGGCCTATGACCAAGGCGTGATTGATTTGCGTTTAAACAAAGAACGAACCGCTCCGTACGCTCCAGTTTCTGACCCTGCTTGGGTTGAGGGGTTGGTTGCGGTTGCGTCAGAAAGTATTAACAAAAATAAAATAATAATTGGCGTCCCAACCTACGGTTACGAATATGAAGTAACTCCAATCGAAGGGGATGGCTACAAGTACAAAGTGCTTTGGCCGTTTAATTTGAAATACGCGACCGATATCGCGGCAAAGCTCAACATTACTCCAACGAGAACGAGTGCTAATGAAATTGGTTTTAGTTACGACCCAGCGCTGCTTGAAGCTGTGGCTCCGACCGGCGGAGACTCAACCCAAACTCAACAGGGAATAGCAACCACCACTATTGTCGACAATGCGACCTCTACTAATGGTTTACGCAAGCCGTTCAACTTTCTTTCTTGGAGTGACGCGCAAGCAATTGCTGACAAAGTTGCGTTGGCTCGCCGCCTTGGTGTGCGCGGCGTTGCGGTCTTCAAATTCGACGGTGGCGAAGATCCCAAAATCTGGGAGGTGCTGAAGTAGGAATGAATATTCTATTCGTCTATGTTTTAGTTATCAATTTTTATCCCAAGAATTGATTCAAGGTCAGCCTTGGATATTTTTCTTGCGCCCGAGACATTTGGGTTGCGATTTTCAAAATATGAATAGCCAAATTTGGTAATTTGCAAAACGCATCCCACTTCGCTTGTGCTATAATCATGTTCCATATAATAACTGCTTAGGCGCTCACAATTACCAAATGTATCAAGGTTTAGTAACCCATCGGAACAGTATTTAACTAGCCCAGGAGATACATCTGCTCGTAGCAGTAGTATGGTTTTATAATCAGGATAGCTTTTGAATTTATCCGAGGCATTTTTCATATCATCTTTGAATTGCCTATTTTTAGATTTGCAGTCTTCCGAAGAGTCGCTCAATTGTTCGGTTCTGGGTATGGACCTGTTAGATTTCAGATCATCTTTTATTTCGATGGCAATTTTTAGATTATAGTTAACAACATCCGCTTTTTTCCCAGGTAGAGTTTCTTGATCGCCATCTATCCAGCCAGCAGTTCTAGAATTTAAAGAGCCTATCAGTTTATTTTTATATTCACCTTCTGGAATAAGCACTAGATCTCTATCTATTTATAAATAATCTTGTACGACTAAATTTTAGGGTCGATTTCATCGTCTTGAGACTTGGTGCGTTTATCTTCGCGAATGGCTCTGCGAATATTGTTTACAATCTCATCCAGCCTGAGATTCTCTTCGTCATCTGATTTCTCTGCTAATTTTTCAAAAAGTAGTTTTACAAATTCCACATATACAAACCTTCCAACTACTATAAATAACACAAATAGAGCAACGTATGGCTGGATAAACAAAAAAACTACAAAAATTGGTGCAGAAACCGCAAGCCAGATTTTTGTTTTCCGCCATAAATCATGTTCCAATAGATTCATAATAAGGAATTAATTGGTTTAGACACCTTTTCCTTCAATTTAACAAACAGGCGCTTATTCATGATTATAGAATATTTGAAAACAAAAATACAAACATATCCCGCCAAGGTTGGATATGTAGGATGTTCATGGCCGAGGATCATGTTTTGAGACCTCGCCCTCCCCGATACTTGAAACCCACGGTTTTTAATATTTTCCAACACGGGGCAAAATTGTTCGAATCTCTCCCGCATTAGAAACAAAAACAGACAGCGCGAGGCTGTCCATTTTTGTTTTAGCGGAGGGGGAGAGATTCGAACTCTCGGTACCTTTCGGTACGCCACCTTTCCAAGATGGTGCACTAGACCGCTATGCGACCCCTCCAAAGCACCACTATAAGATATAATTTTTTTGGAAGATAATCAAATTGATTTTTGAGCACCTGAATTTGGATGTTTTAGACAATAGAAACTATAATGACCGTACAGTCCGCGTAACGGTCATTTTTATTTATGAAAACAGATATAGCCAAAATTTACAGAGAGGACCAGTTGGATAGGGCAAGAATCAATCCAAATGATTTTGAGGAAATAATAAAAAGAGACACTGCAAGACAGAAGGAGGTTTTGAAGTTGCTAAAGATTGGCAAAATAAAAACCGGAAAGGAATTTTATTTAGCAGCGATTATCTTTCAGCACGGACAGAAATTAAGTGATTATCGGCGCGCTATCAGGTTGGCGCAGCAAGCGGCTAAAAACGGATACAAAAAGGGTAGATATCTAGAAGCCTTGGCCATAGATAGATTGCTGGTGGCATCAGGAAAGAAGCAAAGGTTTGGGACTCAATTTTTTCAAAAAAATTTAAGGAGCAAATATATTTTGTGTCCAGTTAATCCCAAAACCACAGATGATGAACGAAAAAAATACGGACTGCCGCCGCTATCAAAATTATCCAAGAAAGTTGATTTGCTAAATAAGGATAAACAAAAAAGGCGCGTAAGCGCCAGTGGTTAGAAACATGGGGGAGTTGGCCTCTCTCTGATTTTCAGATTATCACCGACAAGAACCTAGGGCAAATAAGTTTGTAATATATTGCACCATATATTGTAGTAATAAAGGATGCCCTAAAAAGCGGAGCGTTCTGTTTTGAAAAAAATGGGCTAGACACATTCAGTTAGTCACAATAAAATATATAAACATCAAAATAATTCAAAAATATATGAATAAAAATAAAGTTTTGGCAGGTATTTTGGCAGTGGTTCTGGTAGTTGGCGGTGCGGTGTTATTGTTTGGAGGTTCTCCGAAGGTTGAGAACCAACAGCAGGCAGCTGAGCAGTCTGGGGCCGGAACCGGCACGGTGACCAGCGGCGATGGCAATATTCAGGCTGAAATTCAGGTCGAAGCTCCGAAAACTTTTACTCTTGCGGAAGTCGCTACTCATAATTCCGCAGCTAGCTGTTACACCGCAGTAAATGGTGGAGTGTATGACGCGACTGGATTTATTGGCAAGCACCCAGGAGGAGAGGAAAACATTTTGAAGCTTTGTGGAAAAGACGGAAGCACTTTCTTTAATAAGCAGCATGGAGGTCAGGCAAAAGCCGAAGCCGCTCTAGCCTCGCTAAAGATAGGTGTTCTTACTCAATAAATTAAATGATTCAACCCCGCCGCCGGCGGGGTTTTTAGTTTCTCTTGTTTGGGTTTAAAATAAGCGAACATGGAGAGCGATAAATTTAAAGAATATTACGGAAAGCTAAACGCCGAGCAGAAAAGAGCTGTGGACTTGATTGACGGCCCAGTTATGGTTGTTGCTGGCCCAGGAACCGGCAAGACCCAAATTTTAACTTTAAGAATTGCCAATATTTTACTCAAGACCGACACTGATCCGGATAGTATTTTGGCCATAACTTTCACAGAGTCCGGAGTCCATTCCATGCGTAAGCGCCTCGCGGAGATTGTTGGCGCCCTGGGCTACCGAGTTGCCATTAAAACTTTCCATGGGTTTACTAACGACATAATCAAAAACTACCCGGAAGAATTTCCGCACATTATCGGCGCCCAAAACATAACCGAAGTCGAGCAGATTGGAATTATCGAAAAAATAGTTGTCGAGGACGATAGTCTAAATTATTTGCGCCCAATTAATAACAAGAATTATTTTGTTAAAGAGATTATTAGCAACATTAGCACGCTAAAAAGAGAAGGTTTAAATGGTGAAGACTTTTTGAAGTTAGCAAAAGAGGAGAAGAAAAAATTTGAAAGAATTGATGACCTCTACCACGAAAAAGGGGCGTACAAAGGAAAGATGAAAGGGGAGTACAAAGACCTAGAGAAGAATATCCAAAAAAATTTAGAATTTGCCAAAGTTTATTCTGAATATGAAAAGGAGCTAAGAAGCAATAATCTTTATGACTATGGAGACATGATTTTGGAAGTGCTTAAAGTTTTAGAAAAGAATAAAGACCTTCTGCTTACTTTGCAGGAGCAGTATCAGTATTTTTTGGTTGATGAACACCAGGACACTAATCAGGCCCAGAACAAGATAATGGAGTTGCTTTGTAATTTCTACGACAACCCCAATATTTTTATTGTCGGCGACGAGAAGCAGGCAATCTATAGATTCCAAGGTGCATCTTTGAATAACTTTTTATATTTCAAAAATTTATATCCGAAAGCACAGGTGGTTTATCTCGAAAGTAATTATCGTTCTACCCAAACCGTGCTAAATGCCGCACATGACCTAATTCCTTCGCCGAAAGGACTCAAATCTCAGTCAAAAATTAAAGAAAAGCCAATAAGCGTCGTGTCTTTAGAGACCGACGAAGAAGAGTTGCTGTTCCTGGCAGATAGTATAGAAGAAAAAATTAAAAGCGGAGTAAAGCCTGAAGACATTGCGGTTTTATATAGAGACAACAAAGACGCGTCTGCGCTTTCTGACGTGTTAGAGAAAAAAGGAATTCCGTTCAATATAGAGTCCGACGAAAATGTGCTTGCAGATAATGAAATTAGAAAATTGATTACCTTAATAAGGTGCGCCGACAGTTTAAACGAAGAACTTCTTGCTAAGGTTGTGCAATTTGATTTTATCGGCCTAAATTCTTTAGACGTTTGGAAGCTGTTTGCAGCGAGGCGTAAAAATTACAAGACCCCACTCGGTGTTCTAATTTCTAGGGCAGAATTTGTTTCGGAGTCTGGGGTCGAAGACATTCAAGCAATTAAAGATTTTCTTGCGAAGATGTCCGACCTGCACGCCGCTATCAGGAATCTCACCTTGCCAGAGTTTTTTGAAAAAGTGGTCAAGAAATCTGGATTTTTGGCGCACATCTTATCTTTAAAAAACTCAGCCGAGAAATTACAAAAATTAAATTCTTTATTTTCAGAAATTAAAGATCTTTTTGCGGCGCATAAAAATTATTCAATCTCCGATTTTTTGGAATATCTAGATTCCCTAGACAGAAACAGTATTTCCATAAAGCCTAAAAAAACTGGCAACTTCGGAAATGTCCATTTGATGACTGCGCACAGATCAAAAGGGCAGGAATTTAAAATAGTTTATATTATTCAAGCCATAGACGGTCACTGGGGCTCCAGGAGGTCTCTTGCCAAAATACAGTTAATAAACTCAGCTCTCTCCTTGGAGGATGGTCACGCCGACGTAGACGATGGGGACGAGCGTAGATTATTCTACGTTGCTCTAACCAGGGCCAAAGAAGAGGTGGTGGTCACTTGTTCCCGCAAAAATAAAGACAATCGAGACAATCTTAAAACAAAGTTCCTAGAGAATATTCGCAAAGAATTAATAGAAGAGGTTGATGTTCCAGCAGGGCAAACTAGTCCTGCTCAAAAAGCCGATATTAACTTTAGAGAGAGAATTATATCTGGTCCTGAAGTAAAAAGCTCAGAGTTTATTAAAGAAACATTTTTGGACAAAGGACTTTCGGTTTCTGCCCTGAATAACTATCTGAGTTGTCCTTGGAGATATTTTTACAGCAGTCTTCTGAATATTCCGATGGCTCAAGAAACTTATTTGCTTTATGGAACCGCGGTTCACGATGCATTAAAACACTTTTTTGACAAGCTTCGCGAAGGAGAGAGCCCAGATAAAGAGTATTTAATTTCTAAATTCAAAGAAGTTATCCAAAAGATGCCACTTAACGAAACCGACCTAGCTGATTTTGTAAAAAGAGGAGAGGCTTCTCTTGGCGGATACTACGATTTCTACAGCGGAAAATTTCACACGAATTCACTTACCGAATATCCAATCTCCAGAGTTTATTTAGACGAAATTCCCTTAACCGGAAAACTAGATAAAATTGAGATATTAGACAATAGCGGATTGGTAAATGTCGTTGATTACAAAACTGGAAAGCCGAAGAGTAGAGGAGAGATTGAGGGCGAAACTAAAACATCCGAGGGGAATATTAAAAGGCAGCTAGTCTTTTATAAGCTATTGCTTTCTCTCTTTGCTGACGGTAATAAATTTAGGTTTGCCTCTGCGGACATAGATTTTGTTGAGCCAATGGACTCCGGCAAATATAAAAAAGAGCACTTTACCGTATCTGACGAAGAGGTCGAAGAGCTGAAAAGTGAAATTCGCCGAGTTGCCGACGAAATAATTAATTTCAAGTTTTGGGATAAGCGCTGTGGCGACAAGCACTGCGAATTTTGCGAGTTAAGAGAAATGGTCAAATGAAAATAATGGTCAAAGCAAAACCCGGAGCAAAGTTAACCAAGGTGGAGGAGTCAACTCCGGCCATTAGTTTATTCTCAAGACAAAAAGGTTTAAGAACATTTAAGGTGCGGGTAAAGGAGAAGGCAATTCATGGAGCTGCAAATGAAGGAATAATCAAGGCTCTTGCCGATTTCTTTAAAGTTCCAAAATCAAGAATTAGCTTGCTCTCCGGGGGCATATCCAAAGAGAAGACATTTGAAATTGATTTATAATCCTTGATAATTAGTTTATGAAACTAAACATCAACGACCTTGCTCCGGACTTTAGCTTGCCGGATCAAGATAACAAAATTCACAAGCTATCAGATTACAAAGGGAAGTGGGTGCTTTTATATTTTTACCCAAAAGACAATACGCCAGGCTGCACGACCGAAGCCTGCACCCTTAGAGATGCCTTCGAGGAGTTTGACCGCAAAAACGCCGTTGTCCTTGGTGTCAGCGCCGACTCTCCCAAAAGTCATGCTGGGTTTGTAAGCAAACACAAACTTCCATTTACTTTGCTTTCCGATGAGGGCAAGGAAGTCTTAAAAGAGTACGGAGTTTGGGCAAAGAAAAAGTTTTTAGGAAAAGAATATATGGGTATTCTGAGGAATTCTTACTTGATAGATCCAAAAGGGAAGATAGTTAAAATATACGAGGGAGTTAAGCCAGCCAAGCATGCCGAAGAGGTTTTAGTAGATTTAATCAAGCTTCAAAAAGGGTAGGCTTGACCTTGGTGTGGGTTGCAGGTTATAAAAAACTTCATGGAAACAATAACTTGGAGTGGCGCATTTAGCGTTAATAATGAAGAGCTGGATTCGCAGCACAAAGAATTTCTTGAGTTGATTCGTGAGGCCTATACAAAAATAGGCGGCAAGCTGAGTCCCGGAGAGCTAAGCTCTTTGTTGGACAGGATATGAGAGCATGCCGACGAGCACTTTGCGACCGAGGAAAAATATTTCAAGAAGTTTAATTATGAGCATGCCGACGAGCACATCGGAATGCATAACGAAATTCGGGCAGAAATTCTTAAATTTAAAGAGCGACATAAAAGCGATATCTCCGAAAAATTGGTTTGGGAACTGGTGGATTTCTTGGAAAATTGGCTAATCGATCACATTATGAAACAAGATAAGCTCTATATTGATGCGGTATCCAGCAAGATGGCAAAATAAACAAAAAACCGCAATTCGCCACCAGGGAATGCGGTTTTTTTGTTTAGCTTCAAGATTATCTGATTCTTTCTGATTTCATTTCCTCTCTTAATAAATCTAACCTTCTTTGTATCTCTTCTGGACTTTCTTCATTTTCTTCTATTGCTCCTTTGAATTCATTATTTTCTTTTGTCATTTCGTTGGAATCGCTATTGATAAGAGAGTTGAATTTATCCCTTAAACTCTCCAGTTCTTCGTATTCCTTTGCCATTTCTATCCCCGCCTTGGCCTCTATATTGTTGCATTCAAATTTAAAAGTTCCAATGAAGTCGACTCCTGGAGTAGGCGAGTTTGGAGAGCAAGCTTTTTCGAAAAATAAACTCTCCGGAGTTATTAGTGAGGCGTTTTTAAGAGATTCACCAGCTAAGCTAAAAGAAGGGCAAAATACTTTAGCGTCTCCGGTTTCGTTATCAACTCTTTCTTGAGTTAGTCCCATCATTGTTCCAACACTTTTAATCGTAGCAGAGACCCAATTGTCACTTTTTCTTTCTGGAGCTGGGTTAAGTATTTGGCTATTGTAGTCAATCCTTACCGGCGCACTGTACTTTTTATAGTATTCAGTTATTGAACCACTTTCTTCTGTGCTTATAGTTCCTTGCCCAACCTGAGTCGGCGTAAATGCATTTCCTGAATATTTATATTTTATGTTTCTACCCAATATATATAAGCGATTATTTTCCTTATCAAACACACTTATGTCATCCGAGATGTATTCAACATCTCCTTTTTCATTCCCAAAAACAAAATTTGTATATTGTCCTTTAATTTCCTCTCGTCCCCGGCAGAACGTATAGCGATCAGTATTTTTTAATTCATCAAAGTAAAGCTCATCTATCTTCTGAAAATCGTTATTTACCTCTTCGTTTTTGAGGATATTTAGTGGATTACTCTGTTTGTCAAACATGATTGCTCCGGTCGCTATTGCGCCGCCAACGAGTAAAATGGTACCACTAGCAATTAATAAATTTTTATCCATAGTTTTTATAATCCACAGACACCAGTCATCGCTTCGCAATCAAAGGCAGTAATCATGCAATCCACTTTATTTGAACTCCAGTCTACACACTCTTTTTGACAAGAAGACATACCTTCTGCGAATAACGCCTCTGTGGCATTCGGCACTAAGGTTAAACACTTCCCAACGTAGCTGCCGCAGGCTGCTTCGCATCCTTCTTTTTTAGTAACTTCAATTTCCGGTGTCTCGACTTCCGGGATTAATAAATCAGCAAGCAGGTCTGGTTTAGAGGAAATTTCTTGGCAAGACTCTGAATTTTGCAGATGAGCCTTTACCTCCTCGGTTAGTTTTGAACACTTGTTATTACAGGTATCTTCATTGATTAGCGACGGGCATGTTTGATTGGCTTTCCGGCAAATATCCGCACACTCTGACCTGCTCTGCTCATTTGACCCACCTGTTATGAATAGCATCCCTCCACCGACAATTACCACCGCGGCAATAGCCGCAAGGACGATTTTTATGTTCATGAGTTTATGCTTTTATTGTAGCACTTTTGCATTTGGTGTGTAGTAAATTTAGATTACTAGCTTTTACACCTCAATTTTAGGGTGCTAAACTTAGAAAATCATGAGATCAAGATTTGAAAAGGATTTAGAAGGGTATTCCGCAGTGGCGAAAGAGCAACTCGAATCAGGCGATAAGTCTCCAGAGGAGCTGGGAGAATTGGTTTCGGTTCTCGATTGGCATCTTAAAAAAGCCGCAGAGAGACAGCACACCACTCCTGAAATTCAGGAAGAAATTTATGACCTGCAAATAAAAAAGCAGGAAATTATGCGTGCTTTAAAAGAACAATTGGCGTGCCTAGACAGTCCCGAGTGTGCAATGGAAGTCGAGCCAGGAGCCCGACCGGCAAAATATAATCACGAAGATAATAACTTTTTATATTTTGACGATAACGGAGATGATCGCAACGCAACTTTTGGTGAAGTAATTTCCGACATCGATTGGGGAGTGTATTATGATTTAGACAAAACCGCCCCGCGCACAATGCAGAAAAGGTATTTAGTTGAATGCGCCAAGAAAAAATTGAGGGATATTTTAGATCTGCAAATAATCAAAAGTGAAGTTGCGGGAGATATCTCCCACGTTTACAAAAAAGAAGCATACCGGGCGGCAGAAGCTGGAATGGAGAGTGGAGAGAGGGAAAAGCAGAGCGGATTCGTTTCTGAAAAAATGGTGAAAGATGTTTTGAAGCGAGCCAGTTTTGATTTGAAAGATATGCCATTCGAAATTCACGAGGCAGATATTTTTCAAGACGTAGAACAAAAAATAGATTTTATTATTCATCTTAAGAACGTAAGTAGAGGAGTTGAAGTGCAAGCTAGCGACGAAGCAAAAGATGTTGGGGTGCAATTTTCCATAAACCCGGAAGCTGAGATGCATAAGCAGTATCAGGTTGAGCAGAGTATGAGACGTTTAAGAGAAATGAAAGAACGCATTCAGGACATTGCTTTGGTTGTATTCCCGCTTCGTCGAGTTGGAATGATTAGGGAGGCCTGGGAAAAAAGTGGTCGACCAGCAGGAGGTCCGGGCAGATTTTTAGACAAATCCACTGCCCACAAATTATTTTCAGAATTATTAAAGGGGCTGGTATCTGCAGCGGTTATCGAAAAATCCTGGCAGGAAATGGAAGGGTATTTTGAGGGGAGGTAGGGGGTGGGATGTTATTAAAACACCCGGACTGACGTCCAGGCATTTTAATATTTGCGGAGACGGAAGGTCGCGGAATGCGCGGCATTGCTGTTTTCTAAATTCGCATACTTATTAAGAAAACAGGTAAGATTCTTCTCATCCTTCCGCTCAAGATGTAATTATAAAAGAGCCCGTTGGGCTCTTTTATAATTAATGCGGAGGCGGAAGGATTCGAACCTTCGGACCGGTTCCCCGGTCGACTTCTTAGCAGGAAGCCGCTTTCGACCACTCAGCCACGCCTCCTCCGATACGACTAAATACTAAGCCAAAAATCGATTTCGGGCAAACATTAAAAATAAAACCGCGAATGTTCGCGGTATTTTAATCTAATACTTCATGGGCGATGCCGATTTCAACGGCCTGTTCAGCGGTGATGGTTGTTACTCGCTTCATCATGTCTCTGAGGCCTGCCGGAGTTAGCTTCCCACCAGTCGCTCCGGTAACAATGGAAATATACTTTTCCTGATCAATCTCGAGGTCTATGGCCTTGCTCTTGACTTCCGACAGCGAGAATCTGCTATCCTTGGCGAAAGTAACGCCAAATTCATGGACAAAAAAAGTCGAGTTCCTGGTGACAAATCTTTCGCTCCCAGCCATATACATTAGAAGGGCAATAGAGCCAACTTCTCCGGTTGCAACAGTCTGCAGATTCGGCTTGAGAACATTTCTAATGAATTCGTAAAAAGAAAATCCAGGAATGCTTTCGCCACCCCCGGAAGAAAAGAATAGGCAGATCGGTTTCGTGGGTTCTTTTTCGAAGATGGCTGTGATGTGTCCAATGAGACGAGAGACAGTCTCGGCTTCGGTCTTTCCTGAAAAATGAGCCCAACGGCCTTTGTCGATATGAATCACTTTAGCCCTCCTTTCGATTAGCTACCAACAAAATAACACATAACCAAGTTTTGTCAAAAACAAAAAACCACCTCGCTATGAGTTGGTTTTTTGTGAGCCCCAGACCTCTATACCAATATTGCTATTGCACAACTTTCACCTTACGGATCTGTCTTCTGTGTCTGGGGCTCACTTATACTATGAGCCGATTCTGCAACATTTAAATAGGGAGTTATGCACAAGCTGGATTTGGTGCACTTTTGTCTAAACACATTAAAGCATTTAGGATTAAAAGCATATGTCCTTATTATTAAATAAGTTTCAAGGAACACCATTCCAAAAACAGGTCTGGGCAGAGTTATTAAAAATAAAAAAGGGAAATGTTGTGACTTATAAATACCTCGCAAAGAAAATCGGCAAACCCAGGGCAGTACGGGCGGTCGCCAACGCTGTTGGAGCGAATCCGTTGCCAATTAAAATCCCTTGCCACAGAGTTGTCCGTTCCGACGGTACAATTGGCGGTTATTCCGGAAGGGGCGGGGTAAAGACTAAAAAGATGTTATTAAAAAAAGAAGGTGTAACCCTGTAGTGAAATTTCGCTAATTTTATCTCGCGCGACAGCATTCTTTTGAAATCGATAGGAAATTTACTTTGCAATGATAATTCTTTAATGATTAATAAAATTAAAAAGCGCGAGCGAAATTCTACTACCGGGTGTAACCCTGTAGTGAATCTGGCACTTGCGTTTCCGCATTTTTGGAAACGCTGAATTCAATTGTGCCAGATCTACTACGGGGTGTAATATTCTAGAGATATAGTTTGTAGTATAAATAGAACCTCTCGGCCAGTTTTGGCTGCAGAAATAAAATGAACGAAAACGAACATTTGGCCGACGAAAAAATAGTAGAATTTGTCCAGGGCGGAAACGCCGATATCTTCGGCGCGCTAGTTTCAAGATATGAAGCTAAGCTTTTAAGATATATTAATAAATTTCTTTTTTTTGGGGATGAGGCCAAAGATCTCTTGCAGGATATTTTTATTAAAACTTATGTAAATATAAAAAGTTTTGATATTAATCAGAGATTTTCCCCGTGGATATATCGAATTGCGCACAATGAACTTATTAACGCAATTAAAAAAAGAAAGTCGGATAAATCTATTAATTTTTTCGATTTCGATTTGGACATTTTGTTGCCTCACCCAATTGCCAAAGAAACTACGGATGGAGAGCTGGAAATAAAAGAGATGAGGGAATTGCTCGATAAAGGACTTAAGGAAATTAATTTAAAGTATAAAGAGCCTCTCGTTCTGCATTATTTTGAAGATATGAGTTACGCAGAAATAGCCGACATTCTAAAAATTCCAATATCCACGGTCGGGGTGAGGATTAAAAGAGGAAAAGAGGCTCTAAAAAAAGTAGTTAAATAAAATGGAGGAGAAAAAGGAACAATTGAATAACGAAATAATTTCTCAGATTAAAGAAGGTAAGGTCGAGATGAGGCCTCGTTGGTTTTTTGTTCTTAAAACCATCCTCGGAGTTCTGGGGGCGTTTATTTTAAGCCTATGCTTGATTTTCGTGGTCAGCTTTATAGTCTTCGGGCTTAAGAAGAGCGGTATAATTTTAGCTCCCGGCTTTGGTCCAAAAGGATTTTTCTTATTTGTATTTTCTCTTCCTTGGGTGTTGATAATGGCATCATTGGCATTTCTTTTGGTCCTTCAGGTTTTAATCAGAAAATACTCTTTTGTATATAAGAAGCCGGTTCTTTATACGGCATTGGGAATAATCGGCTTTACTACTTTAGTTTCTTTATTGATTCCTTCCTTCGCGCTACACAATTCAATATTTAAGTCTTATCGAGCAGAGAAGGGAACTGAAATGCCTCCTGTCGGAAAATTTTATAGAGGTTTTGTAATTCCTCGTCCTCCGGATTTGTCGCGCGGGATAATTATCAATTTTTCAACCGGCACAATAATCATCGCCAATGAAGATGGAGCAACCTCTTCTGCTATTATTAGTGAATTAACCAAAGTTTTTCCCGGAACGGAAATGAGTGTTGGCGAAGAAATTCTGATTTTCGGTCCAAGAAGTTCAGAGGGAATTATTAAGGCTTTCGGCGTCAGGGAGATTGGAAATTAATTTTGAAATAAATTTTTTTACGAGTTGTAGTAATAAGCGTAAGAACAAAATTCTTACAAACGACCTTAAACTAATGCATTAGTAGTATTGAAGTCGCCAAATCAAAACAAACAGAAGAATGAAAAACAAATTAAAAATTGTAGCGTACTCCGCAATCCCTCTCGTCGGTCTCGCAATGCTTTCCGCGAATATCGCCTCCGCGCACGGTTTCGACGGATTTGGGGGAGCGTTTGGAATGGGCCGATCCGGCAGTAGCAATTCTGCTGAGCTCGCCTCAAATCTTCAGACAAAATTCCAAAACGAAGCCAATCTTTTAGGAATTAGTGTTGATGATGTGAAAGCTGGGTGGGCTGCTGGCAAAACCATTGAGGAGCTTGCCAAGGAGCACAACATAACCACTGAACAATTACAACAGAAATTCAAAGATCAGCATCTCGCCAATATGAGGACTAATCTTCAGAGCTTGGTTAGTGCCGGAGTGATTACTCAGGCGCAGGCTGACAGTAGACTTAGCTTCATGCAGTCCAACATTGATAAAGGATTCGCGGGCAAGCCCGGCAAGGGAATGAAGAGCATGCGCCTTGGGCTCTAGTCCAAAAATAAAACTTAATAACAACGACCAAATATAGTTTTTCCATTGATTCAGTCTCGCATTTAGCGGGGCTGAATTTTATATAAAATACGAGGTGGCAGGGTGGGCCCTGTAGTAGATCTGGCACAACAGGATTCAAGTATTTTCTCGTTGAGAAAATACGAGTGCCAGATTCACTACAGGGTGGACCCCATAGTGAAATTTCGCTAATTTTATCTCGCGCGTGACAGTGCTTTTATATAAATCTATATAATCGTCGGTTAAAATTGTTTAACTCTTTGTCGGTTGGTAAAATTAAAAAGCGCGAGCGAAATTCTACTATAGTGTGGACTATTTGCTGATTTTCTGTTAGTTTCAATAGACATGGCTGACACAAATGACAAACAACAGAATATGGTAGCAAGGCAGCCAGTTGTGGTTGTGATGGGTCACGTAGACCACGGAAAAACCACTCTTTTGGACTACATTAGAAAAGCTAGAGTTGCCGATAAAGAGGCCGGAGGAATAACTCAGGCTGTTGGTGCATACGAAATTGAGCACAACGGAAAGAAGATAACTTTCATCGACACCCCTGGACACGAGGCTTTTTACAAGATGCGCTCTCGTGGAGCAAATATTGCCGACTTGGCAATTTTGGTTGTTGCCGCAGAAGAAGGCGTTAAGCCGCAGACTAAAGAAGTAATAAATATTTTGGAACAGACCAAGACTCCTTTTATTGTTGCAATAAACAAAATTGATAAGCCGGGAGCAGATATTGAAAAAACAAAAGCTGATTTGATGATGAA
>ERZ795044.2256-NODE-2256-length-16850-cov-9.413159_pt1 | contig 16850 bp, 9 predicted proteins | sample MGYA00375128_ERZ795044 | MGnify/ENA primary metagenome ERZ795044 (study PRJEB30173, sample SAMN05720213) | anaerobic digester metagenome | isolation source: active sludge of municipal wastewater-treating anaerobic digesters | place: USA | collected 2014-12-22 ... | reverse complement strand
CCAAGTTCCAAAACCATATAGCGTAGCTGGATTTGTTGCAACACCTAAGGTTACAACGAACCCGACTGGCATCATTGCTGCAAGTATCTGCGCCATCGTAAGTGTCGTTGACGCCGCCTCTTCTGCCGCCGCTTGTGCTAATTGTGCCGCGTCTTTTGCTTCCTCGCAAGCATCAACCGCTTCGTCTATCGCTCCAACGTCAACAGTAGAATTTTTCATTGCGCCAGAAACACCATCCCACACAAGAGCTTTATTATCTTCAGGCTCGGGAATAGTAACGGAAAGAGACGATCCAAGTGGAAGTTTAATAGCTCGAGATATAGACTCTAAAGCGTCTTGAATTATAGCTGTTAATTTATCAAAACTTCGCATAACAACAGAGCCTTGAAATCCCGGAGATGTTTTGTAATCAACTGTTTGTGTTGGAGAAATTTCTCTTCCAATAACAACGTATTCTTCATCGGTAGGCGCTTCATCAAAAGTTACAACACCGCCCGGAGTAGAATCATCAAACACAACAGAGAATCCTGAAGTAATTAGTGTTTGTAATCCTGTTTCAGCGTCTTCTGAATAGACTTTTAAATTCTCTTCCGCGATTATCGGAAAATTAAAAGAAAATTCTACCGTCGAGTTATCGCCTTGTATTTTTACTGGTTCATAATTATCGCCAATCATAAAAAATCCTCCTGTTTTAATTATAACAAAATATTAGTATTTGTATTATAGAAAATCATCTTTTTTTAACCATGCGCTTTTTGCTTTTCATTTTAGTTCTTTTCTTTATTAATCGTCTAACTTTTCTTTTTTTAGTTTTTTTCCCGTCGCCAATAATCTTTTTGCCATATCTCGACCATGTTTTAATAGGCAATCCTTTAGCAGGCTCTATAATTCCGGCGGCAATATCAAGATAATCCCAGAAAGAAATATTTTTCTTTCCGGCTTTAGAAATTGAATCCGCAATATCATCGAGCAAAGGAAGACTGTATATTTTCCATTGTGGTTTTTTTTGCGCTCTACGAATAGCAAGCTGTACAAGGCTTTCTACAATAGCCAAAGACTTAAACGGACTTAATACAATTTCATTAAAAATATCTTCTATAATATTTTTTTCTTTATCATCATCGCCACCGCCGGACATAATCTTTGATAATAAAGAGATTGAATTGCTAATAGCATATCCCATCGCAACCCATAGCGTCGGCTGAATAACACCATAAATCGTCAATATTTTCCCCAGTTGAACTTTATCAATGTCGCCATTGTTATACGAGACGATGGCATCAACTTGTTTTCTTAAATACTGATTTGATGTATTTCTAAAGACTAAGAATAATCGCGCAAACGGATTTTTATTTTTCTGCCATTCTGACATACCGGATAACATAGGAGATTGTTGCGCTTTATATGTTTGGTTCTTAAATATCTCCATAGCTTCATCAAGACTTTTATTGTTGACTTCCATTTCATATTTCACAATCGGATAACCGCCCATAATGATAGCTGTAATATCGCCGGAACGAACAAGAGACGTTAATCCCTGCGCCCAGTCGTGGCTTAATTTAAGAATTTCTTTTGATCCGCTCATCGCTCGAGATAATGCTTCTTCATATCCTGTGTTAAATCGTGCTTCTAAAAACGGCGCATTATTCCACATGAAATCAAATGTTTCTTTCGGAGAAGATATTCCTTGCGCGAAATATTTTATCCATTCTTTTACTGGCATATCTTCCATGTAGTTGCCAGTTGAAACTAATTGTTTAAAGAATATTGACGGATTAAGGCTCACCTTAGCAACAACCCAATTATTTAATGCTTTCTGAAAGACTTTTGTTATTTCATCAAGACGATCTAATTGTTTGTTTAATGACAAATCATTAATTTTATTCATCATTACAGCGTGAACATCTTCGCCAAATTTCGACTGTATTATTTTAGTAATCTTTCTATCTAAAAATATCCGGCGCAATTCTTCAAATCTATTGCTTAAATATTGAGTATGGAGAGCTTGCACAACGTGTTTCTGCGCTTTATGCCATGCGTTTACCGGCCTCGGGATAACTAAAGTTCCTCCCCGAGCCTTTAACGCTGATGGAATATTGCTTTGTTGTGTAAAATCTTCATAAATATCAACTGGCTTCTCGCTTGTTGCAGGCCAGTAATTCTCAATACGCCCTAAATCTCTTCCGGTTAATGCGATGCTTTTATTATTTAATACGTCGTAATAGCTTTGGATCGTAGTCTGAAGATAATCAGCAAACTCTTTCTCTTTGCTTGTCAGGTTATCAACTAAAGACTGGACTTGTTCCATGCCTAAATATCGGGAATATCGCTCGCGGATCTTTTCATTCTTAATAGAATTATAAATATCTATTATCTGCATTCTATCAATACTCTCTTTAATGCCTTGGAAATCTTCAATTTCAAATTTCTCTGACGACATCTTCATAAATAAATTATGCAAATCATTCGTCTTTTCAATCCCGAAAATCTTTAAAGCGTCATTGACAATTTTCTTGTCGGTATAATACATCGCTGTCTTAGCGTCAATTTCTAACGGTTCAGGATCTAACGCTAAAGCTGTTTCTTTATTAAATAATGCGTTAAGCATTGAGTAAGTATTTGAAAATCCTCGAAGATAAAACCCTAAAATCTGCGTCTTAACAGCTTCAGCGTCATTCTTTTTAGCTTCCAAAACAGGCATAATCTTTTCAAGAAATTCTCGGCGCTCAACTCTTTTAATAAAATCAGCTTCGTTTTTAGCCAATCTCCCATGAATTTTTATTCTTCCAATATCAGATAAGACTTGCTCAAATAACTCTAATGAGCTTTCTTTGCCATTAGCTTTTAAAGATAGAAGCCTGCGCGTAATAAGTTCTTCTTCCGGCACAATTCGATCTTCTGTGAAATCAATTAGAGACAAGGCTTCTCTTGCCTCATCTTTAGTCATTTTTGAATACGCCCTTAATGTTTCAAACAATTTATTTCGTTCATAATCATATCGACCTTTGGTTAATCTGCCTTCTTTTACAGGCTTCGTCGTTGATAACTCATTAGCAATTTCTTCTTCAATAGCATTTTTCTGCGCGGATTCATAATAAGCGCTATATCTTCTTTCAATATCTCGCACTTCATCCGCCATCTTTTCGGCCGTATCAACCCTGCCAACTGAAGATAAAAACTTAGCTTTATCTTTAGCTTCTAAATCAAGTCCTTTAATTAAATCAATTATATTCTTTCGGTTAATCTTTCCGGTCGTTTTAAGCTCTTTTAATATCGCATTGAATTTAGCCTTTGTTTCTTTTACGCCGGACTTATATCCGCGCTTAGAAGCGGTTTGTCTGTCTTTCATCCATTGGCGTAAAGTAATACTATATCTTTGCTCTATCGGGATCGTTTTTGTCCTTATTAAATTATCAGAATAAATCTTCTCTGCTTTATCTTTAAATATCTTTTCAGCCTCTTCGATAGAAATATCCCTGAAATCGCCAACAACTTCTTTGCCTTCTGACGCCTTGATTATCTCCTCAAGGAAAGCTATCTGATTTCTTTCTTCGGAAAAGCTAAAGTCATGAGTTAAAACTTGTTTCATTATTTCAATAATCTCATCTGTTTCAGATACATCTTCAGAATATCTTTTCATTTCTGGGTATAATTCAAAGAAACTTTGGGCAACGTCATCTAAACCACGCCCGCCTTCTTTCCTAAAATATTCTTCTAATAATGATAAGTCTTGAAATTCACCTTTATAATAAAGCTCGTATTCATCAATATTTAATAATCCCTTTTTATCTATTCCCCTGAAATAATCTCTAAATTTTTTATAAAACTTAATCTTTTCTTTTAATGTTTCAATATCAACTTTCATCCGGCCGATATCTTCTTCATCGGCTATAACCGCTAATTCATTTATGCTTATGGGTTCAATCGTCAACACGTCCTCTTGCGTCATCGCTCTATATCCGCCAAACATCCGCGCAAAGAAATCTCTTATATCATCGCTCAATTCCACATTAAGAGATTGTTTATCAATATAAACCCTTTTAAGCCATTCTCTAAACGCGCTAAAAGCGCCCTGTAATTTCGCATTTCCTATCGGCGCGTTGCCTTCCATAAAGAATGACTCAAGGCTTCGCGCAAAAGTTTCTTGTTGCTCAACTGTTAATTCAGACTGATTATCATCAAGCCCAAGATATTCTTTTACAGCCTGATAATGCTCAAGATAATTCGCGTCAGCTTTTCCGGATTTCACATAATCAAACATATCCTTAAACCAAACGTGTCCTAATTCGTGAAGCATAGACGACGCATCGGCGTTTTCAAACATGGTTATAATTCGCTTGCCTTCTTCTGATGAGAAATCAATCGAAGCGCGCGGGAAGTCTTTTGATTGGAACAACGGCTGTCCTTCTGACTTTATAGATTCACGCATAGAAGGAGTAATATCGAGAGAGTGGACGGTTTCGTTTTTGTTTCCACCAATAACCTTTTTTGTTCCATTAAGAGTGTATTCAATTTTTTCTTTTTGAGTATTTATTTCGCTTTCTCCAACCTTCCCACCCCACTTCTTCGTGTACTTATTCACGAATGACGGAAGCATCTGGTCATAGAAGCCTTTCATGCCTTCGCCGCCGATTTTTAATCCATCGCCCTTTATCGTCTCAGGGCTTGAGCTAATAGATGAATTTATAATTTTATCAGCTATTTCTTTGCCAATAACATCTGAAAGATTTTTTCCTTCAAGCCCAGAATTATCCGAACCTTGAACTTTTGTAACAACTCCGGTTTTATCAATTACAATAGGAATTGTGCCTTGACTTATAGTCTTTATTTCTATCTGCTTTTCTCCTGTAACTTCAGGAATTGTTACTCCTACCCATGAAATTTTTTCAACTTGCTTACTTAAATCATATCTCGCCGCCTGTTGCTCTCCGGTCGTCCAAGCAATAGAATCATATCCTTCTTTTACCGCCTTATCCAAAAGACGCTTGAACATAAGCTCGTGCCATGTCTTTTTGAAAGGAGCGTCTGGAACAAGGTTCCTGCCTCTGTAACCTTTTCTTCTTTCGGAATAATCTAATCGTGCCGATTCTGTGGCTGGTCTTGTATCAATAAACTTGACAGCTTCTTCTTCAGTATCAAATGCGTCGATAGATTCACCAGACACAGCATCAAATACTTCCCAATTCTTTCCTTTGCCTTGATACCCAACCTTCCGCCCCTTCTGATGCCAGTCGCTCTGTATCTCCTCGATGAATAGAACCTTCTTGCCGTCAACCATGCGGTCGTTGATTCGGGCGTGGACGAGGATGTTTGCGTCGTCGAAGTGGGAGGAACGGAATATGTCTTTATTATCGATTGTGCCAACATCAATCCGACCACGCTGTAAATCACGCTCAAAGTTATTTCTTGCTTCCACATCAGTAGCCGCATCTGGATAGACAAACTTTCGCCCATCTTGCATCCTGACGACCCACTCGCCGTCCTTCGTTTCGACAACTTCCTTAATTTGGTTCATTGTCGTAAACGGCTTATCTGTTGGCAACTTAATCAGCACCTCACGATAGTTTTCTCCACCAGGAATTTGATAGGAATTGTATTTTGTTCTAAACGACCTTTCATCTTTAATGTTTAAGTCAAGCTCATTAAGTTTGTCAAATTCTTCTTTAGATAACTTCTTCAATTCAATAATCGACTGTAAATTATAGATTCCATCGTTATCGTACTTTTTTATTAACTCTTCAACATATGCATTGTATTTTGCGTACGCATTTTTATTATTGTACCGGTTATCAAGAACCTTCTCCTCAAGAGGAACCTGATTCGCTTTAACCAACGTCAATAAATCTTCCTTACTTATCTTTCCTTCTAACTCGTTTAATCCTAATTGATATATTTCCTCTTCCTTAACGCCATTATTTTTAAGCGTTGCAATTAACTGTTCTTTAGTCGTTGCATTGGGTATTTTATCTTGAATAATTTGTTCAGCTTTAGAGAAAAATCCGAGATCAGATTGATAAAGTGTCTTATTTTTGCCAACAACTTTAACTTTCCCCTGATTAAGAACTTTCCCCTTCGCCTCGTTGAATTGGGCGAGGAGTTGGGATTTATCAATTAATGATTTTTTATTATAAATAACATAATGAGATAATTTTTCTTTATCAATTTTTAATCCATCAATACCATTATCAGCCATAACTTTCATAAATTTTTCTGGTTTTTGATGATAAAAAACATCTGCCCAAATATTTATAATTTGCTCTTGTGCATCATCAGCATTATTTATTGCATCAATCAAATTTCGTTTAGCTATAATAGGATTTTCATCAAAGTTTGATAAAGCAATATCTAATGTTTCTTTATCTATTGAAGTTAATAATTTATTAATTTTAGATATAGATAATTTTTTCTGCCCTTTTTCTAAAATATTTGAATCTTTATCCATTACAACATTTGTAATATTTTTTCCATATGATAAGGCATTATTTTTATCAGTAGTTAAATAAACGCCAGGTCCTTCTGCCATAGCTCCACCAAGTTCTTTTCCTTCTTTTATTCCTTGAGATACATCATATAATTCTATTGTTATAGGATTAGCATCTCCTCTAAAAAGTTCTTTTCCCTTACTCGCCACAAACTCCTCCGCCGTCGCATTGGGATTTTTCTTGATGAAATCTTCGGCGTCATTCTTAACATCGCCTTCCTGAAACAAATCTCCTTTGCCTTTATCTTTCTTTCTAAGATCAATATTCAATCCTTCAAATACCTGAATTGGCGTTCTTGCGCCTTCTTTTGCTTTCTTCTTCAGTAATTCCTGACGCTTTTTAAGTTCTTCCGGCGTTAAAACTTCTTCGCTTTTTCGTTTAAATTCAAGCGCGTTAAGATCGTTTTGTTCTTTTACATTAAGACCTTTTTGCCATCCTTCAAATTCAGCTTGCTTTATAGCCTGCGCGGCCGCAACATCAGCTAACGCTATTCCGGACTGTAACCATTCTTCATCAGTCGCTTTTAAAAATTTTCCGTATTTCCCTAACTCAACATATTTCTTCATAAAAGCATATTTCACTTGTTCTTCAGCTTCGAGCTTATTGTAATCAGCCATTTGCTTATCAATCAAATTAATCATTTCTCTTTGAATAGCTTTTGGAACTTCTTCGCCTAAAATCTTTTCGGCCGCTAATAAAGCATTCGCGCTTTTAACGCCTTTGCTTCTTAACTTCATAATAATCTGCGTCAACGGAGAGTCTTTAAGCATATCTCTTATGGCAATTCTTCCATTATAATCTTCAATAACCTTAGTTGCTTTCTTAGCTAAATCTTTCGGCAATCCTTTTTGCTCTAATCCGTTAAGAAAATCATCTACAGTCGAGTCGTCTTTTAATTTCATAACTTCATCTAATACAACATCAGCGTCGTTATCGCTTAATCCGGCTTGTCTAAAATCCCCAATTAATGACTTATTCTGATAATAATAATGCGCAGAAGAAGCCGCGCCGGACGGTATCATTGCAGAAAAGAAATCTTTTGTTGCGTCAGTTAATATGCTTCCCCACGTTTCTTGTCTTATTCCTTCATTCTTTAGAATTGCGCCTTCAGAAAATCCCTGTAAAAATTCTTGACTCATGTTATTAAAAGTGTCTAAAGCTATTCTTGCAACAGGCCTTGAACCTCTTAGACCTTTTAATATTTCGTTCATACCTATAAACTCTATGCCAGCCTCAAATCCTCCGACCTCTTTGAATACCTTTAATTGTTTATCTAAATCAAATCCTTTATCTTTTGCTTCTTCAGCCGCGCCACCACCAGCAACAAGACCTATCCACGCCGCAGGAGCGCCTGCCTGTATAATTGTCGCGGCTTTTAATGCTTTAAATATGCTTCCGATTCCATAACTAAAAGCAATCGAAGCGCCACCTGAAGCCATGCGATAAGCCATTTCATTAGCCAACCCTTTTTTCATCGCAAGATTTTCAGAAATATACTTATTTACTCCGTTATTAATATTCTCGAAAACATTGTTTTGTTTAAAAACCTGTTTTCCTTCTTTCGTGTCAATTTCAATCGGCTTTTCTCTTTCAGCATACGCAAGCGCAAAGTCATCTGACAATCTTGCAATATCTAATCGAGGATTATATTTCGGATTCTCTCTTTTCTTCTTTATGAAATCAGCTTGACGCTGTGTCTTTCGTTGATTGACTTGAACCATTAAATCGCCTAAATTCGCAACTGTTTTAGCTGTGAAGTTAAGAAATGCAGAAGATATCCCAGCTCCTATTTGTCCTAATACATCAACCTTAAATTCTTTAGATTCGCTTAATGAACGAGTCAATTCATCGCCCTGATAAAGCCTTTTAGACACAAGCGATCCACGCGGCATGAATGTTTTTATATCAACATTATCGTCAGACTTATATCTTGGAAACCCGTCTTTATCTAACGCCGTTGCGCTTGATATATCAATTTCCATATTCTTTATCATCTTCCTTTTCGCTATTAATATTATCTTCTTCGTCATCAGAGCTTAAATCAAAATCAACAGATTCAGTTTCAACTTCGCCAAATTCGTTTTTTCTAACTCTAAAAATATTCCCGTTGACATCTTCAGCTTCAACCCAATCTTCCCCTAAATCTTTAATAAACGGATTATCGTTTCCGGCAACTTCAGCTAATGCCACATTGCTTAATCTGTTAAGCTCGTCGGGAGTTTCATTTCCTTTGATTCTTTCAGTAAACAACCTAAACGCTTCTACCGCATCAGCCTTGTTCGTCTTTCCTGAAAGTTTATTCCAGATTGACGCTAAAGGCTTAAATCCTGTAAGAAATCCGATAACTCCGCCACCGCCACTATCTTCCGCGCCCATTTTTCCAGAAACAACATCCTGCAAAGAATACCCAAGACTCTTTCCATTCTCGCCTTGTCCTTCAAAGTTCTTGTTAAATATAATCATCTTCTTATCTCTATCGCTAATATCTTTATCCATCATAATCATTTCTTTAATCTTCTCGGCATCTTCTTCAGAGTCAATGTCTAATGAGCTAAGCTCTGAAATATATTCCGCCACGACTAAAGGATTGCTCTTTACGGCAGATTGTTGAACGATCATTTTCTTTAATTTCTCCGCATCATCCGCGTCAATTCCTTTACCGACGAGGTTATCTACATCCGTAAACGTAATAGGTTCTTTTCTAACAATTTTTAAATAAGTATCGTTTATTGTTTGAGTCCTTAATGCTTTATCTGCAAGCGTAAAATCATTCTTTTTCTTCTTCGCGTAATCTTCTAATAGCCGGATATTCTTAGCATCGCCTATTTCTTCGCGTACTTTTTCATCTTTAAGCATGGAAAGCGCCTTATCCGGATCAGTATCAGCAAGCCCTACAATATAACTCTTAGAATAATCTGCCTTGAAATCAGTCGTTATTTCAGCAATCTTTTCTTCAGGAATAACGCCAGATGATGATGTCCGTATCTTTTCAAGACTATCTTCGAAATGAGACTTAGCGCGGATTAAATCATTGCTCCGGCCATACTCTTGCGCAGAAAACAAGTCTTTCTTTATCGTGCCATTAACTCTATCTTGAAAGTTCTGTACAGACTGCTTTATGCCCCATTGAAGGTTATCTTCTTGATATTGCCTAATAATCTTTTGAGATTGTTTCTGCCAATCGCCCTTTGAGAATACGCCTATTTTATCGTCATATTGACTAAACACTTTATTATAATCAGCGTTTAATTGCTCAATGGCCTTAGGATCTAAAGGATTGCTTGCATTCTTAACTCTCCAATCATTCGTCGCTCGCATAAGTTGAAGATTCGCGTCGGACGCGTAATCATTCATTTTGGCTATATCGTCCTTCTTTTTCAGTTCAGCAAATCCCATAACCATTTTACCAGCGTTAGTCAGCATCTCGCCTGTTCTATCATCAGGTAAAACTATATCCGTAACTTGTCTTTCTGCTAATTGCCGTTGAGCCATTGATAAACTCCTTTATTTTAATACGCCAAAGCCTGCACCAGAATATTGCGAAGTTCCTTGCATTGCTCCAATTTGAGATGTATTCATTGCGCCCGCATTCGTAGCGCTTGCAGTTCCACCACCTAAACCGCCTGCGCCTGCAACCGTTCCTAAAACCATGCTTCCCATACTCGAGAAAAACTGGCTTCTTGCAGCTGACATTATATTTTTTGATTGAGTATTATAATTACTCTTAATTAAATTTATATCAGCTATTCCGGTGTCATAAGTATCTTGCATAACAACATCGGCAACATCTCCGTCGCCAGTTAAAGATATTCCAGAATTTAAGAATGAAGTCTTTTGTCGTGCGGCAAGTTGTCGCGTTTGTCTATCACGTTGCGCCGCTTTTAATGCTCCTTCTTCGGCCGTAGCCTTCGCTTGAGCCTTAGAATTTTTATAAGACATAACCGCGCCTGCTGTCTGCAACACTGCTGATAACATCAATAGAAAAAACATAAAAAATTCTCCTTTAAGTCTTTGTTCCGTAAACAAACTCTAAAAATACAGCCGTAATATTTAATGGCAATGGTTCATCCTGAACAATATATAAGCATTTCTCGTCGTTATCATCATCAGTAAAAGAAACCTCTTTGTCTCCATCCATAGGAAGTGGAGGAAGGTCATAATACCCTGAAGGATCGAAATCTTGTATATTCTCAAGCGCATATAAAGACACTCCGCATTTCCCTCCGGCCGAGAAAACAAATCTAATAAATGCCTTAGAAAGATTTTTACTCGTAACTTGAGTATTAATTCCCTGCACTTGAAACCCTAAATTGAAAGTCTTAATAAGCCCAGAATATTTATATCCTATCCATGCAACACCTACCTGACGGTCTAAAGCTAAAACTCCTCCGGCTGTAACTGTATATTCTCCAAGATACCCGCCATCGCCAACAACTGAAACTTCTTTATTTGCCAGATGCGTTAATCCGCTTATGCTTGCAGATGTTAAATACCACGATGAATAAACATTCTCCGACGGAGTTCTTATAACTTCAACCTTCACAGTATTGGCATCAATATATTCAGTTATCTCAAAAACGCCGTATTCAAATCCTGTTTGAGTAGCGTACTCTATTCTTTTCCCGACATCTCCTGATGAGAAATCCGCTTCATCTGATACTATTTCGTCAACGCCATCAAAGGTTATTTCGCTATCCCTTAATCCAGAAAAATAAAGGCTATTATCCAGATAACAACATTCTTTTAATCGTTCAACAACCAAACGCCAATAGGCCTCTTTATCAACCAGTTCGTTTCCAGAAAAAACCTCATCCGGCAAAGGAAATTCAACAAACGAAGATAATCTCTCAATAAAATAACTTGATCCTCTTTTAACAAGCGCAAATAAATTTATGTTTCCATCGTTATCTGAAAGCCTAACTATATCAATAAATTCTCCGTCGGTATTAATCTCATTCCACCCAACAACTTTTTCAGGCTCATTAAAATTAAGAGCTATTAATTTCCCATCTCCGCGCAATGTATAAATCAAATCATTCTTATCTTTAATGTAAACTAATTTGCTTATCGTTCCTTTTGTAATATCATAGCTCACAAAATTAGCATCCTGCGATTTGAAACTTTCAGTCAATAAATCGTATGAGAAAAAGTTTATGCGTCGTTGTAGGTTTTGAATATAAAACAACAACTGGTCTTTTCTTATCGGCGATGTTGAGCTTGCGCCATCTGTATTTGTAATTGTAGCCTCGACTGTCGTCGGAGTTATAGCTGAATCCGTTGACCCTCCATTTATGGCAACAACCGCTTGAGAAGAACCGCAGATAAGGCTATTATTTCCAGCGGCAACCCATACGATAGGCTCTGCTAAATCTGACACTGTAAAATTAAATCCGTCATCGTCATCTGTTCCAGTCGTGAAATCGTCATAAGAGCTTGCTTGACTTCGATATATTGACGTTTTCTTTTTTGTCGGAGCGGCACAATACAGAAACCCTTTATAAAAACATCCGGCCATAGGCCATCCAACATTACCTGTTGAAGGATCATCAAAAGGATCAGCTGTCCTTGAGTAAGTTGCTAAAGTAAAAAGGTTTGCTGAAACTCTTATTAATTTTCGAGGAGCATATTGATCGTGGAAAATATACATCGTATCTGCGTTTTGAGGCTGTTGTCTTAAAGCTATTTCTTTACTATGAGCCAAAGTGTACGGAGTAGCAACTTCTAAAATCCCACCTCCGGAAGCTAACACCCACCCAAAATCTCCGTTTTCATCATAGCTTAAAAATCGCATCTTCGTATTATACATAACCACAATATAGCTCTGTGCATTGTTGAATCTGAACTCCATAAGCGCGCAGTCTTGAAAATCAAACATCATTTCTAACCCTGGACGGAATAATCCATTCCCTTTGAAATTAGAAAAGAAATTCTTAAAAACATCTGCTCCGGTACTATAAATCGGCAAATCATATCTCCCGTTAAGGTCATGGTCAACTTTCCCTCGAGCGAAATTATTTAGTGCCGTAAGTATTTTCATCGCTTAACATATCCCGTTGGATTATCTGAATATTTAGCTTGTTTAAATTTTGAAGTATTAATTCTTATTGGCCTATTTTCCTGCGCGTTTACTGAAGAAGTCGCGGATAACTTTGAAGGCATTATCTTTTCGATATATCCCAACTTATCGTAATCTTTAGTTATCTCAACACAAGCGTTATAAGCTAACGCCCATGACATAAGCATTATAAATTCAGGAGTGAACTTTGAAACATCAGTTATATTCTTAATATACCTTAATTGTAAGCCATCTGCATAATCGTCGTCGGAAAGAATCTCGTCGCCTTCAATCGCATAATTATTTTCTTTATCTTGAACTTCTCCAATGCCTAAAACTTTTAAGCAATTAGAAGGTTTTTGATAAGCATAAGCCCAGCCAAACGCCGGAGCATCCGGTAATTGAGCAACTAATACTCTTGCTAAAGCGAAATTCGGCATTAATGTTTTTAATAAATCTTGCCTGCAAATATCATACCATTTTGCATAAGCTTTTTCTGCGGGTGTTTGTGGATCATCAATATCATTTATAACTGCGGCCTGTCCTAATCGGCTTTGCGCTAATGTGCAAATCTCTGTTTTTACATTCATAGATTAACTCCTTAGAAAGACTGGGGAGGAATAACCTCCCCATCTTACTTAATTATTTTACATAGCTGTCGTGCGTGAAGTCTCATTCCAATTAGTTCCATCTGAAACAAATCTCATTACAAAAACTTTACCGCTTGTTGTGCCTGTAGCCAAAGTTCCTGTTGTTTTAAAATTTGTTCCAAAAGTTAATGTAAAAGAACTTGTTCCTGACGTTGTTATAACTAAAACAATTTCACGTCCGGCAATAACTGAAGCCGCGTTAATCGTTGCTGTGTGTGCTGGTGTTAATGTAAAAATACCGCCTAAAGTTGTATCTAAAGCTATCGTTGAAGCAGAAGTTACCGGAACAACTGTTTGCGCTATTCTTTTAAATGACGCAATAGATGAGCCTAATAACGAAGCATCATCCCAATTAACTGATCCGTAAAATCTTACTGAATCCCAATTAACTGAATCAGCAACTTCTATTTCGTCGAAAGTTGCTTCTGGTACAATTAATCCTCCGGTCAACTCTAAATTAGCAAATTCTATATCTGCACCGTCGAATACCATAGAGCTAAAATCAACGTTAGCTTGTCCACCAACTTTTGTTACAGTTGGGCCGACAAAGTTCACAGATACAGCAGTCGTTACTTTAGACCCATCTGATTTTACATCTACTTCAGCATTAGCAACAAAAGCAACCATCAAAATAATTGCCACTAAAGCTAATATATATTTTCTCATTTTTATCCTTTCTATTGTTTGGGGAGATAGTGGGGCAACTACCTCCCCATTGCGTATTTACTCGAGTTTACGCAGGAAACGCTATTCTTACTAAAACAGGAATAGTGCCAGTTCCCGCACCTTCGGCCTTAATCGTTGCAGTTACATTGACACCGCCTGAAGGCTCTTCATCAGATTGAAGGCTAAGAAGCTCTCCAATATTCTTTGTCGTATCAAACGTCAAGCCTGATCCGATAAGATCAACCGCATAAGTTCTTGCGGCCGCTGAAAAATTAACGCCATCAGCTAAGGCGTCAATGTCTAATGCTGCATCGTTATCCGCACGATGAAAACCAAAATCCACATCTGTCAAATCAGCGATTTGAGCTGACCCAGATGGTAAAAAGATACCTACAACTTGAGCGTCAATTGGGATGTTATGTGCTAACACATGGACATCGTTTGCCGCTGCTGCTGCTGTAATGCTAATAGCAGCCAATACTTCTCGGATATACTTCCCGTTTGTGTATAATGGATCACTCGGTTTTGCCGTATAACCCAATGTTTGTTTTTTAGCCATCTTATTCCTCCTATTTAAAAAGTTTTACAATTAAATTATATAGTCGTGGTTAAAATGATAACCCTTGCGCCTTCAGTTCTCATGGCGTTAATCCAAAGGTCAATCGTAATATCCATGCTATTAACTTTAAGCGGATTCTTTTCTACGCTTAAATCTCCGATTTCCATAGCCAAAGCCACAGATTCAGGAGCTAACACTAAGCAAGAACGATAAGCGCCGCTTTCAGGAAGAATAGGCGAGCTAACAGTAATACCGCCGTTTTCGCTTCCTGCAAACAATTTAACTTCATAAATACCAGCATTATTCATCTTACCAGCTTCAACAGGGCGAGCGCTGATATAATCGTTATTGATGAATTGAGGTTCTTGCATTAAATCTGTGTTTTCTTTTCCAGAAATACACAATGCAGAGCCACGAAACATTTCATAAGACATATCGTTGTTGATGAATTTTTGAGTTACTTGCTGGATAATGGCATAAGTTAAGCCGGAAACAGCGTTTAAAGTAATTACGCCATCAGTTGCCGCGCTGATAGAAGAAGGAGCTGCATCAGGAGCGCCGACTAAAACAGGTCCGGCAGCTGCTGAAGCAATAACTCTATCAATAACGCGTTCTTTTGCATTAACGATTTGTTTAAGAATATCGCTTTGAGGATCTCTGATTAACTCATTGATGTCATTCTTTTTGTCAATGGTAATCGTTTTTGTGAAACGTCTTTTGGTAAGCATACGATTATCAATAGAATAATCGCCGTATGATTTGTTAGGATTGCGTCCTTCAACTTCAGTAAGCTCAACTTTACCAATTCGGCCTAAATTGTTTGTCTTACCTTTGCTTGGTAAGTGCATTACAGCTTTAGATGATCCTAAAGCAGATTTTGTTTGCTGTGCAAGTTCTAAGAAATTATCTCTGAACTGTTGCAAAGCTCCCTGATCAATGCTTGGGTTATAAGTCGATCCCATGTTTTCCTCCTTTTAAGAATGTTGATATTTTTCGATTTTACCTTTTTCGAAAAGTATCCGCAAAAGCGGGTTTTCTTGACGTTTCGCGGAACGCCCAAACCGTTTTTTGCAGGGTTCTTAAAAAGAAGAAGTGTCCTGCATTTCTATTTATTACTTCCCAAAAACCATTTCATACAATCGTTCGTATTTAATGTTAGCTGGGAATTTACATCCTTTATCTGTTGCTAACTTCTTTAGCTCATCGCGCGTAAATTCATGCGTTTCTTCTTGAAGATCTTTAATTGCATCTTCATTTGAAGCCTTAGGCTCTTCAACATAAACTTCAGCGCCTTTAACTTTTAACTCCGGAAGATTAATATAAGAATAATCTTTTCTTATATCTATCTTATTCCCGACAATTTTATCGCTATACTCTAAATAAGCAGTTTCACGCGCTTGTCGTATATCTGTGGCATTGATTAGAGGGATTGCTAACAAGTGCTTGCAGACTGCTAAATCTTGCAACTCTTCCCATGTCATAGCTTTAATATCTTTGCCATAACACGAGGCAACACCTTTAACGACCTCAATATTGTCAATGTAAAGAGTTCTAACGCTATTCATTCTTTGCTTATATCTTGCGTCAGCTTTAATCCATCTTGCCAAATAACGATTTTTTACATGACTTAATACCCAATCTTCATTACAATCAGGCATAATCCCAACCACGTTTTCAAATTCTACAATATCGCCCTCTTTCCCGTTACTTGTTCTATACTCTCCTGATACTGTTACTTTTAACATAAAGCCCCCTTAGTTTGAATATGTTGCTGATAATTGATCTAATAGTTTTTGGTAATCCTCTGCATTGTGAGGACGCTTCTTCATCTCTGACATTTGAGTTCTTAAAGATTTCCTTACCTCTTCCACATTTCCAGAATGCTTACCACCGCCACCTTCTCCGGCCTGTCCTGTTTCTTTCACGCCGTATGCGTCAATGACTTTCTTTGCCAACCTATAAACAACCCCCATTTGCTCATTAGGTAAAGACTCTAATAATTCAGCATCTTCTTTAGATAGATTTTCTTTCAAGAAATTAGTTGTCTTTCCAGTTGTTTCCTTGTAAGAATCCCCAAAAGATGTTTTTAATATCTCTTCCATTCCTTCCTTGCTGTACATAGCTGCAGCCTTAGCTTTCTCAAGAGCAATGTATTCCGGAATAGCTTTATTCAATAAAAAAGCAGGAATACCATGTTTATGAAAGATTTCAGCCGCTTTTCCTGCAAGTTCTTTGTCAACACCTTCTCCAAAAGAGTATTCATCCTTTGATTTCGGGCGCAACATATTAACAAACGCCTCAATCTCTTTAGGATCGCCCTTCTCAAAATCAGGTACAACCATCTTTTTACCGACTGTTGAATCTAAATTGTCAATGAGCTTATACACATCATCTTGAGTCTTAACCTTCTTTGCCCATCCTTTTTCAGCGTATTCTTT
>ERZ795044.2255-NODE-2255-length-16853-cov-5.782355_pt1 | contig 16853 bp, 13 predicted proteins | sample MGYA00375128_ERZ795044 | MGnify/ENA primary metagenome ERZ795044 (study PRJEB30173, sample SAMN05720213) | anaerobic digester metagenome | isolation source: active sludge of municipal wastewater-treating anaerobic digesters | place: USA | collected 2014-12-22 ... | reverse complement strand
ACGGACAAATGGGTTATCCGACTTCAGTTTATCTGGATGAAAAAACTGATCCCATCACTGCTGTTCCCGGATATTACACAGCAGACCAGTTACTCCCGATCTTGAAATATTTTGGAGAAGACATTTACAAAATAAAAAAATGGGAAGAGTATCAGGCTGAGTCAACGAAATGATTCTTTGCAGAGTCTTTTCTTTTTCCCTCAATAGCTTCATTTTCATGCAACTTTGATTTTATTGCCAACTAATCCGAAAATTAGATTTGCGGAGGTGAAATAATTCGGTATTTTTGCCGCCCGTTCCGGAAACGGAAATGGAATATATGGTGATTGTAGCTCAGCTGGTTAGAGCACTAGATTGTGGTTCTAGGGGTCGCGGGTTCGAACCCCGTCCTTCACCCTTCTTAATTCCCTTGGACTCACAGGTTCAAGGGATTTTTTTTGACTAAAATTGATTGTCTCTCCTTTTTCGTCTTTCGGTATTCCACGAAAAAAGAAAAACATTTGATTCACAAAAATCCGTTTCGTCTAAAAGCAGTACCTTTACCATAGAATAACAAATGGACGAAAAAGTATTGCTTAATGTTGAAGGAATGGATTGCGCAAACTGCGCTCTTTCGATTACACGTTCCTTACAAAAATCCGGATTTAAAGAAGTCACAGTTAACTTTGCTACCGGAGAAGTTTTATTTGATGTTATTGAACCTGTTAAAGTTGATGAAGCTGTTTCCAATATAAAGAAGCTTGGATATTCAGTTGTAAAAAGATCTGATCAACTGAATCAACAGACTGAACTTAGTCTTCCCGGAAACTCTTATACTGTTACAAGAAATAAATTTCTGATTGCACTCCTTTTTACAATTCCCTTGTTCTTGCACATGTTCATTCATCTGAACATTTTACATGATCCATATTTTCAATTGATCTGTTCTCTTCCTGTCCTCTTTATCGGAATCACACATTTTGGCAAGAGTGCTTATTTCTCCATCCGCTCCGGTGTGCCTAACATGGATGTATTAATTGTGATCGGTTCAACGGCGGCCTTCGTATATAGTATCCTTGGAATGTTTCTATATCCGGAAAGTACAGCCAACTATTTATTCTTTGAAACCGGTGCAACAATAGTAACATTGGTTTTGCTGGGAAATCTGATCGAACAAAAGTCAGTTAAGCAAACCACGACAGCTTTAAAGGACCTTGCATCACTACAACCATCTAAAGCGAAAATTATAATCTCACGAAATGGAAATGAAGTTATCGAAGAAATTGCGATCGAAGAAATCCAAAAGAACGACATTTTACTTTTCAATACCGGCGATAGAATTGCTGTTGATGGCGAAATAGAATCAGGAACCGGTACCACTGATGAATCTATGCTAACCGGTGAAAGTCTTCCTGTCTCAAAAACTGCAGGCGATAAAATTACCGGAGGTACAGTCTTGATCGAAGGTTCTGTCAGAATGAAAGTTGAGCGAACAAGTAAAGATTCTGCACTCGCTAAGATCATAGAACTTGTAAAGATCGCACAAAACAACAGACCGGATATACAAAAACTCGGAGATAAGATCAGTGCTATCTTTGTGCCTGTAGTTTTACTGATCTCAATTGTTACTTTTCTGGTTGCAGCTTTCGTCGCCAACTTGCCATTATCAAAAGCTCTGCTTAACAGTATAGCTGTTCTGGTAATTTCTTGTCCATGTGCAATGGGCCTGGCAACACCTACGGCTGTGATCGCAGGAATAGGACGTGCAGCAAAAAATGGGATCCTGATCAAAGGTGGTTCAACATTGGAACAAATGGCAAAGATCAAGACCATAATTTTTGACAAGACCGGTACACTCACGACAGGTAAATTCCGTATAAAGAAAATAACTGCTGAATCACAATCTGAAAGTGAAATCAAATCTATCCTGTATTCTATCGAATCTTATTCATCACACCCGATCGCAAAATCGATTCAATCAGAGTTGAAGGAATTTGCCTCGACAGCAATAAAATTTAAAACAGTTCAGGAAGACAAAGGAATTGGAATAAATGCAACAACAGAATCCGGAGATCTGTATAGCGCAGGCTCATATATGATGGTCAAACATTTTATTTCAAAAGACGAGCATAATATATATCTGTTAAAAAACAATAAACTGATTGCAACGATTGATATTGAAGATGAAATAAAACCCGGAGTGAGAAGTTTGATTTCAAAGTTGAGAACTTTGGGAATTAGAAGTGTTCTTCTTAGCGGCGATAAAAAAATCAGGTGCGAAGAAATTGCATTAGAATGCGGCATTGAAGAAGTATATTCCGAAAAACTTCCACATGAAAAGAGCAAGATCCTGGCAGACTACATGAAGGTTAGTCCAACAGCCATGTTTGGTGATGGCATCAACGATGCTCCTGCACTTTCCATGGCCAGTGTTGGTATTTCAATCAGTAATGCTTCGGATGTTGCTATTCAATCGTCACAGATTATTCTACTTGACAAAAATGATCTTTCTATTTTATTAAAAACAATTACAATCAGCCGGCTCACCTATTCTACTATCAAACAAAATCTTTTCTGGGCATTCTTTTACAATACAGTTGCCATTCCATTTGCAGCTTTCGGCTTTCTGAATCCGATGATAGGTGCTTTGTCGATGGCTTTCTCTGATGTAATTGTAATTGGCAATTCATTACGTTTGAAAACCCGGAAGATTTCATAAATTGCCTTCTCTAAATTTACTTTTATAAGAACTCCTGCAAATATATTGATGATCGCTAAGTGGTATCCTTATCCGGAGGATCCCCAGTTTGGCGTTTTCATTCAAAAACACGCAGAGGCAATTGCAATCGATAATAAAGTCGTTGTATTATTTGCTCATTCAATAGCCAATCTCCCTGTAAAGTATCAATTCGATATTTCGCAAAAAGAAAATTTGTTTGAAATAATTATTTCTTTCCGAAAGGATGAGTCAGCATTTGCAAATTTAATAAACGGCTTGCGATATTTTTCAGCGATCAGAAAAGGCGTTAAGAAAGGACAAACTTTTTTCCTGAAGCCCGATCTTATCCATGCCTACATCCTGCTCCGTACTGCTGTTGTTGCAAATTACCTGTCATTGATTTTAAAGGTACCTTATGTGGTAAATGAGCAATGGTCCGGTTACGCTACCGGTAAATTCTCCGAAGGGAATTTTGTAAAAAAAGCACTTACTAAATTCCTTGTAAAGAGATCATCCGGATTAGTAAGTGTTTCAAATTTCTTACTCGATAAAATACATGCATGTGGAATATCGAATGAAAATGAAAAAGTAATTCCTAATTCAATTGAAGTAATAGCAAATTCAAACATTACAAATAAAGAAAAAGTGAATGTTCTTCTGGTAGCTGATCAGGTTGATGAAATAAAAAATATCAGTGCAGTAATAAGATGTGTTGCTTTGATCAAGGATTCATCTCCGGATTTTGAATTACGGATAATTGGTCAGGGAAAAGATAAAGAAATGCTGATCGAAATTGCCCGAGAGCTTGGTGTATTAAATTCGAATGTGATCTTTGAAGGCTTAAAGTCGAATCCAGAAGTTTATCAATATCTGCAGAAAAGTGATTTCCTTGTGATGAACAGCAGGTTCGAAACTTTTTCACTTATCTGCTGTGAAGCCTTGAGTTGCGGAAAACCGGTTTTAGCCACCCGTTGTGGTGGACCTCAGGAATTTATTGATGATGAAGTTGGAGTACTTATCGATGTTGATGATGATGTACAATTGGCAAAAAAATTCCACTTTATGCTTACCCATTACAACCAATTTGATAGTCAAAAGATCATTTCAAAGGTAAAGGATCGATTCAGCAAGGAAACTGTTAAAAAATTGTATGGAGAATTCTATAAAAAGGCTCTCGGTGATGATTAAAACGCCGTTTTTAGAATCTGCCTGACTTTCGGCAATTCTAATTTTCTGAAATTGAGTCTGTCACCATAAAGCCACAAAAACTGATTTTAACTCATTTATAGAGTTAAAATATGTTTGGATTAGAGAATGATTTCTTTAAATTTGTGCGAGAAAATTGAAACTGTAATGCTAATCTGGTCCTGCGGATCAAATACCGAAAGTCTTTCTCCCAATTCGATTGATTACAACTTCTTAGATGAGGAACACTTTTTGAATGTCATTATTGTATCAAATTTCCCTTCTTCATCGGGGATTGTTTCTAAATCACTTAACTTCGTCTGATAAATCAGAAATTATACTAACCTAAAATCAAATTTATAATGAAAAAAAAATTACTCTTATTGTTAACCTTTGCGGTTAGCTTAAGTGCGCAAGCTCAGAATTCGTCTCGGATTCCGCAAGGATTTCGTAAGGCTACTATCCCGGCTGCCATTAAAAACCGTGCTGTTACTATTGATGCAAGAAAAAGTAGTATTGATAACGGAATTCCGTTTAACCAATCGACAAACCCTGTAACAAGTCCGCGCCTTTCTGTACCTCAGTCAAACAGAATTGCAGGTGGTCTTATCAGTGAGGTTGCGGTAGGTCACACTTTTTATGATCTTCAAACAAACAATGCAATCAGTAACAGAATTGTTTATAATGATGATGGGTCTTATTCAGTTGCATGGACATATAGTCCATTTGACAATGATTTACTTTACCCTCTTCGTGGAACTGGTTACAACTATTCTGCTGATGGTATTACTTGGCAGTTTCCGGGCGTACCGGGCTTCCCTGGTCCCAATACAAGAATTGAAAATGAGAGAACAGGTTTCACTAATATCGTGAATACAACTTCAGGATCTGAATTTGCTGTAGCTCACGGATTAACAGCTATGACTATGACTTATCGTCCTGTTAAAGGAACTGGTGCATGGACAACAAGCAAACCTTGGGGTAATAATACTACTGACACATGGCCAAAAGCTATTGCAGGTGGAAACAACATGGCGTATGCGATTTTCCAGGGAGCTGGCGTTACTGATCCTCCTGTTCCTGTATTAGGACAACAAGGACCATTCTTTTTCTCAAGATCTACAGATGGTGGAGTTACTTGGAGTCCGAAAGAAGTTCTTCCGGGTACAGACTCAACTTTCTATAAAGGTTTTGGTGGAGATGAATATGCAATTGATGCAAGAGGAAATACTGTAGCTATTGTTCTTGGTAGTACTATCACTGACCTTATGTTATTGAAGTCAACTGATGCTGGACTTACCTGGACTAAAACTATTATTTACAGATGTCCAATTCCTATGTTTGATACAAATGGTATGACATCAGATACAAATTCAGATGGCGTAGCAGATACAGTTATGTCTCATGGTGGTGATCAGGCAGTAGTGATTGATGAAAATGATTCTTGCCATATATTTTTCTCTGATGTACGTTGGATGAGAGATAGTGCAACAACAGCAGGAAGTTACTCTTATTTTCCTAGTACTGATGGATTGGAATACTGGAATGAGTCTATGAGTGAAGGTGGTTTTCAGTTAATCGCTGCAGCAGAAGATTTAAATGGTAATAATGTACTTGATGCTCCATCAGATCCGACATGTGATTTCCCATGGGGAAATTATGGTGGCGGTATCACAGGATTCCCTTCAGCGGGTATCGATGCCAGTGGAACACTTTACCTTTCATACCAAACTATCAATGAACTTGCTGATACTACAACTTATAAACAAGCACATAGACACGTCTATGTTATGACATCTCCTGATAAAGGAGCTACATGGACTTATCCACACAACATCGTTCCAATGATTATTGATAATGGTGATGGTGAAAATGAAGAAGCAGTTTATGCAGCATTACCGAAAAAAGTTGGAAGTGTTCTTTCTGTATTGTATCAACGTGACCCGGCACCGGGACATGCACTTGCAGCAGATCCATCTTGTGATCGTTCTAATAATATTTATAATTCAAGCCTTATCATGTTTGCACAATATGATATCGCAAACATCGTAGGAATTAAAGGTATTAGCTCTAATGATCTTTTCATTACTCAAGCGTATCCTAATCCAACTTCAGGAATGGCGTATTTCAACGTAACAACTAAAACTAATGAAGATATGGCGATCACAGTTACTGATCTTCTAGGTAAAGTTGTTTATTCTGAAATTAAAAACAACGTTGCTGCAGGTATTACAACTGTTTCATTGAATGCACAAGACTGGAATTCCGGTATGTATACATACAATGTTATTTCAGGTGGCAAATCAGCTACAGGCAAACTAATCGTTCAGTAATTTTTTGAACGCATAGTTAATAACAAATAAAGAAAAAAGGCCGTCAGGAAAGTTTCCTGACGGCCTTTTTTCTTTTCACTTTTCACTTTTCACTTTTTATTATTTTAGATATGTAAGATCCACTAACCCCGGTGTTCTTTCCACAGTAAACCCTTCACCATATTTAAAACCGGCCGGCCGGCCAAATTCTATAGCACGGCCTTTTAAAAAATCTAAAAACTCTCTTGTAGAAATCGCAGTTTCGGGTCCTGATGTACCCGGCTGATAAAATTGTGTTTTATATGCTAAGACCGATTCCATTTTCTGTTCCCACTCCTCCGAAATATCCACTACAAAATCCGGTTTAATGTATCGGTCCTGGATGTAATGATATACAGCAGTCGGACGCCATGGTTCTTGTCGGACACCTGAATCCATTGTCTCCACTTTTAACAAGCCTGACAAAAAAACCGAATCTGTAAGGAGGTCCGATCCACGTCCATGATCAGGATGTCTGTCATTGATAGCATTGCCCAAAACAATCTGCGGCCGGTACTTACGAATCATTCTTACGATTTCAAGTTTATGAGTTTTATCGTTTAAAAAATACCCATCAGACATATTCAGATTTTCCCTGATATGCAATCCCATGATCTTTGAAGCCGCTTCCGCTTCTGACTTTCTGGTCTCTGCCGTTCCCCTTGTTCCAAGTTCACCATTTGTAAGGTCTACAATGCCACACTTATAGCCCTTTTTTATATGATTTATCAAGGTCCCGGATGCACTTAATTCAACATCATCAGGATGCGCTCCAAAAGCAAGTATGTCTAATTTCATAGGATAGTTAAATAAGTACTTCGTACATTTATTCCGGTCAAAAATAACAATCAACTTCGTATTAAAATACTTTTTTTAATTTCGAAGAATTCTAATCCACATTTATGAAAATTTCTTTTCATGGTGCAGCACGCACAGTTACCGGAAGTAAGCATTTGCTAAAACTGAATAGTGGTTTGAATATCTTGCTGGATTGCGGATTTTTTCAAGGACTTGGTTCGGAAACAGATGCTTTAAACCGCCACTTTGGCTTTGAACCTTCGGAAGTTGATATCCTTATTCTATCACATGCTCATATTGACCATTCAGGAAATATTCCATTGTTGGTAAAACAAGGTTTTAAAGGTAAGATCTACTGTACAGCAGCGACTCATGATCTGGCTGCAATAATGCTTGCTGATACGGCACATATTCAGGAGAATGATCTCAAATACATTAATAAGAAACGAGAAGCAAAAGGTAAAACTCTGCTAGAACCCATTTATACTATTGAAGATGTCGATGCAGCAATGGAATTGTTTTTCACACTTCCTTATCGTAAAGAAATTGAGATTGCTCCTGATGTAAAAGTATCTTTTACTGATAGCGGACACATCCTTGGTGCAGCTGCTGTTAATATGAAAATAAAAGAAAACGGAAAAGAGATACGTTTGACATTTACCGGTGATATAGGCAGGCCTGGAGATAAAATTTTAAAAGTTCCTGACCCTTTTCCACAAGCAGAATATATTATTTGTGAAAGTACTTACGGTAACAGACTTCATGATACAACAGAAAATTCAGAAAGAAAATTGCTCGACATTGTTAAGCAAACATGTATAGAAAAGAAAGGAAAGCTGATCATTCCTGCCTTTAGTCTTGGAAGAACGCAGGAAGTAGTTTACGTCCTGAACATCCTGAAAAATGCAGGTCTACTCCCTCCTATTCCTGTTTATGTTGATAGTCCACTATCTGTTAATGCTACTGCCATTATGAAAGCTCATCCGGAATGTTTCAATGGTGAGATACTTAAATTATTAAGAGAAGATCCGGATCCTTTTGGTTTTGATAACCTCCATTACATTCAGCAGGTGAAAGATTCTATTGCATTAAACGATATGGATAAACCGATGATCATTATTTCTGCATCGGGTATGGCGGATGCCGGAAGAGTAAAACATCATATTAAAAATAACATCAAGGATAAAAAGAACACAATTCTATTAGTAGGATATTGTTCACCAGGCTCTTTAGGTGGAAGGCTTGCAGCCGGACAAAAAGAAGTCCACATATTTGGAAAAGAATATGAGGTTTTATGTGACGTTGTTCAAATGAATAGTTACAGTGCGCATGGTGATTATAATGAGATGTTACAATATCTTTCTTGTCAGAAACCGGAAGAAATTAAAGAAATGTTCTTAGTACATGGTGAGTATGAAGTTCAGGTTGACTGGAAAGAGAAATTACTCGATAAAGGTTTCAGAAAAATTACCATCCCTGAACTACATTCAACTTTTGAAATAAACTGATGAATATAGTATTGCAACTTATTCAAAAAGAAATTAAAAGCGAATGGAAGCAAAAGTATGCTTTCAATGGATTGCTATTGTATGTTGTAAGTACTGTATTTGTTTGCTATTTATCGTTCCGTCAAATTGTTGATCTGCCAACGTGGAATGCTTTATTCTGGATCATTCAACTTTTTGCAGGAGTAAATGCTATTTCAAAAAGTTTCCTGCAGGAAGGCCGCGGAAGGATGTTATATTATTATACTATTACAAATGCCAGATCATTTATTTTAGCTAAGATCATTTACAATCTTCTGCTGATGTTAGTGCTGTCAGGTTTCAATCTTATTTTTTATTCACTCTTTATCGGAAATCCGGTGCAAAATATGCCAATGTTTATTCTGGCAATGGTCTTGGGAAGCGCAGGATTTTCAGCAGTACTGGCAATGGTTTCTGCAATTGCTTCAAAGGCAGGAAATAATTTTGCATTGATGTCGATCTTAAGTTTTCCTATCCTGATTCCTATTCTCATGGTCACCATCCGGTTTTCAAAGAATGCTATGGACGGAATTGCCTGGGCAGTGAATCAACAATTCGCAATTATATTACTTGCATTGATTGCAATGGTCTTTGCATTATCATATCTACTCTTCCCTTACCTTTGGCGTGATTAATAATTCGAATCAACACTATGAAAAATAATACTACATCTGTATTTTCAGGTTTACAATGGTGGAAATGGCTCTGTATTGTATTGCTATTCTATACCTTTTACCAGGGACTTATGATTGAAGTGCCACGAATGGCAATTTTGCATGAAACGATCCGAAACTTATTCTTTCATGTAACGATGTGGTTCTCTATGATCATTATGATGTTTGCATCTTTGGTTTATGGTATCCGCTACCTTTCTTCAAACGATATCAAATTCGATATCAAAGCCAGTGAGTCTGCATATACCGGAGTATTTTTAGGAATCCTGGGTCTTGCAACAGGAAGTCTATGGGCAAAATATACCTGGGGCGCCTGGTGGGTCAATGATGCTAAATTAAATGGTGCAGCAGCAGCCATGCTTGTTTATTTTGCCTATATCATTTTGAGAGGATCAATTGATGATGAACATAAGAGAGCAAAGCTGGCAAGTGTGTATGGGATTTTTGCATTCACTATGATGCTTGTCTTCATTATGATTCTCCCTCGTCTTACAGATTCACTTCATCCGGGAAATGGCGGCAATCCCGGTTTCAGCAATTACGATCTTGATAGCAAAATGCGGACTGTTTTTTATCCTGCAGTAATTGGCTGGGCTCTGCTTGCAACCTGGATCACAGAAATTAACGTTCGAATAAAAGTCCTTAAAAATAAATCAGAAGAATAATCATGAAAAAAAATCACCTTCTCTTCTATTCAATACTCCTTTCGTTTCTTCCGCTATTGACCTTTGCACAAGGTAGTACTGAAGAAATGGCCGATATAATGAGATCGAATGGAAAGATCTTCGTTGTCATCGGAGTCATTAGCATCATTTTACTGGGTATTCTTATCTTTCTCCTCATCATTGACAAAAAAGTGCGTGTTTTAGAGAAAAATCAGCATAAAAAGTAAATTTCCGGCTAAAATCTTCATCGAAAAAATACAGAATTGCTACTGATTTTAATGCTAAATTTGCATTTCATTTAAGTACCGCATTCTATGAAAAAAACGCACATTATTGCTATTGTCATTATTGCAATTGCAATCGGAGCAATCCTGAGTACACTTGCTGATTCCAGCACATACGCCTCTTTTCGTGTTGCTGAAGAAGAACCTTCAAAAACTTTTCATGTCGTAGGTAAATTAAATAAAGACAAACCACAGGAATACAATCCGAAAGTTGACGCAGACTTGTTCTCTTTTTTTCTGGTCGATAATGAAGGCAAAGAAAAACAAGTACAATTACATAAAGCTAAACCACAAGACTTCGAGAAATCAGAACAGATCGTTGTTATTGGAAAAATGGAAGCAGGAAATTTTGTTGCATCAGACATTCTGATGAAATGTCCTTCTAAGTACAATACTTCCAGTGAAGACATGAAAGCTGTAACTTCTCAACGTTGATATTTAGCAACTACAACTAACTTTAATGGACATACAATACATAGGAGAGCAACTCCTTTGGGGAAAGATTGGAAATCTTCTGGTATTTACTGCATTTACCGCAGCTCTATTGGCGGCAATCTCCTTTTATTTTGCTATTCGCAATGAAGATAAGACGTGGCGGAAACTTGCAAGACAGGCCTTTGCAATTCATACTATTTCAGTAACCGGAATTTTTGCATTACTATTTTATCTGATACTCAATCATCGGTTTGAGTATGTGTATGTATGGGAACACAGTAACACAATAATGCCGCTGAAATATATTCTCTCTTGTTTCTGGGAAGGACAAGAAGGAAGTTTTTTACTTTGGATGTTCTGGCATTGTGTTCTTGGATGGGTACTTATTCTAACCGCCGGTGAATGGGAAAGTGGAGTTATGTTCGTGATCTCAATGGTACAGGTTTTCCTGGGATCAATGATTCTCGGTGTTGTCATATTAGGATATAAACTTGGGAATAATCCTTTTGTTCTTTTACGCGAACATCCGGATTTTGCTAATCTGCCTTTCATTAAAATGCCCGATTACCTTGCCCGGATAAAAGATGGTCGTGGATTAAATCCGCTTCTGCAAAATTACTGGATGACGATTCATCCACCTACACTCTTCCTGGGCTTTGCTTCTACGGTTGTTCCTTTTGCATTTGCAATTGCAGGGTTATTAAGGAAAAAATTTTCAGAATGGATCAAGCCGGCATTACCATGGACTTTCTTCGGTGTAATGATCCTGGGAACAGGGATTCTCATGGGTGCTGCATGGGCTTACGAATCATTAAGCTTCGGTGGTTTCTGGGCATGGGATCCTGTTGAAAACGCTTCGTTAGTTCCATGGATGACATTGGTTGGTCTTGCTCACGTTATGCTGATCTATAAGCACAGAAAGCGTTCATTAATTTCGAATTACATTCTTGCAATTGCTACCTTTTTCTTTATCCTTTATTCTACCTTCCTTACAAGAAGTGGAATTTTAGGAAACTCTTCTGTTCATGCCTTTACCGATCTTGGAATGTCGGGTCACTTATTGATCTACATGTTATTCTTCCTTGTTCTTTCTGCCTTTCTGCTAATTAAAAATTACAATGCATTAAAAGAATCACATGAAGAAGAACATCTTTCTTCCCGTGAATTCTGGATGTTTATAGGGATGCTTGTTTTAGTGATCGGTTGTTTGCAAATTACATTTACAACATCATTGCCGGTGTTCAATAAATTATTTGGACTCAACATGGCAGCACCGACTGATGCCATCGACCATTATAATAAATGGCAGGTACCAGTTGCAATATTCATTTGTCTGCTGATTGGGATTGCTCAATACTTCAAATACAAAAAAAGTGAATGGAAAGATATCAGAAAAAAGCTGACCTTAAGTCTGATGCTTTCACTGCTGGTAACTGGTTTGAGTGCTTTTTATCTTGGAACATACAGAGTACATTATTATATTTTATTTTTCGCTAGTGTATTTGCTGTCATAGCGAATCTGTCTTACATCATAACTATATTAAAAGGTAAACTCAGTAACTCAGGTGCGTCAATTGCACACATCGGAATCGGATTAATATTACTTGGGGCACTTGTATCAAATTCTAAAAAAGAAGTGATTTCAAGAAACCTGAAAAATGTTGACCTTGGCAAAGACATGCCGAATAAGGAGAACATCATGATCGAACAAAAGATCGATACTCTTCCAATGGGCAGTTATTATGTCACCTATTCAAAACGTGAGACAGAAGGCGTAAACGTGTTTTTTACGATAGAATATTTTAAATTGAATCCTTTAACAGGCAATAAAGAAAAACAGTTTGAATTAAAACCGTTTGTTCAATTAAATGAAAGAATGGGAAATGTTGCAGAACCTGCAACCAAACATTTCTTTGATAAAGATATCTATACACATATTACTTATGCTGAAATTGAAAAAGCAAAAAGTGATCATGGTGAAGAGGGACACAATCACGAAGAGAACGAAGACTATCAACCTTATAAAAAACAAATGCTCGCTGTTGGTGATACATTTATTACCAGCAACAGTTTTGTCATTCTTCGAGGTCTGAAAAAAGATCTTGACAGGAAAGATTTTGAATTACACGACTCTGATCTGATCGTCGGTGCCGACTTGATGGTTCAGGATATCAACAAAACTACTTACGAAAGTATGCCTGTTTTTGTGATCAAAGACTTTTCAGTTTATACGAAGACTTCAGTTGTTGACGAGTTAGGATTGAAATTTGAATTTTCAAAGATCGACCCGGGCACAGGGAAAATCGAACTCGCAGTTGCAGAAAAGAAAGAAAATAAATCAGACTTCATCGTAATGAAGGCTATCATCTTTCCATACATTAATATTCTATGGATAGGTTGTTTATTCATGATCATTGGCTCACTCATTGCCATCAGAAAGATGCTCAAGAAAGTCAGAAAAGCCGACAACATATAAACTAATGAAGATAGTAATCATCGGTGCAGGGAATCTGGCGTGGCATATTGCCCCGAAACTGAAGAAGCTGGGACATGAGATCATAGGTGTTTATAGCAGGACAAAAAAATCAGCTGATTTACTATCGAAAAGAATCGGGTCAGATTCTTTTTCAGATATAGAAAGGATTCCGGAAAATGCAGATCTCTATATTGTAGCCCTTCATGATAAAGCTATTGCTTCAATTGTCAGACAATTAAAATTTATTCCCAAATTCATTGCACATACCAGCGGAGCAACTCCTCTGTCAGCTTTTCCGGTGAAGTTCAAAAATGTAGGTGTATTCTATCCGTTACAATCGTTTTCAAAAAACAGAACTGTCAAATTTGATTCTGTACCCTTTCTGATTGAAAGCAAGAATACGAAAACAAAAAAAGTTTTATCTGACCTTGCCCGGCAATTTTCCAATAATGTGCATTTCGTTTCTTCGGAGAAAAGAAAAAGAGTTCATCTGGCAGCTGTATTTGCAAATAATTTTGTCAATCATATGTATTCCTTGTCGGCAGAAATTTTACAGGAAAATCAATTATCATTTGATCTTTTAAAACCGTTGATTTTTGAAACGGCAGCTAAAATCAAAGAAAATCATCCTGATAAAATGCAAACCGGTCCGGCCAGAAGAAATGATCAACCTGTAATTAAGGAACACCTTAAACTTTTAAGAGGCAAAAAACAAAGAAAAGACATCTATACACTTTTGAATCAAAGTATTCTTGATAAGTTTAAAGTAAGGAATTAATTTCAATTCCATAATTTCTCTATTATTGTATCGATGAAAAATTTCAAAGAAACACTCCACCCTATCCGATGTTTTGTTTTTGATGTTGATGGAGTTTTAACCGACAACCGGGTTGTAGTTATGCCGAATGAATTGCACAGAATCATGAATATCCGTGATGGCTTTGCGTTAAAGGAAGCTGTGGATACCGGCTATCATGTGATCATCATTTCCGGCGGTAAGTCTGAAAGTGTCAGAACAAGACTTGCAAACCTTGGAATAAAAGATATTTATCTTGGTGTAAAGGATAAAACCGTTCAGTTAGATGAAGTAAAAAAAATGTACGGATTGAAAACAGATGAGATCTTATACATGGGTGATGACATTCCTGACTATTATGTAATGCAACAAGTCGGAGTTCCTACTTGTCCAAACGACGCTGTTCATGAAATACGCGAACTCTGTACTTACGTCAGCCCTTTCAATGGCGGCGAAGGATGTGTCAGAGATGTTATTGAACAAACACTGAAACTTCATGGCAAATGGCCGGTGAAATAATTTCCGCAAACAAATTTATGATTTTCCTGAAACTTATCAGATGGCCCAATCTGATTATGATAGCCGTTACACAATTTCTTGTTCGCTATTGTCTGATCATGCCTGCATTCACTGTAGAATACAAGGTAATTGATGTTTTTCCTGATCATCTCAATAAATTACAATTCCTTCTTTTGGTAGCGTCTACTCTTTTGATTGCTGCAGGAGGATATATTATTAATGACATTCAGGATACATCAATCGACCTTGAAAATAAGCCGGGAAAAAATAAAATAAACAATGGAATTTCAGAAGCGTTTGCATTTAGACTGTATTATATCTTAACCATCATTGGAATCGCTTGCGGATTTGCAACAGCAATTATGATTCAAAAATTATCTTTAGGCTTCATTCCTCTTTTCGCTGCTGCGTCATTATATATGTATTCCACTTTCTATAAGAAAAGATTTCTTTCAGGAAACATAATGATTGCAATACTTTCGGCCTTAAGTGTAATGATAGTAGGTCTCTTTGAACCTGCATTCTATAAAAGCTTTATCTATCTGCTTTGGTACGGCGTGTTTGCATTTGAAATTTCTTTGATCCGGGAAATAATAAAAGATATTGAAGACAAAGATGGTGATGAAAAAGCACAATCGAAGAGTCTGCCAATTCTACATGGCATTCCCAAAACAAAACTGATCATCTATGGATTGATCCTATTTATGATAGCTTCCATCATGCATGTTCTGTACTATGATTTTTATGAGAATACTGTTATCAGTTTTTGGGTTCTTACAGGAATTTTTATTTTACCATTACTGATTCTTGCTTATTCAATTTACATTTCACAGGAAAAAAAAGATTATCGCTTCGCAAGTGGAATTGCTAAAGCATACATGACGTTGGGAATTTTCAGCTTATTCGGATTCTGGTATTATTTCTTAAGATAGAATTTTGAAAAATTTCTCATCCTTCAACTTAATTCTTGGCTCCGGATCTCCACGGAGAAAACAATTATTGTCCGAATGCGGATTTGACTTTACGGTCAGGACCAATGAGATTGACGAAACTCCCCCACCCGGCCTTCTCCGTTCAGAAATTGCAATGAAACTTGCAGAAATGAAATCCGATGCATTGAGAAATACACTTACAGAAAAAGAAATCCTGATTACTGCAGATACAATAGTGTGCCTTGATGAACTTGTTTTGAATAAACCTGAAGACGCACAACATGCACTTGAAATGCTACGAATGTTGAGTGGCAAAGTACATCAGGTTTATACAGGAGTTTGTATTTCCTCGAAAATAAAAAAGATTGTATTTTCTTGTGAGACAGATGTTGAATTCAATTTATTGAGTGACGAATTAATACAAAGGTATGTCACTGAATATTCTCCATTCGATAAAGCAGGATCTTATGGTGCTCAGGAATGTTTACCGGAAGAATTGAATCCTTGTTCAGAAGCCGAGAAACAATTTATCCGTTCTATCGGAAAACCTGATCTTTTTGAAAACACTTTAGTGCAAACCGGAAAAGAGAGCATTCCTATCATTAAAAAAATTACAGGAAGTTATTTCAATGTCATGGGCTTGCCAATTGTTGAGTTGACCAACCAATTGAATAGTTTTATCGACTGATCATGGAAAAGCAAAAAGATTCCGGGATCAGAACAGCATATTTGAAAATGCATCTTGCCATTTTCTTATGGGGATTCACGGGCTTACTGGGCCAGAAGATCCACCTTAATGAAGGCATGTTAGTATGGTATAGAATGCTCTTAAGTAGCCTGGCCATACTTGGAATATTTTATTACAGAAAATCTTTTCCCAAAATAAAAACCCGCGAGATCTGGATGATCGGCGCAATTGGTTTTTTAGTTATGCTGCATTGGGTCGCATTCTACGGTTCAATAAAAGCCAGCAGTATTTCTGTTGCAATGATCTGTCTTTCCGCCATTGCACTCTTCTCCTCTATTCTTGAACCATTGATCAACAAAGCACCATTTGATTTTGTCGAGATCTTGTTTAGCGCAATGGCCGTTACGGGAATTTCAACCATTTACAATTCTGATGTTACTGCTTCTACAGGAATTATTCTTGGACTGATAAGTGCATTCTTAAGTGCACTCTTTTCAACATTCAATAAACGTATAGCCGGAAAATATGAAACTCTTACAATTAGCTTCATAGAATTATCATTCGGATTCGGATTTCTCACATTGCTTCTTCCGGTCTATTTTTTATTTGCTGACAGTTCGAAACTGATTCCTGACTGGTCAGACTTATTTTATTTGTTGATCCTATCCTTGTTTTGTACAGTATTAACCTGGATACTATCTTTACAGGCATTAAGAAAAGTTTCTGCATATACGATGGGACTTGCATTGAACCTTGAACCTGTTTATGGAATTATACTTGCAATTCTATTTGCAAACGAAGGGCGCTTAATGAATAGCGGATTTAT
>ERZ795044.2254-NODE-2254-length-16857-cov-5.805916_pt1 | contig 16857 bp, 10 predicted proteins | sample MGYA00375128_ERZ795044 | MGnify/ENA primary metagenome ERZ795044 (study PRJEB30173, sample SAMN05720213) | anaerobic digester metagenome | isolation source: active sludge of municipal wastewater-treating anaerobic digesters | place: USA | collected 2014-12-22 ... | reverse complement strand
TGTGGTGTTGGTGATGCTGAGATTGGCAATATGACCCGTGGTTTGTCCTGTTCCGGTGGCTGTTATTTTCAGTGATTGGGCATGCACGTCGATAAAAAAGGGAGTAATCAACATGAGGATGACAAAAGCCATCATCTTTTCCATCTGCACCTTTGGTATGTGGTATTGATTATTCATAGGATAGGGTTTAAGGGGGAAAGATAAAAGGCGCTTCTAATAATCGCTTTAAACATAAATTAAGATATTGATTATCAACGCATTACAAAATTTGTCATTACCTTTTGATAGTTATTCGAAACGCCCTAAAGGTTGTCTTAGATGAATGGTACTGTGGTACATGATACCGCGCCGGACCATTAAGATGTCCGTGTACCTGTTTTACATCCATTTATGTGCCATTAATGTGTATCCAAGTCTCCAATCATAAGCAAGGGGAGGCTACCAATAGAACCAGGACCAGAGGGTGAGGCAGTGAAAAGTACGAAAAAAAGGCCTGTTTGCCCCCTTTGCCCCCTGAAAGGGGGTACCATTCCGAAAGATTTATCTCCATATCTACATACTGAACAGCGGCCGCTTGCTGATATAAAAAAACAAAGTTGAGCGTAGGTGATCAACTCCTCATCCAACGGCGCGTGGATGATCCCCTCACGAGGGGATGATTTGCTCGCGTACGTCAGATCAAAAAAATCTTCGTCCAGGCAATAGGCTGTGCAGACGTTTTCAACGTCAGGTAATATCTCGTTGCCCCCCTTTGCCCCCTGAACGGGGATACCAGCACGAAAGAATTATCTCACATCCTATGTGCGTAAATAGCGGCCGCAGGCCGCTATAAAAAGACAAAGTTGAGCGTAGGTTGTACCTGCGTGGTTGCTGAGCTGTCGTACATGGATGCGGGTGGTAAGTCGAAGCACTCGCGTATGTTAAATCAAAAAAATCTGTCTCCATGTATTAATCTGAGGAGACGTTTTTAACGTCAGGCAATTTTCATGTTCAGTGAAACTGATTTTCACTAGCTGGCCCACACAAGTCCGTATATTTAGCTTCTATCTTTCAACCCATGGAAAAAGTAAACCTCACTGATAAATTATCTCTCATCCATGATCACTGGAATCCCCGCATCGCCGGCTCTCTCAACGGACAGCACGTCAAGCTCGTCAAGTTCAAGGGGGAATTTGTCTGGCATAAACATGATCACGAAGACGAAATGTTCTTTGTCGTCAAAGGTGAATTCAACATGGAACTTCGAGACCGGACGATAGTGCTGAAAGAAAATGAATTCCTCATCATCCCCCGCGGTGTAGAACATCGTCCGGTAGCGGAACATGAAGTTTCGGTGATGCTGTTTGAACCTGCATCGACACTCAATACCGGTGATACACGTGGAGAGATGACGAGGGATACGCTGGAAAAGATCTGAGAGGGGTGAGAACGTGAGAGAGTGAGAACGTGAGAACGTGAGAGAGTGAGAACGTGAGAACGTGAGAACGTGAGAACGTGAGGGCGTCAGGGCGTTTGAGATCATGACAATTGCGTCTGTGAATCAAGCACGTAAGATTTGTCTCAAAGCCTATATACTTAATTAGCGGCCGCAGGCCGCTATAAAAAGACAAAGTTGAGCGTAGGTTGTACCTGCGCTCGCGTACGTTAAATCAAAAAAAACATGTGCCAGGTATTAATCTGTGTAGACGTTTGTAACGTCAGGTAAAAATCTCATTCGTATCTCCATGATCTATCTGACCCCCAACCCCCCGGACGGGGGCCCAGAGTGATTTACAAATTCTAAGAACAACTCACTCTCTATAAATAAATTCACCTTTGCTTTTTTTCGAATAATTGAAATACCTTCCATACTCCAAATACATATTTCAAAACTTCAAAAACCTTTTCATGAAAACCCTGCTCACCTCCACATTCATCCTTTGTATCATCTGCAGCATCCATGGACAGCAAACAGCCGATACGATTACCATCGTCAGAAAACAAGTGGCCCGATTTTACTACCATAGCCAGAAACTAAAACCAAATCAGATGGTGAAACTCGTGAAACCAAACAAAGAAGCTTATAATGAAATGCTCGTGGCGAAGAGAGCGTATGGAACAGCAGGATTCTTCGGATTTGTAGGTGGCTTTATCATTGGCTGGCAATTCGTTTCCATCATTCAAGATAAACCAGCTCCTTGGGAAGTAAGCGCCATAGGTGTAGGAGCTCTCATCGCTTCTATTCCATTTTCAAATAGCTACTCTAAGCATGCAGTTAAAGCAATGGAGCTATACAATAGCGGTCTGAAGGATACAAGTCTTGAGTATGAGAAATTGGAATTAGGGATAACCAGCAATGGGGTGGGATTACAGTTCAATTTTTAAGCGTGGTAGAGTAGATTTCCTGCAAAAGGTTGAACTTATACCATGCTATCTTTAGAGTCCAAAGGCCTTAGGACTGGGTTTTCAATCCTAATGCCTTATGTTTGTTTGCCCTGAATGATTATCCCGGGGATGCCACCCTTAAACAGATTTATAATTTACAACTGACTACCCATGAACGACATTATATGCCCCCACTGCCAAAAGGTTTTTAAGGTTGACGAAGCCGGTTTTGCAGATATCCTCAAGCAGGTCCGTGATCATCAGTTCGAAGATGAATTGCATAGGCGGTTGCAGGTGGCCGAACGGGAAAAAGAGAGCGCTGTCAAACTCGCAGAGGCGAATCTTAAAAATGCACTACAGGTGCACCTGGCTAAAAAAGATGCTGAAATCTCAGAGCTTAAAGCGAAGAATGAACGTGACCTGATCGAACGCCTCAGCAAGCAGGAATCGGAGCTACGAGATATGAAATCCAAAATGGAGAAGGCAGAGGTCGAGAAAAAACTCACGGTACTGGAAGCTGTTCAAAAAATTGAAAAAGAAAGAGATGAGCTGGCCAATCATCTGAGAAACAAAGAAACAGAAAGACAACTACTTGAAAAATCACTAAACGAAAAGTTTGCAGCCGAACTCCGCACGAAGGAAGATATCATCAAGCTGAAGGATGAAGAAATTGCCCTTCGCAAGGATATGAAGCTCAAACTCTCCACCAAGATGGTTGGCGAAACGCTGGAACAACATTGCGAAACCGAATTCAATAAACTTCGTGCCACGGCCTTTCAAAGAGCCTATTTTGAAAAAGACAATGACTCCAGGTCCGGAAGTAAGGGTGATTTTATCTATAGGGAAACGGATGAGGCCGGTAATGAGATCATCTCCATTATGTTCGAAATGAAGAATGAGGGAGATGAGACTGCGACCAAGAAAAGAAATGAAGACTTCCTGAAAGAACTGGATAAAGACCGCAACGAAAAGAAATGTGAATTCGCCGTGTTGGTGACACTCTTAGAATCGGAAAGCGAACTCTATAACACGGGGATTGTGGATGTGTCTCATAAATTTCCCAAAATGTATGTGGTCCGTCCCCAATTCTTCATTCCGATCATCACCCTGCTGCGTAATGCCGCGATGACCTCCCTCCAATATAAAGCAGAACTTGCCCTGGTCAGGAATCAAAATATCGACATTACCCACTTTGAAGAGAAAATGAATAACTTTAAAGAAGGGTTTGCAAGAAATTATGAACTCGCCAGCCGCAGGTTTAAAGAGGCTATTGATGAAATAGATAAGACAATTCATCATCTCCAGAAAACCAAAGAAGCTTTAATGTCCTCTGAAAACAATCTTCGCCTGGCCAACAATAAAGCCGAAGATTTAACGATTAAAAAATTAACACACGGGAATCCAACCATGAAAGCAAAGTTTGAAGAACTCACAGATAATCCTGAAATCATATGACAACCTCAAAACCCTTCTTACCACACTATCTCTTTTTGATCATCGCATGCACCACGCTATTCCTTTCCTGTAAAAAAGATGGCAATTCAAATCCCCTCGACGGATGTTGTGATACACCTGCTATCAATACCGCCGTGGGCAACGGCCATGTCTATGTACCCAATGTGTTTACGCCTAATGGAGATGGGATCAATGATCGGCTTGTCATATATGGTGATGAACACATCAAGTTGGTTCTCAGCTTTCGCATCAATGACAAAGAAGGCACAACAATATTGTTATTAGAAAATATCCCACTTGATAATTTTATTTATGCATGGGATGGTACGGTCAATAATCAATATAAAAATGGCGTGTACTCGATAGTCATGCAAGTTGAAGCCCTTGACGGTACCATCGCCACCCTGCAAGGAAAGGTGTGCAATTATCGATGCCTGGACATGGGAGAAGAAGATCCGATCTCGGGGGCAGGATGCCAGTTTCCAGTGCAGGGAGAGGAAGGTGTATATAATCCAGCCATACCTTCGTTTGAGAGTAGTGGATGTTTTGAATAAAACTACCATGCTTCTGCATAACGCAACCCCGGCCCCACTATTGCTCCTGCAGAACTCACCCCCGGCCACTCTCTTAAGAATGATTCTTATGCCCCTTCGAATTTTTCTTTGAAAAATTCTCTCCTACTTCGACTTCGCTCAGCACATCGCCTGTGTGCTGCGCAACCCCGGGGTTAATGGATTTTTCGATGGGATACACATGATTAATACGTTTAGCCCCGGGGTTTTCGAAATGATGCCCGTGCGGGCGAGATGCAGAAACACAGGGGATAGAAATGAATAAATCGAAGATTTAGAATTTCGCTGGGGCAAAAAAAAATAATTTCCGTACCGCAGATCTCTCCGCAAAAAGAGAGTTAAAGAACGGATACCTTTACCTATCGCACCAACGTCACATCCCCCTTTACTCTCACCTCCTGTCCATTCGCCGATTTCAATCTCCCGATGTATGTAAAGACAGCAGGATTGAGCTGACTGCCATTGAAGGTACCGTTCCACCCATGAAATGATACTACATCTATTTCACCAGTGACAAATACCATCGTACCCCAACGGTCAAAAATCATCAACTCCTCTATCCACACATCATTTCCTCCAGAGATTACCCAACTATCGTTAATGCCATCATTGTTGGGCGAAAAGACGTTTGGAATATAGAGATGGCCGAGCAAGGTCGAGTATGGATTCACCTCCGCACTCAGATAGTACTCGCATCCATTGATATCTGTAATGGTGAGTGTGATCATCGTATCGGCAGGTGCGCTGATCCATGAGGAAGGACATGAAGCGCATGCAAACAATCCAGGTGGCTGCCATTCATAGATAAGTCCGGGCGCCTGTATATCACCAGTTACCTGCACCTCGATGCTATCTCCTGCAGGTAAAAGGTATTGATCCTCCATTGAAAATGACAAGAGCTCACTTGCCACTACTTCAAATGTATCAGAGACGACGCATTGATGAGCGTCAGTGATATGAACGATGTAGCTGCCTTCAGGCAACTGTGACACCAACGTATCACCAGTGAATCCCTCCCATTGGATCATCAGCGGTAGTGCGCCTGAGGGATCTATGTGTATCGATCCAAAGTCAATACAACTCCATGTCGCTTCACCAGACAAGACCGGCGCCACATAATGCGTGATATATACATCAAGAAGCGTATCACACAGCGTCACCGGGTCGGTATGTATAAAATTATATTGTCCTTCTTCCACCAACCATTCTCCATCAAATAACAGGGAGTCCCCGGGACAAATGCTCTCCTGAATGATCTGCACCACAGGCAGGCATTTGTTTTCTAGAAGGAATGCAAGCGTGATTTGTCCGCATATCGTGTCTGCCAGTATTTGCTCATAATACAATGCAACAAGGCCCGGAGGTAATTGCATGGTATCAATGATGACATTGTAAGCCGAAGCCAACAAACGTATTTCCTCTTGACCGATATCTACAATCAATGTAGTCGTTGCTGTCCCCGATGGTAACGAAGTAATCAGAACCGACAAGCCTGGATATAATGTATCTTCAAGTGACACGATCCCGTTTTGATCCACATCTGACCATATCTGCACGATGAGATCAAAGCTATCCGGCCTCGTGATATGTACCTCGAATATGGAATCACATCCCGACATCGACATCAAATGCATTTGATAAATGCCCGGAGCGGACCAAAGGCTATCACCCAGGGTCAGTGTATCCCCTGCACACAGTTCAGCATTATAATCAGGCCCTGATACTGTGCAGTTTTGCGCAAGCAGCAGTTGCACCACCACACTATCATCACATGTCACGATTTGTGCTTGGACACTATCGATGATGATCGTATACATGGGTGACAACTTTGAGCTATCAATGGTCACCAGATAACCCGCCACTGGATAATCTGCAAAGACAAATTGCCCATTCGCGTTTGTTTCTGTCTTGCCTGCATGCAAATCGTCATCGGATACTATTTGCACGGGGATACCCGGCAACAATTGATCACCTGCACTGATGATCATATTGCCATCGACGTCAAGCCAGGTCTCTACCGTAATATTTCCAAACCCGTCATACAAAGTCAGATATAATGGATCAGAAGTCGCAGTACATCCGTTAGTCGTTGTGACCTCAAAGGTGTACACACCCTCTTCAAATAAATAGTAGTCTAACCACCAGATGGTACTGGTCACAATGGGCATGCCATTGTGATACACAGTATAATGATCAAAATCATCTATAGGTGGTAAACACACCTCCAATAGTTCACAAGCATTAATGCATCCCGAGGGTATCTGGTTAACAGGCGCAGATGGAGATATGGAAATGATATTACTTAAGGAAGAACATCCGTAAGGGCTGGTGGCAATAACGTAATAAGCTCCTGCCGTGGTGACCACCACTGAAACGTCCGTCTGACCATCTGACCACAAATAGGTCACTCCGGCTTCAGGATTTATAACAGTCAGTGTGTTGTCATTGAAACTGCATCCGTTTCCGGCCGTCAACGAAACGACGGGCACCTCTGGCAACGGGTGTACTAAAACATTTATAGACGTGCTGTCTGAGAAACACCCTGTCATCTGGTCTATAGCAACAACTGTAAATGTGTGTTCACCGGCAACAGGAAGGTTAGCACCTTCATTGGTAAATTGAATGCCCTGCTGATCAGATCCGGTATTCCAGCTATAGGTGACCTGCCCTGTAGAGAAGGCCTGGAATTCAAATTCTTCACCCGCACATAGTTCGAGAGATGATGACCATGGACCAAATAGATCAGGGCCTAATATTTCACGGGCATGAATGATGACTACCGGATCAGGACTCACAGAAATAAACACGGGTGGTGGTCTGTACGAACAATGGACATCATCATACATCACCAGTTCATACAGTCCTGCATCCTGTACACTTATACTTGCCGTAGATTGATTGGTACTCCAGTCCCAGGTGATACCTCCAGGTGGAGCGCTTAGCATTGCCGAATCTCCAGCGCAAATCCTGGTATCCGGATCAACCGCAATGACCCCGGTCAGTTCGTTTGGAAAAATCTCTACTTCATTGAACGCCTGCCCAAGGCAACCATAGATATCCCGTGCCCGGACATTGGCGAAATATCCACCCTGGTTTTCGTAGGTATGAAATACATAATTGGATTGTGCGACATTTTCTGCTCCACTCGCCGGATCATTAAAATTCCACACGACACCATATAACTCTTCAATCAGATGAAATGGCATCGCTTCGCCTTCACAATATTCATAATCATATTCAATCGTCATCATGGGTCCTTGACGGATATTGATCATCTTACTGATCGATACAGTGCAACCATTCGCCATCGTGATAGCCAGAGAGACCGTGTATGTTCCGGGGTTTACAAATTCATGTGATAGATTTTGGAGATTAGAGACATTGTTCAGCCCACTGCCCGGGTCGTCAAAATTCCAGGTCCACGAGACAATAGATTCATCGGGAAGGAATGTAGACAGATCTTCAAACTCAATCATCTCCCCTGTGCAGGCACCGTTGAATGCAAAATCAGCCACAGCAGGTATCTTAACCAACACGCGTTGATAATGACCGCATATGTTAGCGTCATACGGGAATCCATTCAATAACCCGGATAGAAATAAATGATAATATCCAGGAGCAGGATACGTATAGCTATAGATATCCGAGGTGCTGCTATCCAGTATGCCGCTTGAGGCAGTGCTGATACGCCATCGTAATGATCCAGGCACCAGGTCCGTCAGATTCGCTGTATAGGTATGGGTTCTGCAATCCGTTTCGTTGACGTTAATCATAAAGTCATTCGGCAGCAAAACACATCCTGGAAGATCTCCTGGCAGGATGAATACACAATCACCGCTGATACAACAATCGCTGAACAGGATATCATCAGAGACCGCACGACATCCATATTGATTGATCACCTCCACATGATAAGTACCAAAATTGGTGATCGGAAGTGTCGGACCTCCGGAACCAAGAAGTACATCATCCAGATACCAATTGAACGTATAATCACTACCGGGTGTATTCGCTATGATCTCCACTCCCGCTGGGATAACAGAACAATAACTCAAGTCATCCGGTGTAGATATAAACACAAAAGGAGCCGGCAGGGAATCTATGGTAAAAGCTTTTTTATCTGTGCATCCGTTATCATCTACTACGGAGACTCCGTAAGTTCCAGGAGGTAGCTGGATCGTATTCGCTGTGCCAATACTATTCTGGTTTGCATTTATCCATCGATGGATGAGTGTTGGCTGATCTGTAGTGATAAGAGCACTCTCATTCTCACATAGGTTTGTGGGATAATTCACATTAACAATCGGCCTGCTAAAAATAGTAATCGTTTTTTCTACGACGTTACCGCATGATGAAAGCCGAACAGTCGCTGTCCCAGATTGTGACCAGAATATATCTGCTTCACTGATACCGGTTGATCTGATCTCTCCAAAATCGTCAGGTATGATTTCCCATAGCATCTCAGCACCTGGTATGTAGGGTATCGAATATCGTTCGACCGAATACTGGCATGCTTCCTCTGGTCCGGAAATGGCACTGATCGTCGCAGGTTGCAGATCAAGTGTGACGGGCAATGAAACACATGAGGCAAACTGAATATCCTGATGGAATGCTTCTATATGATATGGGGGACTCGAACCAAAGGCATGCTCGATGGCCTGGCCTGCGTATTGAAAAACGGAAGTACCATCTGTCACCGTCCATAGTGTTGCATAGGTCCCGGATGCTACAATATTGAAAGCATAGAGTTGCCCTGCACATATCACGGCTGGTCCGGAAATACCTTGAGGCGGAGCTGGCAATGGAGTGACCTGAATATCTAATCGGGCAGTTTCATTACAATAGGTACCGCTGATATTAGTACCTACCCACGTATATAATCCGGCAGGAAGATCGAATACAAATGAAGTTGAGGATGTCAAGCCTGGCTGACTGAAGACTATTTGCCCCTGGTCATCCTCAAGATGCCACTCCACTTCTGCCGGAATATTGTTAGCTTCAAACCCTGCTAAAGCAGATACACCGGCAGTCCCTTTCTCACAAATCTGCACATCACCCGTCAGGTGAAAAGTCGGTGTGATAGATACATTAATAAAATCCACACCCGCGCATCCCAGTGTACAGTTTTCATAACGCACAGTGACCCTTGTGTTTCGTGTTTGGGTCACATCATTCCATTTGATGACCACCTGGTTCATATTGTTATCGCCGATGATCTGGCCAAATGAAGCCACTGTCCATTTATAGGTCGTACCTGGAAAATACGGAGCTGTATACGTTGCGATTTCACCCGAGCATACACTGGCATCTCCTTCAACGGGCCCGTCTGGCGTGATGATCGGTATCGTAAAGATGGTCGTTGACATGCATGATTCTGTAAGGCAGTCATCCACATTTAATTCTATCGTACCCTCCGGCCCTGTATGCCAGATGATCTCAATAAAATCATCTGAGGGTCCGCCTCCATTGACAACCGTGCCATTGGGTGATACGACCCATTCAAACGCAGTGCATCCTGCTGTCGTAGCGGTATACCGCTGTCTGGATCCGGGGCAAATGCTGTTGATACAATCCAGTTGAGGCGCGGCGTCTTCGAGCACTTCGATCACGATGGATTTTTCATCCTGGCATTCACATATACCTTGTGCTGTGAGGGTCACTGTATAATATCCCTCATTGTTGAATGCATGGATAGCATCATGAGATTCTATTTTGTCTCCGTCTCCAAAATCCCAGGAATAGACTATGCCGTTGAGCGAGGTGTTTTCAAAAAACACTTGTTGGTGCTTACATACTGTGACCGTGTCATTGACAGGTGTGGCTGCAGTGCTGAAATCGGCAATGGGTTCCGGAAGAATTTCAAAGCACATATTGATTTGACATGGACCACCCGATAACACTATCGTGCCGATCCCGCTTTCTCCCCAGGTGATAATGATACCGTCTTGCAACAAAGTGTATTCGTCTGCACCGGTGATGGTGACTTCAGTGACATCCGTATAAAGGGTAGAGGTGGCATGTGCGCAGACTTTGTAGCAATTGTCGCCAGGCGTGTATTGGTAGCATCCGATTATTTCAGGGTATTGAATCGGGGTATTTACCTGGATATAAAATTGATCCCCGTGATTTGTACCAATTACGGAGTTGGAAGTGCACGTAAGGGTATATTCTCCGGGAATTGTAAACTCTATAGTTATGGAATAAGCATCACTTGCAAGGATTGTGGCGCCCGTTGACGGAAATAATTCCCAAATTGTCTCTCCAAGTTCAATGTCCGTATCAATAGAATAAACCTGGATACCCGGCTGGCAATTTATACTGGATAATCCATCCAGAACATAATGCTGCGCCTTGCCTGTGAGGCAAAAAAGGCAAAGAATTACCAGCAGCAAATTTCGTTTTGACATACCTGGTTTTGGGTTTGGATTAAAATTAATCCAAAATCAGCTGTTGACAGCATGAATACATTGATTTGTCACGGAACTTGCAGAAGTCGTCAGAAAAATTCTATCGCACTCTTTACGATCCTGCATAGCTCACCCGCGCCTCTCTTAAGAATAATTCTTCTGCCCCTTCGAATTTTTCTTTGAAAAATTCTCTCCTACTTCGACTTCGCTCAGCACATCGCCTGTGTGCTGCGCAACCCCGGGGTTAATGGATTTTTCGATGGGATACACATGATTAATACGTTTAGCCCCGGGGTTTTCGAAATGATGCCCGTACGGGCGAGATGCAGAAACACAGGGGGATAGAAATGAATAAATCGAAGATTTAGAATTTCGCTGGGGCAAAAAAATATTTTTCGTGCCGCAGATCTCTCAGCAAAAAGGTGACTGGGGTGAGTTCTGAGAAAAATCAAGAAATTGCAGAACCTCCGATTTCTCTTTATTTTGTTTCTCCAAATGAAACCACTACTACTCCTGACTTGCATCCTCTGCATAGTTACTCAACCTGCCTTCGCGCAGAAAAGAGGACAGGCGCGCATTGACTCGCTCCTGCTGGATCTCCAACCCACCAAAACCGATACCCAACAGGCCAAGGTTTTGATCGACCTCAGTTTTACCTACAATTCGATTGATCCCGACAAAGGCATCTCCTATGGACATCAGGGCCTGGCGATGGCAGAAAAACTCAACTGGAAAGCCGGCTTAGTCGATGCACACAGAGCGATCGGTGTTAATCATGGCTTTGGCAAATCGGAGTACTCCGAGTCATTGGCTGCCTTTTCAAAATCCCTGGCCACGGCTGTTGAAATCGGTGATCAGGCGGATGCCGCCAAGGCCCTCAACAACATGGGTGTTGTGTATTGGTATCTGTCCGATTTTCCAAAAGCGATCGAACATTATTATAAAGCCCTCCAGATCCATGAGAAGATGGGCAACAAAGTGGAGATGGCGAATTCGCTCAGCAATATCGGACTAGTCTATAACAGTCAGGAAGATTATCCCAAAGCGTTGGAATATATCCTCAAGGGAAATGAGCTCGACGAAGAGCTCGGTAACAAGACCGGCATCGCATCTAACCTGGGCAATATCGGTCAGATCTATGCAGCCATGGACAATCTACCGAAAGCACTCGAATACGATTCAAGCGCGCTGGCGCTGTATACTGAACTCGGAGACAAAAACGGCATCGCGCGTAATCTCGGCAACATGGGCGGGATCTATGCCGAACAAGGCTTGTATACCAAATCACTTGATCATTATACACAAGCACTTGCGATCAGCAAAGAACTTGGATTGCAAATCGGCATTGCCACCAACCTGGGCGCTATCGGCGGTACCTATCTGAAAGTGGCCAAGGAAAAAAATCCGGAAGCATTGAGAACCATGTTTAACGGAAATAAAAGTAATGCCTTGCAACAAGCACAAATCTATACAGACAGTGCAATCGTCATCAGTAAGGAAATCGGCGATATCCATTCACTGATAAAACTATATGAGCGTCAGAGTGAAATACAATCCTTGTCCGGCAACTATCCTGGCGCACTTGAAAACTATAAGCTGTATACCATCAGCAAGGATTCGGTCTTCAATATGGAGAAAGATAAAAAGCTGACGGAAGCAACGATGCAATATGAGTTTGATAAAAAAGAAGCCAAAGCCAGAGCCGAACAGGAACAAAAAGATATCCGCCAACGCATCATCCGGTATTCCATCCTTGCCGGGCTTGTCGGTGCTTTGATTTTCGCGGGTGTGGTGTATCGGCAGCGTATTAAAATAGGCCAGGAGAAAAAGATAAGCGACGCCGAAAAACGTCGCAGCGATGAACTACTGCTCAATATCCTGCCTGAAGAAGTAGCGGAAGAACTGAAAGCCACCGGCTCCGCCAAGGCAAAGGCGTTTACCATGGTGACGGTCATGTTGACAGATTTCAAAGACTTCACCACGATCAGTGAGAAGATCAGTGCTGAATTACTTGTAGCTGAGATTCACCATTGCTTCAGTGCCTTCGACCGTATCATCCAGAAATATAAAATCGAAAAAATCAAAACCATCGGTGATGCTTACCTCTGCGCCAGCGGACTACCGGTGTCCAATTATTCACACGCAACAGAAATCGTGAGGGCAGCCCTTGAAATGCGGGACTTCATGCATCGACGCAAAATGGAAAAAGAAGCGCTCGGAGAACTGCCCTTTGAAATCCGTATTGGCATCCACACAGGCCCTGTCGTCGCTGGAATCGTAGGTGTGAAGAAGTATGCCTATGATATCTGGGGTGACACCGTCAACCTTGCTGCCCGCATGGAACAAAACAGTGAAGCAGGTAAAATCAATATCAGCGAGAATACGTATGAGCTAGTGAAGGATAAGTTTGACTGCACCTATCGCGGCAAGATCGAAGCCAAGCACAAGGGAATGGTCAATATGTATTTTGTGGAACCGGAGCATATCAGTTGAGAACTGACCCCCTTTGCCCCCTGAAAGGGGGTACCACCACGAAAGATTTATCTCAATGCCTACATGCCCTAATAGTGGCCGCATGCCGCTGTAAAAGGACAAAGTTGAGCTTAAGTTGACTTAAGCTCGCGTACGAAAAATCAAAAAAAAACCTTCTTCGGGTAATAGTCTGTGCAGACGTTTGTAACGTCAGGTAATTTCAAAAAACCAAGGTTGGGCTTAAGTTGACTTAAGACCGCGTACGAAAAATCAAAGAAATCGTGCACCAGGTAAGATTCTGTGCAGACGTTTTCAACGTCAGGCACAATCATCTTTTGCTCAGGCAGGATCCGCAGAATATCATTTGATTCAATTATTCCAGAGTTAGTAAATTGCCAAATCTGGAATATTTTGCATCTTGTTGTACAACTATATTCATCTGAACCCTTGCTGAAACAATAATAGATTCACTTCCATTTACTTCTAGATGAGAAAATTAATCGCCGGACTCAACATGACCCTCGACGGATATTGCGATCATACAGCCGGGATCGCAGACGAAGAAATACATGAGCACTATAATGATGTCCTCCGCAACGCGGGCACACTGATATACGGCCGGATCACCTACCAGCTCATGGAAAGTTACTGGCCCGCGATTGTAAAAGACCCAACCGGCAATAAACCCATGGATGATTTTGCCGTCCTGATCGATGATATTTCCAAGATCGTGTATTCGCGTACGATGAAGGATGTTAGTTGGAAAAACTCAACCTTGAAGAAGGAGATCATTAGGGAAGACATACTGGCACTCAAACAACAACCAGGGAAAAACATATTAGTGGGCAGCCCCTCTCTGATTGTAGCCTTGTCAAACCTTGGCGTCATAGACGAATATCAAATTGGCGTCCAGCCTATCATTCTCGGCGATGGCTTGCCTTTGTTTAAAAATATCAGGGAACGAATTGACCTTACATTTTTGCATTCAAAAACATTCAAGTGCGGTGCGATGATACTGTACTATGCGCCAAGACCAAGTAGGGTAGCCTAGAGATGTAACTCAATACCAAATAAACTTTCAAACCCTATGATCAAATTTGCCTACACCATCCTATATGTACAAGATGTAGCGAGATCCGTTACGTTCTATGAAACTGCCTTTGGCTTTGCCCGGAAGTTTATCTCCCCTGATAATGATTATGGAGAACTCCTGGCCGGTGAAACAACCCTTTCGTTTGCTTCCATCTCGCTGGCAGGATCAAACCTTCACGATGGCTTTATGGAAAGCAGTCTGGCCAATAAACCCTTTGGTATTGAAATAGGTTTTACAACACTCAATGTTGAAGAAACACTTAACAATGCGATAGCCGCTGGGGCCACTCTGGTCGAACACCCGAAAACTAAACCATGGGGACAGACGGTGTCCTATGTGCGGGATCCTGATGGTTTTTTAGTTGAGATTTGTACGCCCATGGAGTGAGGGTGAAACATTATTAATCATGTAATTTAGTTGCATGTTGTCTGATCTTGATCGCTTTTATTTAAATCAGGACGAGCCCAACAGAAGTTGTATGCTCGCTATGCGCAGTATGATCATCGCCCAGAGTCGGCATATTACCGAAACGGTGAAGTATGGCATGCCTTGCTTCAGTTACCGGAAAAAAGTGTTTTGTTATCTGTGGACCGATAAAAAAACGGACGAACCCTATCTCTTGATGGTCGAAGGAAAGCATCTGGATCATCCGCAACTGGAAGCCGGTACGCGTTCCCGCATGAAGATCTTCAGGGTAGACCCGCACAAAGATCTGCCGATGATAACTATAGATCTCATCTTACACCAGGCATTGCATTTGTATAAAAGCGGGGTGATAAAAATAAAGGGGTGATATGGGTGTTGAGATATTAAGTTTATAGTACCTATCCACTTCCTCCAGGGTAGTTGCCTGCCCCTACAGCTATTCCATTTATCGTTTTATATGTCCGGTTCCTCTCCGGCAAGTCCCACGTACATGATTTCTATGAGGTCTTTAGGGCGCCTCTAATAACCCCATGGCAATTAATTTTCAATATTGATTGCCAGCTCATTATAAAAGATAAAATGCTCATTTTGATAGTTATTAGAAGCGTCCTTCAGTTTTGTGTATTTAAAAGTGATGTCGATTCTGTAAAATCTTAATATCTGGAGTGAGTTGAGGAGGAGTGGGGAGGGCAGGAATAGGGAGGGAAGAAGGATATTTTAAAAACCAAATGCTTCGACTGCCTCACCCGGATTCTCGTCCTCCCGCTCAGCACAGCGGATTGGCTATACGCAATGAATATATTGAAAAACGCACTATTAAAGCATTGAATATCAATAGATGTGTAGTACCTTGAGTTGCGTATATATCCGTGTTAGACACAACTTATGAAAGTATTATTTATAGTTACAGTAGTTTTATTGGTGTCAGCCAAATCTTATGCAGATTGTGGACTAGGAAGAATGGATTTTTGGCCAAATGGTAAGACGATATATGAGAATTCTTTAATTGTAATAGATGGTTATTCCCTAAGTCAGAAAATCATATTGCAGTTAAACCTCAAATATCCTGTTTACCTTAAGTCAGGTGATGAAAAAGTAGAATTAACTGTTGAAGAAATAATAATCGGAGAAGGCAGTTTAACTCAAGCAATTCTGAAACCAGTTAAAGAATTAATTCCTGGCCGTGAATATCATATTTATATTGATAATATTCCTGAAAATCAAAGTCCTGAAACGAAAAACTGGAATTCAATTACTGGTAAATATGAATACCCAAACTGGAAGGTTATAAAAGGAAGGGATATTTCAAAACCGAAATGGGTATCAAAACCTAAGGAATTAAAAAAGACTTTTATTGCATTTGGATGCGGACCTGAGGCTTACGTTTACTTTAGTTTTCAAGCATCCGATCAATCAGAAATATTAATCAAGACATCTGTTACAAGTCTTGCTAGCAATAAAACAACTATAAGCTATTTGAAACCAGAAGAAAATGGAGTATTGAAAGTCGGTCGCGGAATGTGTGGCGGTGCATTTAACTTCAATGAAGGCGATAATTTTGAAGTCAAATTTGATATAATGGATTCATCAGGCAATATTACCAGATGGACAGAAAATAAAATAGCATTTACCAAACCAATTGAATCACACTAAAGCTGTGCCTAACATAGCCTACCCCCCAGCAGGGGCATCTACGCAATCAAAGTTGTCCTTATATTTGAAGAAAGCTACTCAGGCACAGATCTCCCTCACGAGTCCTGCCGGCGGGTAGCCCGGGTCGTTAGCGGTCATGCTTTGCGGTTTTCAACTCTTTGTAAGAAAAATATCAACCAATGATAAAGTCTTTTCTCCTTCTATTCTTGTTCTTTATCACATCCTTTGCGATAGCACAAAAAAGTTCTGTCTGGTATAACCATACTTTATTGGATGTAAAGAATTTAGAAAGTAGTGTAGATTTTTACGCCAAAGTCTTTCAGGCGGACACGATACCGTATCCCTTTCCTCCAAGCCCCCAATACATTGTAAAATGGTTGAGATTTGGTGATGGTATTGAACTCCATTTGTCACA